>Ga0308171_1001104_pt1 | contig 41004 bp, 33 predicted proteins | sample PhyGR1_FD_202135 | JGI IMG/M metagenome (GOLD analysis project Ga0308171, IMG submission 202135) | Phyllosphere microbial communities from UC Gill Tract Community Farm, Albany, California, United States - DLSLSG.R1 | ecosystem: Host-associated > Plants > Phyllosphere > Unclassified | place: USA... | reverse complement strand
TGCTCGTTTATGGCGGACGAAGCTGCAGCATCCGCTGCGGGCAACACGTCCAGATAGTCCAACACAGTAGCGGTAAAGGCGTCGTTGTCATCACCGGCGACCATGTGCGTGGCCTGCGGCAACTGTACGTGGCGCGCGTGCGGCGCCAATGCCAGGAATTCGGCCACCGTCTGCGGGGTGACCAGATCGCTGCGGCCACCGCTGACCAGCAGCAGCGGGCACTTCACCTGGCGCGCGGCTTCGGCCAGCGCGTCCTGGTGCTGCTCGCTGTCACGTGCCAGTTCGGCCACCAGGCGCGGGTCCCAGTGCCAGCGCCAGCGACCGTGGCCATCTTCGCGCAGCAGCGCGCGCAGTGAATCTTCGGACTTGCGCGGGCGATGCGGCACATAGGCCGAGATCACATCGGCCGCCTGCGACAGTGAGGCGAATCCTTCCGGATGCGCGGTCATGAAGGCCAGGATGCGCTCGACGCCAGCGGTATCCCAGCGTGGAGTGATATCCACCAGCACCATGGCCGAGAACAGGCCGGGCCAGCGTGATTCGGCCAGCAGGCCGAACAGGCCGCCCATCGAGGCGGCCACCAGCACCGGCGGTCGCGGCTGTTCGCCGGCCAGCACGATCAGGTCATCGGCGAACTGCTCACCGTGGTACGCCAGATCGGGCGCATTCCAGTCGGAATCGCCGTGACCCCGGGCGTCGTAAGCCAGGGTCTGCAGGCCGGCAGCCGACAACGCCTTGGCCGTGGTCGTCCAGGCATGGCGGGTCTGGCCAAATCCATGCGCGAACAGGACGCGCCCGCGACGGCCGGAGGTGCTGGCGGTTGCCGCCAGCGAGGCGCCGTGGGCGGCCTCCAGGCGCAGGTCATGGAATGCAGCGGGAGTAGGGGACATAACCATACTCGCTAGTATGGATGGGTTCGGCGGGAAGTCAATACTGCGGGGTATGGTTTGCTGCGGGAATGCCGTCTGGCCCGGCTGCCGACGGTTTCGGCCGCAATCGCGTACTGCAACGAACCCCGGCGTATGGTTAAATCAGCAGATGAATCAACCTGACGCTTCCGCCGGCGAACCGCGCGCCGGCCGCAACAGCCGCCTGAGTGCCGAAGACTGGGCCCAGGCGGCCCTCGATCTGATTGCCGAGCAAGGTGTGAGCGCCGTCGCGGTGGAGCCGCTGGCGCGCCGTCTTGGCGTGACCAAGGGCAGTTTCTACTGGCATTTCCCCTCGCGTGATGCGCTGCTGCAGGCCGCGCTGGAACGCTGGGAACTGTTCGAGCAGGAGCAGGTGTTCGGCAGCCTGGAAGATGTGCCTGATCCACGCGTGCGCCTGCGCCAGCTGTTCCAGATGGTGGCGCACGAGGTGCAGCCGCACATCATCTACAGCGAGTTGCTGAAGGCGCTGGACCACCCGATGGTGCGGCCGGTGATCGACCGCGTGTCGCAGCGACGGCTCGATTACCTGATCGCCTCGTTCCGCCAGGCGGGCCTGAGCTCGACCGATGCGCGCCATCGCGCACGCCTTGCGTATGCAGCGTATGTGGGCTTCCTGCAGTTGTCGTTGCAGCTGCAGCAGCCCAAGCAGGCGCGCGAGGATTTCGAAGCGTATGTCGAACACCTGATCGACACGCTGATTCCGAACGGCTGAGGCTTACGCCTCCGCTGGAAATGAAAAAGGCCGCGGCGATGCCGTGGCCTTTTTCGTTGGCGATTCCACGCTGTGGAACGCACAAAAAACAACGGCCCCTTTCGGGGCCGTTGCTGCATCAGCTGATCAGTGGATCGATCAGAACTTCTGCTTGTACTGCATGTACATGTAGCGGCCCGGCAGGTCGTACTGCGGGTCGAACATGTTGTACGAGACCTGGTAGGAAACCGGCGGCTGCTTGTCGAACGCGTTGTTCAGACCCAGCATGATCGTGCCCTTCCACGGAGTGTTGTAGCGCACTTGAACGTCGTGGTAGACGGTGGTCGGAAGGCGGTTCTCGCTGCCGTCCGGATCCGAGCAGTAGCTCTGCAGCGAGCCCAGATCGCACTCTTCGGTGATACCCGACTTGTAACGCATGCCCCAGTTCACGCCGAAGTCGCCGAAGCTCCAGTCGACATACAGGTTGGAACGGATGCGCCAGTACGGATCCTGGTCAAGATAGCGACCCTGGTAGCCCACAGCAGCCGAATCCTTGGTTGCCTTGGTTTCCCACTTGCTGAGGTAGGTGCTGTCCCAGCTGATGGTGAACTGGCCGAACGAGGTCTCCGGCAGACGGTAGGCGATACCCAGGTCCCAGCCTTCCACCTTGTACGACGCCAGGTTCTGCAGCGGCATGCGCACATTGGTGATGGTGTAGTTCTCTTCCGTGGTGCCGTAGTTCGGGTCACGTGTGATCAGGCCGCAGTAGGCCGCCTGCTCGGAAGCGTTGCCCCTGTAGCAGCGGTCCATGATGTCGCCGATCGCAGGACGGGTAATCGCGTCCTCAACCTTGATCTGCCACCAGTCCAGGGTGACGTTCAGGCCCTGCACGAAGCTCGGGCTGAACACCACGCCCAGCGTCTTGCTGGTCGAGGTTTCCGGCTTCAGATCCGGGTTGGAGGCCCAGGTGAACGGCTCGTTGGTCTGGAAGGCACCTGGCTGCGCGACTTCGTTGGAGTCCACGCTATTGGGCTGCACGAAGTTGGCCGGCACACCCTGAGCTTGGCACAGCGCGAGCGTAGCACCGGTCGGGTTGTTGGCCAGGGCACAGGGATCAGCGTAGGTCTCGTAAGAATCGGAATCACCGGCGTACATGTTGCTGATGCTCGGTGCGCGGAAGCCTTCCGAGTAGTTGCCGCGGATCATCAGGTCGTCGATCGGCTTCCAGCGGAAACCGAACTTGTTGTTGGTGGTGTTGCCGAAATTGCTGTACTTCGAGTAACGGGTGGCCACGCTGAAGTCGAGCAGCTTGGCACCCGGCAGATCAGCAAGTACTGGGATCGACAGTTCCAAGAACATTTCGTCCAGCGAATAGCTGCCCTTGGTGGGCTTGGCGCCGTTGCCGGTGCTCAGGCCCGATGCAATGAACGCATCCGGATCGAACTGGCCGCTTTCGCTGCGGTACTCATACCCTGCTGCGAAGGCCAAGGCACCGGCGGGCAGCTGCACGATCTCGCCGGAGATGTTGGCGTAGTAGCCCTTTGATACCAGATTGGAGGAGTCATGCGCGGTGAAGGCGGTGTAATCGATCGCACCCTGCGAGATCGAGCCTTCCGGGCCGAGCGGATTGACCGGTACGCAGCCAGGAATTACATCGCCGCCCGGGGCGCTGACGCACACAGGAACGCCGTTGCGCAGTTCCGATGGGCCATAGGCGTTGGCCAAGTTGGTCTTGTTGAACAGACCGTAGGTCAGATCGTTCTGATCGGTCTTGTCGTAGCGGTAACCGACATCCCAGTCGAAGTTGCGGTCGGCAAATTCGAAGAAGCCTTCGAAGCCGCCGTAGAAGTGCCAGTTCTTCACGTTCTGGTTGAACGAGCGGCCACCGCTTTCATTGAAGCGACGGTTGACGCCAGTCAGATCTACGCCGTACGGGTTGTACAGGCTGTCAGCACTGAGCGTCTGCCCGGTCACAGGCATGGCCGCCAACAACTGCTCGGACTTGCGCTCGTTGTACATCGCCTCGGTACGGAAGGTGATGTTATCGGTGATGTTGTACGAACCGGTAGCGAACAACGAGGTACGTTCCTGCGGGGTCAGCAGGTAGTTGTCCGGCGAACTGTTGTAGCCATGAATCTGGCTGTTGAAAGGGGTTTCGACGCCATTGATGATGACATAGCGCCTGCCGTCACGGATGTAAGAGCCCGGCAGACCGGTGCTGCTCTGACCGCCGAAGAATGGGGGCCCGCCAGCAGAGATCTTTCGGTCGCCGGCGCCGACGGAATCTTCCTTGACATAGGAAGCGCCCAGGGTCAGCGACGAGCGGTCGGTGGTGGTGCCGATGGTGAAGTCGGCCGCTTCACGCTCGCCGTCGCCAGCGCTGTACTGGCCCTTGTAGAAGTTCGCTTCGGCGCCGTCGAAGTCCTTCTTGGTGATGATGTTCACCACGCCGGCGATGGCGTCCGAGCCGTAGATGGTCGATGCGCCGTCCTTCAGGACGTCGATGCGCTCGACCATCGCGGTCGGGATGGTGTTCAGGTCGACGCTGCCGTCCAGGCCGGTGGTCCAGCGACGGCCATTGACGAGCACCAAGGTGCGGGCGCTGCCCAGGTTGCGCAGGCTGATACCCGCAGAGCCGTCGCCACCGTTGTTGAAGGTGCGGTTCAGGGCGGCACCGTTGGCCGCAACGCGCTGCAGGATGTCGGCGACCGAGGTCACACCCTGCTTTTCGATGTCGGCGCGGGTCAGGCTCAGGACCGGCTGCGAGGTTTCGATGTCGGTGCTCTTGATGCGCGAACCGGTCACCGAGATGCGGTCCAGGTTGGTCGCTTCCTGCGCCTGGGCCGTTACGGATGTCGCCGCACCGGCGATCAGCGCGACGACGACAGCGTCACGCAGCTTGTTGGAATTGAAATTCATTGGCTCTCTCTCTCCAAGAAATCTTGGCTGGGGTAGTGCCTGCACGGCGGGGCCAAAAAGAAAGGCTCCAAAATCGCGAGGCTGAATCGATAGTAACGGCCCTCAGCCAAAAATTAAAGCTGTGTTAATTCACGCTGTGGTTACAGATGAATGCGCTTTGATTTGTTTTATTTCAATGAGTTATGGGGCCTGGGGTTGCGTGGCCGCGCCGTCGACCTGCCGCCGGAGCAGAAAAAAGTTTCAGTTGATGCATGTCGCGATGTATCCGTTTGTAACGGATGAGGCCTTCTCGCACTTGACAGGTGTGTCCGGAAACAATTCGGGCGCCCCAGGGCGCCCGATGCTGAACAGCGTGTTGGCAACCATCAACGATGGACTACAGATCCTGTTCGTAGCGCACGTACGGCACGGTGCCGTCATCGTTGCTTTCGTTGCGCGGGGAGAACGGGTTCTTGCCGCGGCTGATCACGTTTTCCGCACCGACCGTAAGCTGGCCGGACCACGGCGTGCGCCAGGTCAGGCCGATGCCCAGGCCTTCCCACTTGCCGGGCTTGCCGGGAACGTCCACCACGCGGCCGATGATGCTGCCGCTGAAATTGCCGTAGCCGGCGCCCAGGCTCAGGCTCTTGCTGTCCCAGCGGTCAACGATGGCCGGCGAGGCATCAGCCAGTGGTACCAGGCGTGCCTTGGCATACGTGCCGGCGATGGAGACAAAGCCTTCGCGACCGATGTTCTTCTGCGCGAACACGGTCAGGTCATTCTGCTCGGCGCGCAGCGACGGCGTCTTGCTGGGCGTCGCCAGCCAGGCGGGCAAGGTCTCGCGACCGGTCCCCGCAGTGATTCCAAGGCGGCCGGTGCCACGGTTGAGCGCGGCGGTGCCCGTCAGGCGCCGGTTGGAGCCGATGGCGTCGTCCTCGTCGCCCAGGCTGGCCAGCATGCAATGGCTGGCCAGCCCGCTGATGCTGGAGCCGCTGCTGCTGTTGCACAGCAGGCCAAGCGAATCGCCCGAAGACAGGCCGAACGCAGCATCGAGCGAATTGCGGCCGAAGTGCCAGCGTGCCCCCACGGCCTGTTCACCGGTTGGTTCCAGGTACAGCAGGGCCTCGACCTTGCCACTGCCCTTGTTCCAGACCGGAATGACAGTGCGGGTGTCCTTGCTCTGCGCATGCGCGCCCGTGATCGCGCCTAGGGCGATCAGCAGGGCCAGCGGTAGACGCAGGAAGGTACGCATCGGACCAGTTCAGACAGGGACGGGCAGTGAAAGTTCCCGCTGGGGCGGGGACTCGATCCTAGGGTGTTTATGAATTCTTAACAAGCCTTGTTCCTCCCCAGATACAAGACTCATCGGGTTTCACTGAAGTCGTTCAGGTGCCGGTACAGCCCCCTGGGCACCGTGGAACAGTATGCCGAACTCCGTCAACGGAAAGTGATACTCCTGTCCGCAGAATTCGCAACGCACGTCCACGGCGCCGGTGTCTTCGGCAGCCGCACGGGCCTCTTCCTCGCCCAGCGAGACCAGCATCGAGGCGACCCGTTCACGCGAACAGGAGCAGGCGAAGGACAGGGCCTTGTCACCCACCAGTTCCGCCTTTTCCTCGTGGAACAACCGGTGCAGCAGTTCCTCGGCGGGGGTGGCCAGCAGCTCCGCCTTGCCCAGGGTGTCGAACAGCGCGCTGGCGCGGGACCAGCCATCGTCGTCGCCTTCATCGCCCGGCAGCTTCTGCAGCAGCAGGCCGGCAGCACCGTCGCGGCCGGCCGCCAGCAGCAGCCGCGTCGGCAACTGCTCGGACTGGCGGAAGTAGTCCTCGAACGCTTCGTCCAGTTCCGGCGCGGTCAATGCCACCAGGCTCTGGTAGCGCTGCGGTTCGCGCGGGTCCAGGCCGGGATTCTCGATGGTGATGGCCAGCAGTGCGTCCCGGCCCAGCTCGGTCAGGTCGCGGGGGGCGTCACCGCCCTCGGCGATCTGGACGATACCGCGCAGGGTGCCAGCGGCGGTGCATTCGGCGAACAGGGTACGCAGCGCGGTAGTGCTGCGCAGCTGGATCGACAGGCGGCCGTCGACCTTGGTGTGGCCGGTGAACAGAGCCGACGCCACGCAGGCTTCGCCGAGCAGTTCGGTGGCGCTGTCCGGATACTCGCCGTGGGACTGGATGTCCTGCCAGGTGGCCTGCAGGCGCACGTGGACGCCACGGACACCGGCGTCGGGGAGCAGGAAACGGATAAGGGAATCGGATTGGGCGGTCATCGGCTCACATCGCGCGGAAACGGGGATGGTTGCCGGATAATGCGCCGACAACCAGGCATAAGAAGGATGCACCAGTAATGGGGGCAGGGGGAGAGCAGGACAAGGTAGTGGCCGCCGCCGACACGGCGCCGCGCAGGCGCTGGCGCTGGAAGCGGCTGCTGTGGCTGCCGGTGCTGTTCGTGGCGTTCAGCTGCCTGCAGGTGCTGGTGCTGCGTTTCATCGATCCGCCGTTGTCCACAGTGATGGTCTGGCGTTTCGGCGAGGCACTGGGTGAAGGCGACTGGTCCTACCGGCTGCACTACCAGTGGCGGGACCTGGACCAGATGGCGCCGAGCCTGCCCATTTCGCTGGTGGCTGCAGAAGACCAGCGCTTCCCCGAGCACAGCGGGTTCGACCTGCAGGCCATTGAAAAGGCGCGCGACCACAACGCGCGGGGCGGGCGCCTGCGCGGGGCCAGCACGATCAGCCAGCAGGTGGCCAAGAACCTGTTCCTGTGGCAGGGCCGCAGCTGGATCCGCAAGGGCCTGGAGGTCTGGTACACGGTGCTGATCGAAGCCTTCTGGCCGAAGCAGCGGATCCTGGAGATGTACGCCAACATCGCCGAGTTCGGCGACGGCGTGTATGGCGCCCAGGCAGCGGCGCAGACATTCTGGGGCAAGGACGTCGCGCGGTTGAGCCCTGCCGAGAGCGCGCGGCTGGCGGCAGTGCTGCCGGCGCCGCGCCGCTACAACGCGGCAAAACCCGGCCCGTACGTGCAGCGTCGTGCGGCGTGGATCCAGCGGCAGGCACGGCAACTGGGTGGAGCGGGGTATCTGACGGAGGACTGAGGGCACCGACCGCAGCGGTGTTGTGGATGCCTTGGACATCTGACACCGGAAGCGGGGTGCCCCGAGCGGTGTACTGGCGGGCCGTACACCCGTCGACGACGTACAATCCGGCGATGACTCGTGAGCGTCTTACCTTCGTCATTGCCGCACACAACGAAGAACTGGTGCTGCCCCAGTTGCATCCGCGATTGTGCGCCGTACTGGATGGCCTGGCCGGAATCGATGGACGCATCCTGTACGTGGATGACGGCAGCAGTGACGGGACCTGGGCGCTGATGGCATCACTGGCCCAGGCCGACCCGCGGGTATCGGCGTTGAAGCTGTCGCGCAACTTCGGCAAGGAGGCGGCACTGACTGCCGGCCTGGACCAGGTGCGCGAAGGCGCGGCGATGATCCTCGATGCCGATGGCCAGGACCCGCCGGAACTGGTGCCGCGCTTTGTGGAGCGCTGGCGCGAAGGTTACGACAACGTTTACGGCACCCGCTTGGTGCGCGACGGAGAGAGTTGGAGCAAGCGTGCTGCCGCATCGGTGTTCTACCGGGTCATCGGTCGGCTCTCGCGCACGCCCATTCCAGCCGATACCGGCGATTTCCGCTTGTTGTCGCCGCGCGCGCTGAGCGCCCTGCGCGAGATGCGCGAACGGCACCGGTTCATGAAGGGTCTCTTCAGCTGGGTGGGTTTCCGCCGCGTGGCGGTGCCCTATCACCGGCATGCCCGTTTGGCCGGCACCAGCAAGTTCAGCCTGTGGCGGCTGTGGAACTTCGCGCTGGAAGGCATCACCGGCTTTTCGACGGTGCCGCTGCGGGCGGCCACCTACATGGGGCTGGCCACCGCAGGCGTGGCCTTCGTGTTTGCCATATGGGTGATCGTCAAGGCCGCCATCTACGGCGACCGTGTGGCCGGCTGGCCGACCATGATGGCGGTAATCCTGTTCCTGGGCGGCGTGCAGCTTATCGCGCTGGGGCTTATCGGCGAGTACCTGGGGCGCCTGTATGAGGAGTCCAAGCAACGGCCGCTGTACCTGGTTGACGCATGGTTGGCCCCTTCCGTGGCAGACTCGGAGCTGCAACCCACCCTGGGAGGGCAGGCAGATGACGTCGGTACGGCAACTGTTGGACGGCAAGTCCCCTGAAGTGCATGCGGTCGCGCCCGGCGCGGCGGTGATCGATGCGATCCGGCTGATGGCGCAGAAAGGCATCGGTGCGGTGCTGGTGATGGAGGGCCCGCGACTGGTCGGGATCCTCTCCGAACGTGATTACGCACGCAAGATCGTGCTCCACGATCGTTCGTCCCGCGATACGGCGGTGTCGGAGATCATGACCGCGAAAGTAGTGACAGTGAGCCCGGGTGAGCAGGTGGAACACTGCCTGCAGCTGGTGACCGATTACCGCATCCGCCATCTGCCGGTGGTCGAGGGCGGGCAGGTACTGGGGGTGATTTCCATCGGTGACCTGGTGAAGTCGGTGATCGATGCGCAGCGGCGCGAGCTGGATCAGCTGCAGCAGTACATCGTGGCGGGGTGAGTTGGTCGCTGGCGGGCCTGCGGCCCGCCGGCCCGCTTTCCGAAGCCTAAAGCCAAGGCAGCGCCTTCCTGATACGAGGGGGAGGCTGAGGACATGGGCGTGCAGGACACGCCGCAAGTACCTCCCTGTAGGCTCGATGGCGCCATCCATGGCGCCAACGGTCCTGCACGCCCATGCCCTCCGCCTCTGGACACGTCCCGCGAGTGCGGTGGGTTGCAGCGTCGGTTGACTCCCTTTGTTAGCTGCCAACCTTGGTTGGCAACAGCTTTTGACGTTGCTTTTTTTCTTTTGACTTTGAATTTCGCTCTCGTTCCGCGCGCGCAGGAAACTGTCGGGAGCCGGAGCAAGGCGGCAGGCAGGACCGTGAGGCGCATGGATGCGCCGACCGAGCCTACAGGGACGTATTTACGGCGTGTCCTGCCTGTCGCCATGCTCCGGCTCTACGCGCGGGAGAACGAGGCGCTGCGAACAACGCTGTAAACCTACTTCGCATACTGCCCACCGCAGTCGGCATCCTTGCCCGGCCCCAGTTCGATGGTGGCCAGCAGTGCCGCCGGCGGCGCGATGCTGCCCAGCGTCAACGCCACCGCACCCCGGATGCCCAGCGCCTTGAAGTCCGGGCGGAACGAGGGATCCTTGAAGGTGCCGCCGATGCGCAGCGGAGAGCGCAGCACCAGAATGCTCCTGTCCTTCGGTCGTGGCTTCAGCAGCAGGTCCAGCGTTTCATCGCGCAGGCTGACATCGCCCTCGCCGAGGATGATCGTATCGGTGGTGTCCACTGCCATCGACCGGGTACGCATCAGGCCCTCGCGCACGCCGAAGTCGGCGAAGGCGCAGCGCAGCTGAATCTGTTTGTCGCCGGTGAACAGGAATTTCAGCGACTCGGTGATGTCCAGCCCTGCCACTTCCATCAGCAGGTTGCCGACATGGCCGCGACCCATGCCCAGCGCCACGTCGCCACTGCTGCTGCCGAGCATCGCTGCGATCGAGTTGCCGTTGCCGGTCAGATCAATGGCGCCGCTGATACCGCCCTTGGCCTGCTCGGCCAGCTTGGCGTCGGGGAACAACTGGCCCAGCTGCACGCCGCGCACGTTGGCCTTCAACGAGGTTGCGATCTGCGGGCGACGTGCGTCCATGCGGATGGTGCTGCGGATGTCACCGCCGGCCACGCCGAAGTTCAGTGGGTCCAGCCGCAGTACACCATCGTCCAGCTGCAGGTGTGCGTCCATGTCGTCCAGCGGCAGCTTGGGTGCATTGATGCGCTGGGCTTTCCAGCGTACGTCCGCGTCCATCGCGCGCAGCTTGCCCAGGTTGTACGGCGTGGCCGGCAGCACTTTGGCGCTGGCGGCAACGCGCGCAGCTTCGGCCCGCTGCTCCGCATTGGCGGTCTCGCCGCCACCGGTCTTCGGGGGGGCACCGACGAAGCCGGCAAGATCATCGAAATCGAGGCGGCGCGACACCAGGTTCGCGGTCATCCGCGGGCGTTCCCTGGAGACATCGAACTGCACATCGCCGCCCAGGTCGCTGTCGCCGACCTTGCCGGTGAAGCGCTCGTAGCGCCACACCTGGTGATCGCGCTTCAGCCGGCCATCCAGTGCGTAGGGCGGGGAGGGCGGAATGGCGATGCCCAGCAATGGATACAGGTCGGCCAGGTCTTGACCGCTCAGCGCGAACTGCAGGTCGAATACCTGCAGCTGGAACGGGTTGGTCAGGGTGCCGCTGGCAACGGCATGAGTGGGACCAGCGCGGCCATCCAGATGGATGCGGAAGGGATGGGCGCTGTCGGTCAGCTCCAGCGGCGATTCGGTGCCGCCGCTCAGGGTAAACGGATTGCCCTGCCAGCGTCCCTTGCCAGCCACCAGCAACGGGGGTGCGGCATCGGCCTGCTTCGGTTGCCCGCTGCGCACGTTCACCAGGATGTCGGTGCGGCCGAGCGCGTCGAGGAACTGCAGGCGGCCATCGTCGACGAGCAGGCGTTTGAGCTGCGGCGTGGCGCCACCCTTGCTGTCGCCCAGAAAGTCCCAGTTGCCGGGGTCACCTTTGCGCGGCGCGGTTTCCAGCAGTATGTCCGGGCGGGTCAGGCGCACCTCCGGCAACTGCACGCTGCCACGCAGCAGTGGCCACACCCGCACGTCGATCTCGACCCGGTCGGCGCTGACCATGGTCGGCTGCTTCGCCCAAGGCGCATTGGCAAAGGTGAGGGTGTCGGCGCGCACGGTGCTGGTGCGGCCGAGGTCGACATCCAGGTTGCCGATGTGCAGGGCGCGGCCGGTGCGCGCCTGTACCGCACGTTCAACCGGGCCCTTGAACCAGTTCCAGTCCCACAGGGCGATGAGGACCAGGATCGCTGCGAGCAGGAACACCAGCACGGCCAGCCAGCGCTGCCCGCGTGGGCCGGGGCGACGCAGGCGCCAGTGCGACGCCTTGGGATCAGCAGGAGCAGAGGCAGCATTCACATCGCCATGGTTGCCCCGTCGGGGTGGACGGGGCGCGAAGCGATCATGTGCATCGTGTGCAGGGACAGTGCCTGCTCGCCGGCCAGGGGCCCGGCGCTACCGTCAATCCGGGGTCACAGCACCTGTCGGGTCACGGCGACGAAGTGGCAGACGCTGCCACCGATCACGAACAGATGCCAGATGGCATGCGAATAGGGGATGGATTCGCGGTGGTAGAAGTACGTGCCCAGCGTGTAGGACAGGCCGCCGCCGAACAGCCAGGCAAGCGTCCCGCCATCGATCGAGGCCCACATCGGCTTGATCGCCACCACCACCAGCCAGCCCATGGCGATGTAGATCACCGTGGACAACACCTTGAACCGGCCGGTGTAGAACAGCTTGAACACCACCCCGCCCAGGGCCAGCACCCAGATCGCGGTGAACATGCCCCAGCCCCAGGGGCCGCGCAGGCCGATCAGAGTGAACGGGGTATAGGTACCGGCGATCAGCACATAGATCGCGCAATGGTCGAACACCTTCAGGCGGCCCTTGGCCTGCGGGTGCTGGATGGCGTGATACAGCGTGGAGGCGGTGTACAGCAGCAGCAGGGCGATGCCGAACACGATCGCGCTGGCCAGCTGCCAGCCATCGCCGTAGATCGCGGCCAGCGTGATCAGTACCGCGCTGGCGGCCAAGGCAAGCACGGCGCCCAGCCCGTGGGTCAGGGCGCTGGCGATTTCTTCACGGATCGAGGCAACGGAAGTCGTGGACATGGCATGGGCATCATCTGCAGGGAGGGGGACCTGCACCCCCCTATCATCGCCGCGATGGCGGGCGCGTGCACCCCCGCCACCGTATGGTCGCTGGAATCAGTTGCCGGTGACGGTATGCGCAGCTTCACGGGTTGCCGAGAAGCGTACGTCCGGCGCACGTTCCTGCGCCAGCTGCAGGTTGACCCGGGTCGGCGCCAGGTAGACCAGATGGCCGGCGGCGTCGAGGGCCAGGTTCAGCGCGTTCTTCTCGCGGAACTCCTCCAGCTTCTTCTCGTTGCTGCAGTGGACCCAGCGCGCCGTGGTCACGCCGACCTGCTCGAAGGTGGCTTCCACGCCGTACTCGTCCTTCAGGCGGTAGGCGGCCACATCGAACTGCAGCACACCCACCGCGCCCAGGATCAGGTCGTTGCTGGTCAACGGACGGAAGAACTGGGTGGCGCCTTCCTCGGACAGCTGTGCCAGGCCCTTCTGCAGCTGCTTGAGCTTGAGCGGGTCGCGCAGGCGCGCACGGCGGAACAGTTCCGGGGCGAAGTTGGGGATGCCGGTGAAGGTGATCGCCTCGCCTTCGGTGAAGGTGTCGCCGATGGAGATCGTGCCGTGGTTGTGGATGCCGATCACATCGCCGGGCCATGCTTCGGCGGCGATTTCACGGTCGCTGGCCATGAAGGTCAGCGCATTGGCCAGCTTCATCTCCTTGCCGGTACGCACGTGCAGGGTCTTCATGCCGGCACTGAACCGGCCCGAGCAGACGCGCATGAAGGCCACGCGGTCACGATGCTGCGGGTCCATGTTGGCCTGGATCTTGAACACGAAGCCGGTCAGCTTCGGCTCCTGCGGCGCGACATCGCGGCCGGTGGTGGAGCGTGCCTGCGGCGACGGTGCGTGCTCGACGAAGAAGTCCAGCAGCGGCTGCACGCCGAAGTTGTTCACGCCCGAGCCGAAGAACACCGGGGTCTGCTTGCCGGCCCGATAGGCCTGCAGGTCGAACGGGTGGCTGGCCCCCTGCACCAGTTCCAGTTCGTCGCGCAGGTCGGCCAGCATCCGCTCGCCGATTTTCTCGACCAGCCCGGGCGAATCGATCGACGGGAAGATGGTCGAATCCTGGCGGGTGAAGTTGCGGCCCTGCTCGTACAGATGCACTTCGCCGGTGATCAGGTGGACCACGCCCTTCAGGCGCTGGCCCATGCCGATCGGCCAGGTGACCGGTGCGCACTGGATGCCGAGCACGCTTTCAACCTCGTCCAGCAGGTCGATCGGCTCCTTGCCCTCGCGATCGAGCTTGTTGATGAAGGTCATGATCGGGGTGTCGCGCAGGCGGCAGACTTCCATCAGCTTGATGGTGCGCTCTTCCACGCCCTTGGCCACGTCGATCACCATCAGCGCCGAGTCCACCGCGGTCAGCACGCGGTAGGTGTCCTCGCCGAAGTCGGCGTGGCCCGGGGTGTCGAGCAGGTTGATGATCTTGCCTTCGTACGGGAACTGCATCACCGAGGAGGTGACGGAGATGCCGCGCTCCTTTTCCAGCGCCATCCAGTCCGAGGTGGCGTGGCGGGCAGCCTTGCGGCCCTTCACCGAGCCGGCCATCTGGATCGCGCCTCCGAACAGCAGCAGCTTTTCGGTCAGCGTGGTCTTGCCGGCGTCAGGGTGGGAAATGATGGCGAACGTGCGGCGACGCGACGCTTCGGTGGCGACTTCGGACATGGCAGTGGCGCCCGCACGGGGCGCTTTTCAAAGAGATAAGCGCCCGATTATACCGGCCTGCCGGCGTCGGCGGGTCAGCGCCCGGCGCTGGCGTCCGCGCTGCCCTCACGGGCGAAGTGCAATTCGCCCTGCGGGGCGAGGATGCGCACCGGCACCGAGCGCAGCCCCATGCCCCGGTTGAGCTGCACCACGAAGTGCAGGTGCGGCGCGGTGCTGTAACCGCTGTTGCCGGACAGGCCGATCGGCTGCCCAGCCTGCACGGCTTGGCCGGGACGCACGCGCATGCCGCCGGCCTGCAGGTGGGCGTACATCGCCATGCTGCCGTCGCTGTGCAGGATACGAACGAAGTTGGCGCGTCCGGCATCGCGTTCACGGTCCAGGCCATTGCCGCGGAACCCGTCCTGCACCTGCATCACCGTGCCCTCGCGGGCGGCCAGGACCTGCGTTGCTTCGGGCAGGGCAAAGTCGATGGCGTCGCGGTTCTCCTCGTCATCGTGGCTGAACCGGCCCTGCGGCGCCTGGTCCACACGCAGCTGGGCAGCCTCGAACGGCAGGCGATAGGCGACGTCTTCGGCCCGCGCGGCCGGATTGCCCGGCACCGACTGCAGACGAAGGTCCAGTGCCTTACCGTTGGCAGGAGAGGGAAGATGGCCTACCACCAGGCTGCCGGTGGCCTGCACCAGCGACTGCAGCGGCAGGCCCTGCACCTGCGTGCCGGGGGCCGCGCGCAGCTCGATCTGCACCGGGCCGGACAGCGGATTGTCGATCCGCGCCTGCCACTGGTCGCCCAGCGCCTGCAGGCGCAGGTGGGCCATCGGCGCCGTTTGCGGCGTGGCGCCGGCCATGCGCGCGGCTGGCGTCTGTGGCACCAGCCCCCAGCCCTGGCGCCAGTCGGTGGCGTTCGCCGAGGCGCTCGCCAGCAGGGGCAGCAACAGGCAGGACAGGGGGAGGCGGCGCATCGATGGCTCCAGCGACAGGGACCGCCGGGACTCTACGCAAGCTGTAGGGATGGGGAAAGGGCAGGACGCTCCGCACTCATTCATCTCTTTATCCGCATGAAGGGATTGACACGCCCGGAAAGGGCTGGCATCGTGGCTCCACCATCGAGACCGGCAGAGGGACAGGCCCTTTGAAGCCGGGGCAGCCCGCAGACGCGAAAGCGCCTGCGTAGGTGCCAAATCCTGCGGGGACCGTGGCGTCCACCGAAAGATGGTTCGAACCTGCACCCAGCGTGCACGTCGAACGCGAGCCCCGCGAAGGCTCGATGGCCGATTTCCCCAACGGAACCCGCCATGAGCTTCGCCACCAGCACCGTGCTTCGTCCCGAACCCTTTGTCCCCGCCAGCGTGCCGGTCGATGACCGCGTGCACGCCGAGCGCGGCGAGTTCGCCGCGGTGCTGTCGATGCGTCATGCCGGTCCTTGCCCGGTGCGCCTGCGCTATGAGTGGGTCGGTCCGGTCAACGCACCGGTGGTGGTGCTGGCCGGCGGCATTTCCGCGCACCGCCATGTGGCCTCCAATGCGCAGTTCAGCGAAAAGGGCTGGGCCGAAGGCCTGGTCGGCAGTGGCCGCGCGCTGGATCCGCAGCAGCTGCGTGTGCTCGCCTTCGATTTCATCGGCGCCGACGGTGCGTTGGATGTGCCGATCGATACCGCCGACCAGGCCGATGCATTGGCGCTGCTGCTGGATCACCTCGGCATCCGCGCGTTGAAGGCATTCGTCGGCTATTCCTACGGCGCGCTGGTCGGCCAGCAGTTCGCGATCCGCCACCGTACCCGGGTACGCCAACTGGTGCTGGCCAGCGGCGCGCACCGTCCGCACCCGTATGCCGCCGCCTGGCGTGCGCTGCAGCGCCGTGCCGTGGCGCTGGGCCAGCTGCAGTGTGGCGAAGACCACGGCCTGGCGCTGGCCCGCCAGTTCGCCATGCTCAGCTACCGCACGCCGGAAGAATTCGGCGAACGCTTCGATGCCGCACCGGAAGTGGTGAATGGCCGCGTCCGTGTCGCGGCTGAAGATTACCTCGACGCGGCTGGTGCGCAGTACGTCGCGCGCACGCCGGTCAACGCCTACCTGCGCCTGTCCGAGTCGATCGACCTGCACCGCGTGGACCCGAGCGCGATCCTGCCGCCGACCGTGGTGGTTGCCGTTGAAGGCGATCGCCTGGTGCCACTTGCCGACCTGGTCGGCCTGGTCGAGGGACTGGGCCCACGCGGCAGCCTGCGCGTGCTGCGCTCGCCCTACGGTCACGACGCCTTCCTGAAAGAAACCGATCGCATCGACACGATCCTCGCCACCGCCTTCCGCACTTCTGGAGAGTCCGCATGAGCCTGCACGCCGCTGAACCGTCCTGTTGTCGCACCACCGCCGCCGTCCGCGCCGGCATCGACCGGGACACCGCCCACGGCGCGGTCACGCCGCCGATCGTGCTGTCGTCGAATTTCAGCTTTGAAGGCTTCGGCAACAAGCGCCAGTACGACTACACCCGCAGTGGCAATCCCACGCGCGACCTGCTTGGCGAAGCGCTGGCCGAACTGGAAGGCGGCGCTGGCGGTGTGGTGACCGCCACCGGCATGGGCGCGATCAACCTGGTGCTGAACGCACTGCTGCAGCCCGGCGACACCCTGGTGGTGCCACACGATGCGTACGGTGGCAGCTGGCGCCTGTTCAACGCGCTGGCGAAGAAGGGCCATTTCGAACTGGTCACCGCCGACCTGACCGATCCGCGCGCGCTGGCCCAGGCCCTGGCCACGCAGCCGAAGCTGGTGCTGGTGGAAACGCCGTCCAATCCACTGCTGCGCATCACCGACCTGCGCTTCGTGATCGACGCGGCGCACAAAGCCGGTGCGCTGGTGGTGGTCGACAACACCTTCCTGTCGCCGGCATTGCAGCAACCGCTGTCGTTTGGTGCAGACCTGGTGCTGCACTCCACGACCAAGTACATCAACGGTCACAGCGACGTCGTCGGCGGTGCGGTGATTGCCCGCGATCCCGCCGTGCATGAACAGCTGGTGTGGTGGGGTAACGCACTGGGCCTCACCGGCTCGCCGTTCGATGCGTTCCTGACGCTGCGTGGCCTGCGTACCCTGGATGCACGCCTGCGCGCGCACCAGGAAAACACCGCCGCGATCGTGGCGCTGCTTGATGCGCATCCTGCGGTGGCCAAGGTGTACTACCCGGGCCTGGCCGATCATCCGGGCCACGCCGTTGCCGCCCGGCAGCAGAGTGGTTTCGGCGCGATGCTGTCCTTCGAACTGGCCAGCTGTGCCGGCGATGATCCGCATGCTGCTGTACGTGCATTCGTCGATGGCCTGCGTTACTTCACGCTGGCCGAGTCGCTGGGAGGCGTGGAGAGCCTGATCGCACATCCGGCGACGATGACCCACGCCGCAATGACGGCCGACGCACGCGCGGCTGCCGGCATCAGTGAAGGCCTGCTGCGTCTGTCGGTCGGTATCGAGGGCGAGCGTGACCTGCTGGCTGATCTGGGCAGCGCGCTGGCGCGCGCCGAGGCGGTGGCCGATGCGGTGGCGCGCGGTAAACAGGTGGCAGACGCATGAGTGCTTTGCCTGTCGAGATTCCGCTGCTGGGGACCGGTCGCCTGGCGCTGCTCGGAACCGGCACCGTCGGTTCGGCTTTCGTGCAGCGCTACCAGGCGCTGCAGGCGCGTGGGCTGGAACTGCCCAGCGTGCAGTGGCTGGCCAACTCGCGCACCGCGCTGGCGATCGACCGAGATCTGGCGTTGCCGCTGGAACTGGCGCGGCGTGCGCCGCGTGATGGACAGAGTTCGCCGCCGTGGGCCAGCGCTGAAGGGCTGGAGCGTGGCGACGTGGTGGTCGATGCCACCGCCAGCGAAGATGTAGCGGCGCGCCACGTGCAGTGGCTGGCGCGCGGCGTGCACGTGGTGACCGCCAACAAGCTCGGCCGCGGTGCGCAGCTGTCGCGCGCACAGGCCATCGCCGATCGTTGCGCCGACAGCGGTGCGCGCTACGGCGACAGCGCCACCGTCGGCGCCGGCTTGCCACTGCTCAGCAGCCTGCGCGCGCTGGTTGCCGGTGGCGACCACATCCATGCCATCGAGGGCGTGCTTTCCGGCTCGCTGGCGTGGCTGTTCAATCGTTATGACGGCCAGTCGCCGTTCTCGGTGGCGGTGCGTGAAGCGCTGGCAGCCGGCTACACCGAGCCGGACCCGCGGCTGGATCTTTCCGGCGAGGATGTGCGCCGCAAGCTGTTGATCCTGGCCCGCAGCAGCGGATTGGCGCTGGACGCGTCGCAGGTGCAGGTCGATTCACTGGTGCCGGATGCGCTGGCTGCGCTGCCGCTGGAAGATGCGGTGAATGCGCTGGAGCTGCTGGATGCACCGCTGCAGGCACGTTGGCAGCGGGCGCGCGACAACGGCCGGGTGCTGCGTTTTGTCGGGCGCGTTGATGGCGAGGGTGCGCAGGTGGGCCTGCGTGAGCTGGCTGCCGACCATCCGCTGGCGCAGGGCGCGGGCACCGACAACCGCGTGGCCATCCACAGCGATCGCTATCGCGTGCAGCCGCTGTTGATCCAAGGCCCGGGCGCGGGTGCGGAAGTGACCGCAGCGGCGCTGCTGGATGACGTGCTGCGGATCGTGGGGTGAGCGGCTGATCGGCGCACTGCCGCCGGGCATGGCCCGGCGCTGCCTGCACCGAGCTCGTAGCGCCAGGCCATGCCCGGCGGTCGTGAAACTTCAACGCGCCTTGAGTGCCTTCAACAATGCGGCATTGAACTGCTTCGGGTCCTGCACCTGCGGCGAATGGCCCAGTGCCGCGAACTCGACTAGGACCGAGCCGGGTATCGCCGCCGCTGCTGCTTTGCCCAGTGCCGGGTAGTTGCCCAGCGTCGCCTTCAGTTCGGGCGATGCCTGGTCACGGCCGATCGCCGTGCGGTCCTTCTGGCCGATGAACAAGGTGGTCGGCACCTGCAGGTTCTTCAGTTCATAAACAACGGGTTGGTTGAACACCATGTCTGAGGTCAGTGCCTGGCTCCAGGCCACCTGCTGCTTGCCCGCGCCTTCGTACATGCCCGACTGCATGCGCGCCCACGGTTCGTACGCCGGCTTCCACTTGCCGTCGTAGTACACATCCAGCTGGTAGCGGCGGATGCTGTCATAGCTGATGTTCATTTCGCCTGCATACCACGCGTCCACGCTGCGCCAGGGCACGCCCAGCGCCTTCCAGTCTTCCAGCCCGATCGGATTGACCAGCGAAAGACTGCGCATGTCCTGCGGATACATCAGCGCATAACGGATGGCCAGCATGCCGCCCATCGAATGGCCGACCACATGCACCGGTACATCACCCAGCTGCAGCTGCTGCAGCAGCGCATGGGTATTGTCGGCCAGCTGCCCGAAGGAATACTGGTAGCGCTCGGGCTTGCTGGATTTGCAGAAACCCACCTGGTCCGGCGCGATCACCCGGTAGCCTGCTGCCACCAGCGGCTTGATCGTCTCCTTCCAGGTTGCCGCGCAGAAGTTCTTGCCATGCAGCAGCACCACCACGCCGATCGGCTTCTTCTTCGGCGCAACATCCAGATAGGCCATCTCCAGCGCCTGACGCTGCGATTCCAGTGCAAAGGTCTTCACGGGAAAGCCGTAGTCGAAGCCCTCCAGCCGCGGCCCATAGGTTGGCGCAGCGAGAGCGGACAGCGGAAGGCAGGCAAGCAGGGCGGTGGCGATCACGCGCATGGGACATTCCGGGGCAGGGGGATGCCCGAGCCTAACCGGAAAACGGTGACGGTGTTGTCCGGTCGAGTACGGCAGTGCAGAGCCGGGTCGGTGCCCGGCCCTGCACACCCTCAGCACTCGATGACGTTCACCGCCAGCCCGCCGCGGCTGGTTTCCTTGTACTTGTCCTGCATGTCGCGGCCGGTATCGCGCATGGTCTTGATGACCTTGTCCAGCGACACCTTGTGCTTGCCGTCGCCGCGCATGGCCATGCGCGAGGCGTTGATCGCCTTGACCGCACCCATTGCATTGCGCTCGATGCAGGGAATCTGCACCAGGCCACCGATCGGATCGCAGGTCAGGCCCAGGTTGTGTTCCATGCCGATTTCCGCCGCGTTCTCGATCTGGCTCGGGTTGCCACCCAGCGCCGCGACCAGGCCACCGGCGGCCATCGAACAGGCTACGCCGACCTCGCCCTGGCAGCCTACTTCGGCACCGGAGATCGAGGCGTTTTCCTTGTACAGGATGCCGATCGCCGCGGAGGTCAGCAGGAAGTCGAACACCCGCTGTTCGTTCGCGCCCGGGCAGAAGCGGTCGAAGTAGTGCAGTACCGCCGGCAGTACACCCGCCGCGCCGTTGGTGGGTGCGGTGACCACGCGGCCACCGGCAGCGTTCTCTTCGTTCACGGCCAGCGCGTACAGGTTGACCCAGTCCAGCGTGGTCAGCGGGTCGCGCATCGCCGCTTCCGGCTTCGAGGACAACTCGCGGTACAGCGCCGGCGCGCGGCGGCCCACTTTCAGGCCACCCGGCAGCACGCCTTCCTCACGGATGCCGCGCGCCACGCAGGCCTGCATCGCGCTCCAGATCTCGCGCAGGTTGTCGCGGATCTCGTCCTCGCTGCGCCAGCATTTCTCGTTCTCGAACATCAACTGGGCGATGCTCAGGCCGCTGCGCGCGGTCTGCGCCAGCAGCTCGTCGCCGCTTTTGAACGGGTAGGGCAGCGGCGTTTCGTCAGGCACGATGCGGTCATCGGCCGCATCATCCTGGTTGACCACGAAGCCACCACCGACCGAGTAGTAATCGCGGGTGGCCAGCACTTCGTCATCGGCGTTGTATGCGGTGAAGCGCATGCCGTTGGTGTGGTAGGGCAGCTTCTGCCGCTTGTTCAGGCCGAGGTCGCGCTTTTCGTCGAAGGCGATCTCGTGCTGGCCCATCAGCATGATCCGCTTGCTGCTGCGGATGCGCTCCAGCGTGGACGGAATGATGTCCGGGTCGATCAGGTTCGGACGCTGCCCTTCCAGGCCGAGCAGGATCGCCTTGTCGGTGCCGTGGCCGCGACCGGTCAGTGCCAGCGAGCCATACACGTCGGCACGGATGCGCGCGACCTGCGCAAGCTTGCCCGGGTCGAGCAGCCACCGATGGATGAAGCGCTCGGCGGCCCTCATCGGCCCGACGGTGTGCGAGGAGCTCGGGCCAATGCCGATCTTGAAGACGTCGAACGTGCTGACAGCCATGGTTGCCGTACTGCGGGTACCGGGAGAGACCGCTATTCTAGCGGTTCACGCCGCACTTCCATGACTGCGGCGCAGCATTTCCGCCAAGGGAGCAAACCCCGGTGTTGACCCTGTTCCAACGCGACGACTGCCTTCTGTGTGACATGGCCCTGGCCGAACTGGCCAAGGCGCGGGCGCCCGATTTCGAATCGGTGTTCCTTGATGACCAGCCGGCGCTGGAGGCGCGCTATGGGGCGCGGGTGCCGGTGCTGCGCGACGAGCGCGGTGGGCGGGAGCTGGACTGGCCGTTCGATGCGGCCATGGTGCAGGCCTGGTTGTTGGCGGGCAGGTAGCGCCGGGCCATGCCCGGCGAGCGCGAGGCGCGGCCAGCGGTGGAAGCGGCCGGGCATGGCCCGGCGCTGCCAGGGACCAAGGCGTCTTATTTCGCGTCGAACTTCACGATCGTGCTGATCGCGGTTTCGTCCGGGATGGTCTTGGTATCAGCCCAGTCGCCGCCGCCGACACCGAAGTCCAGGCGCTTGACCGTGGCCTTGCCGGTCAGCACCGGTTGCGCGCCGGGCTTCCAGGTGAAAGTGAAGGTGACCGGCTTGCTCACGCCGCGCAGTTCCAGCGTGCCATCGGCGGCGAACTGGTCGTTGCCGAGCGCGCGGAAACCCTTGGCGGTGTAGCGCGCGGTAGCAAACTTGCCGACGTTGAAGAAGTCCGCACCCTGCAGGGTGGAGTCGCGGTCGCTGTTGCCGCTCTTGGCGCCGGCCAGCGGAATCACCACGTCCAGCGAACCTGCGGACGGATTGGCCGGGTCGAAGCTGAGCTTGGTGGCAAAGCCCGGGAAGCTGCCGGTGAACACTTCACCGTCGTACTTGGTGGCAAAGGCCAGGAACGAACCGGCACCCGGCGCCTGGGCGTAATCGGCGGCGAGCACCGGTGCGGTGGCCAGCATGCCGGCAAGGGCGGCGGCCACAGCCGCCGGAGTGGTCAGTTTCAGGTTCATCGATCAGTCCTTCTGGGGAGAGGCGAGCCAGCCACGCGGCAACATCCGGGACAGGGTGGCATCGCGCTGGAACAGGTGGTGGTAGAAGGCAGCACCGGCATGGGCCAGCACCACCGCGATCAACAGCCAGAAGCCGTATTCGTGCAGGGCATGGGATACCGCCACGACCTGCGGGTCCGGCCCGCTCAGCTTGGGCACATCGACCAGACCGAACCAGCGGAACGGGCGCAGGCCGCTGGCCGAGTCGTACAGCCAGCCCGACAACGGAATGGCGAACATCAGCACGTACAGCAGCACATGGGTGGCGCTGGCGATGCGCTCCTGCCAGCCCGGCACACCGGGTACCGGCTTGGGGGCACCGGCATACAGGCGCCAGCCCAGGCGCAGCACCACCAGCGCCAGTACGGTGATGCCGATCGACTTGTGTGCGGTGTAGACCCAGAAGTACTTGGGCGTCTTGGGCAGTTCGCCCATGGTCAGGCCGACGATGCCCAAGGCGAGGATCAGCAGTGCGATCAGCCAGTGCAGGGTCTGGCTGACACTCCCCCAGGCGGCAGGGGGGTTCTTGGCGGTCATGAAGGGTCCTTGGTGGCCGTCTGGCTGTCGGAGTGGGGTTGGCACGTGGGAGTTCCCGCACGGTCGCTGCGGTCGAGCGTGGCTTCAGCCTCGATCCGCACCTGCACCGCATCACCGATCACGCCCGGCCAGGCGGTGATGCCGAAGGCACGCCGGCTCAGCGTGGTGGTGGCGGAGAAGCCGGCCGTACGCCGGAAGGGCGGCAGCGGATAGCGCTTGATCTGGTTCAAGGTCACTTCCAGCGTGACCTCCTGGCTGACCCCGCGCAGGGTCAGCGTGCCGGTTACATGGGCATGTGTGGCGTCGATCGGTTCGACATGGCGGGAGACGAAGCGGGCGGTAGGGAAGCGTTCCCCATCGAGCAGGCTGCGCGCCAGGGTTGCCTGGTTCCACTTGGCATCACCAAGGTCCAATCGCGACACCGGAATCTCGACGTCCAGCGTCGCATCGCGCCAGTTGTCGCTATCGAACTGCAACTGGCCCTGGCTTCCGGAGATCGTACCCAGCGCCTGCGAGTAGCCGGCATGGTCGATCGCAAACAGCACACGGGTGTGCACCGGGTCGATGCGGTAGGCCTCGTTGCCTGCCCAGGCAGGGGCCACGGCAAGCAGCATCGGCAGCAGGGCCAGGCAGTGGCGCATCGGCGGGGGCTCCGGGAAAAAGACCGTTCGATCATACCCATAGCCCCTGCGCAACGCTGTGTGCACGGCTGCAACAGTTCGTGGTGCCGATGTGGCTGCAGACAGGCTGTTGCAGCGATGGCTGCAGCCCTGTGTGACAATCGGCACAGGACAGGGGGTTCAGGATGAAGAGCGGCTGGCGCCGGTGGTGCCAAGGCATTGCAGGAGCAGGTCTGGCGCTGTTGGCGCTTTCGGCTGCAGCGGCGACCGTGGACATGGCCGGTGAAACACCGCGCCTGCGCCGTTTCGGCGCGGCCGAGGGGTTGCCCTCGCGCATGGTGGTGGCGCTGGCCGAAGACCGACAGGGCCGCGTGTGGGCCGCCACCGACGGCGGCCTGGCCCGCTATGACGGCGGTGAGCTGCGGGTCTGGCAGCACGACCCGGCACAACCGGATTCGCTGCCCGGCAACGAGATCGAAACCCTGCTGGTCGACCCGCTCGACCGGGTATGGGTTGGCATCAATGGCAAAGGGCTTGCCCGGCTGGATGCCGACCGCGAACGCTTCAAGACCTTCGATTCCGTCACTGAAGGGTGCCAGGGACAGTTCTGGACCCTGGCCTACGCCGAGGATGCGCTATGGGTCGGCAGCAGCAGCCATGGGGTCTGCCGCGTTGGCGAAGATGGCTCGCTGCGCCATTTCCAGCATGATCGGGCGCAGCCCGGCGGTCTGCCGAGTGACACCGTCTTCAGCAGTCTGGTGGATGCGCAAGGACGGCTGTGGGTGGGTACCGAAGCCGGTGTGGCGCGCTGGAACGGTCATGACTTCGAAGCCGTGGCGCCGCGCGAACTGGCGGCGGTGAGCGTGCTGCGGCTGAGCCGCGATGCCGATGGCGCGATCTGGGTCGGTACGCAGAACGACGGCCTGTACCGCATCGATGCGCAGGATCGGGTGACGCGACCGGCCTGGGCCGACAGTGCCCGCCTGCGCTCGGCACTGATTCTGGCCGACAGCCACGGAGGCTACTGGGCGGGAACCTCCGATGGCCTGCTGCGTGGTGACGGCCAGGTGCTGCGCAGGCTGGAAGGCGACCGTGGCAGTGGTTTCCTGACCGGCCATAGTGGCGTGCTCGACCTGATGCAGGACCATGAAGGTGGGCTGTGGGTCGCACTGCTGACCCAGGGCCTGGCTTACCTGCCGCCTGATTGGCGACGCTTTTCAACCTGGTACCAGCTCGATGGCAAGCCGCTGGACAGCCAGTACCTGTTGAGTGCTGCCAGCGATGGTCGCAGCTACTACGTCGGATCTGCCCATGGCGTCTACCAGATCGATGCACAGGGGACGTTGAGCCTGCTGGCCAGTGATCGCGAACTCGGCAGCGGCGCGGTGTGGTCGGTACTGCCGCGTCCCGACGGTAGGCTGTGGCTGGGCCGCGCGGGGCGCATCAGCGTCTACGACCCGGCCACCGGTGTGCTGCGCGACTGGCGCATTGGCGGTGGCGCCGACCTTCGGCAGCGGATCGATCTGATGCGGCAGGCGCCGGATGGCACGGTCTGGGTATCGGTGATGAACCTGGGCCTGCAACAGCGCAGTGCCGATGGTCGCCTGCTGCGCAGTTTCGATGGGGCGACGCTGCGGGGCAGCACCGACGCGCCGGTCGAACAGATCCGCTTCGATGCCGGCGGGCACGCCTGGGTGGTCGGGGAAATGGGCATCTGGCGTGAGCAGGGAGACCGCTTCGAAGCGGTGCCCGGCGTTTCCCGGGGCCCCATCTACGACCTGGTATGGATCGATCCCCGGCAGATGTGGATCGCACGCCAGGGCGCGTTTGAGCGTTACCAGTGGGATGGCCTCAGCCTGCGCCTGATCCAGCGCGTCGATGCCAGTGCCGGCGTGCCGCCGGTCAGCATGGGAGGGCTGGCCCTGGCCCGCAACGGCCAGTTGTGGGCGACGACGCCCCGCGGCCTGCTGCGCTGGGATCCGAGACAGCGTCGCCTGCAGATCTTCAATGAGCGCGACGGCCTGCTTGATGCCGAGTTCACGGGACGCCCACCGGCGATCGATGCCGAGGGCCGGGTACTGGCTGTTACCCAGACTGGCATGGTGGGCTTCGATCCGAATGCTGCCGACGCCGAGCTGCCGCCCTCGCAACTGGTGATCGCGCAGGTGCGCGTGCGTCGCGATGATGCACGCGGCTGGCAGCCCTTGCCGACCTCCGGCCTGCTGTTGCTGGGGCCGGACGACCGTGACCTGCAGATCGATGCACGGCTGCTGTCCTATGCCAACCCGCAGGGCAACCGCTATCGGTTCCGCGTGGCGGGATACGACCAGAACTGGGTGGAACAGGGCGGGGACGGCCAACGCACGTTGTCGCGGCTGCCGCCCGGCAGCTACGCCATCGAGGTGCAGGCCGCGACTGCCAGCGGCCCGTGGACGCCCTCGCAGCAGTTGCACATCAAGGTACTGCCACCCTGGTGGCGCAGCGGCATGGCGATTTTCGGCTATGCAATGCTGGGTTCGCTGTTGCTGTTGGCACTGCTGTGGTCGATCCGCAGGCGGCTGCGGCGACGCCAGCAGTGGCAGTTGACGGTGCACAAGCAGCAGATCGCCGAGCAGGCATCGCAGGCCAAGAGCCGCTTCCTGGCGACCCTGGGCCACGAAGTACGCACGCCGATGACCGGTGTGCTGGGCATGAGCGAACTGCTGCTGTCCACCGAACTGGACCCGGTGCAGCGCAGCTATGCCGGCTCGATCCAGCAGGCTGGCAGCCACCTGCTGCGTTTGGTCAACGATGCGTTGGACCTGGCCCGGATCGAGGCCGGCCGGCTTGAACTGGACATCCGCCCGTTCGACCTGGGGGGACTGCTGGACCAGGTGCAGGCGCTGATGCAGCCGATGGCGCAACAGCGCCGGCTGGCGTTCCAGCGCGGGGAGGCACTGCCAGGCCCGATCTGCGTCAGTGGCGATGAGATGCGCGTCCGCCAGATCCTGCTGAACCTGCTGGGCAACGCGATCAAGTTCACCGAGCGCGGCCATGTCGGTCTGGCGGCGCGCCTGGATGAGGATGGCGGTGCGGTGACGTTCGAGGTCAGCGACAGCGGGCCGGGCATCAATGCCGAGCAGCAGCAGCGCCTGTTCCACCGCTTCGAGCAGGCCGATGGCCCGCGTACCGCCTCGCGCTACGGCGGCAGCGGGTTGGGCCTGGCGATCTGCCAGGAGCTGGCCGTGGCGATGGGCGGCCGCATCGATGTCGACAGCCAGCCGGGGCGCGGCGCACGTTTCGCCGTGCGGCTGCCGCTGCCGTGGAGCCGGCAGCAGGCCTCCCGCCCCGGCGAGGCCACGTCGCCGACGCTGCCGGCACTGCGCATCCTGCTGGTCGAGGACGATGCCACCGTTGCCGAAGTCATTGCCGGGCTGCTGCGCAGCCGTGGCCATGAGGTGGTGCATGTGCTGCATGGCCTGGGCGCACTGTCGGAGATATCCACCGAGGGGTTCGACGTCGGCCTGCTCGACCTTGACCTGCCGGCACTCGATGGCACCGCCATCGCCCGCCAACTGCGCGCGATGGGCTACGAGCTGCCGCTGGTGGCCGTTACCGCGCGCTCGGACGCCTATGCCGAGACGCAGGTGCTTGCGGCCGGATTCGATGGTTTCCTGCGCAAGCCGGTGACGGGCGATCTGCTGGTGGCCGCCATTGCCCAGGCGCGCAGCAAACGCCAGATCATCAGCTGAGCACGGCATCCTGCGGCGTGAATCGCGCAACTTTCGGTTTACCATGCCGACGCCCACGGCGTGGGCATCATCAACAGCAGCGTGAGGAGGCCATCGGTGGTGTATCTGCGGGCAGTGACGCTGCTGCTGCTGCTGTGCTACCTGGTGCCCGCTGCCGCGCAGCCGGTGCCGCCTTCGCCGCGGCAGGTCACCGTGTTCGACGGGTTGCCATCGAACACCGTCAACCGCATGGCCGAGGACCGTTACGGCTACCTGTGGATTGCCACCAACGATGGCCTGGCCCGCTACGACGGGCGCAACTACCGCATCTGGCGCTCAGAAGACGGCCTGCGCGACAACCGCATCTGGAGCGTGCTGGTCGATGCCCGCAACGAGTTGTGGATAGGCACTGAAAATGCCGGCCTGGTGCGGATGTCGGCCGATCGCCGCCAGCTGCGCTTCTACGACCGCAGCAGCCAGCCGCTGATGGGCAGCAACACGGTCTGGAGCCTGGCTGCGACACCGGATGGCGCGATCTGGTTCGGCACCCACGAGGGCGGCCTGTACCGGTTGGACAGCAATGACCGTCTGCAGCGGTTCCTGCCCGAAGCGAGCAACCCGCGCAGTCTGCCGGCCGCGTCGGTGCCCTACCTGGCCACGCTTGCCGATGGCAGCCTGTGGGTCGGCACCAAACATGGCGTGGCGCGTTGGACCGGTACCGATTTCGAACGCATCGGCGGCGACATGGTACCCAGCCTGCTGATCAATGGACTGACCGCAGAAGCCGACGGCAGCCTCTGGATCAGCACGCTGGCCGGGGCCACGGTGCGGCGCCCGGATGGCCGTTTCGAATCCGTGCCCTGGACGTTGCCGGCCGGCGACCAGGTGTTGGGCATGATGCTGCGCGACGAACAGGGCGGGCACTGGTTGGACACGCGCAGCGGCCTGGGCCGGGGCATCGACGGCCGATACCAGACCGTACCGCTGTACAGCGCCATTGCCCGCGGCCTGGTGCGGCCGAACTGGACCGGTGCCTATGAGGACCGCGAAGGCGGCATCTGGCTGGCCAGCACCAATGCGGGCCTGTGGCACCTGCTTCCGCGCTGGTGGCAGTTCTCGGTGTTCTCGCGGCTGGAGGATGATCCGTCCTCGCTGCGCAATTCCTATGTACTGGGCACCAGCCCGTCCAGCAATGGCGGCGTGTGGACGGTCGGCAGCCATGGCGCGCTGGACCGCTTCAATCCGCGCACGGGCGTGATCGAGCAGCACCGCACCTTCGTCAACGGCATGCACTGGCTGACCTCGGTACGCGAAGACCGACGGGGCCAGGTATGGGTGGGGTCGACCGATGCCCTGATGCGCTACGACCCGCGTCGTGGCGAGCTGCGGCGTTGGGGACGGGACTCGGGCGTGGACGCGACCATGGAAGGCAACATCGAGGCGATGATGACCTGCGATGGCGACAGCCTGTGGTTGATGCTGTCAGCGGGCCTGCAGCAGCGTGATCTGGACGGGCACGTGCGCCGGCGGCTGGAAAACGGCCAGGACGGTCTGCAGGCGGGTCAGCTCAATCTGGACGTGGAATGCGGCCCGCAGGACCGGATCTGGCTGGCCAGCAGCCGCGGCCTGCTGCAATGGCAGCCGGATGCGCAGCGCTTCCAGCCGGTGCCCGGTGCGCCGGCCACTGCGGTGTATGCCCTGCACGTGGGCAAGGACGGCCAGGTCTGGCTGTCCGAAGATGGCCGCCTGTCGCGGTATCTCTGGAGCCAGGGCCGGCTGGAACGGCAGGCGGTAGTGGGCGCCGAGCAGGGCTATCCGGCGATTTCCGCTACCGGCCTGGTGGTCGACGCACAGGGCGTGGCGTGGGCCACCAGTGCCCGTGGCCTGATACGGGTGAGTGCCGATGGCGAGAGCGTACGCCTGTACGGGGTGCACGATGGGCTTCCCAGCCAGGAGTTCCGCGAACACACCCTGATCGCCTCCTCCGCGGGGCGCATGGTGGCAGGTACGCCTGCCGGTGTGGTGGTGTTCGATCCCGAACAGGTTCGGCCGTCCACCCGGCGTGCGCCGCTGGTGATCGAGCGGGTGGAGGTGCGCCGCAACGAGCAGCTGCTGGACCTGACCCATGACTCGCCGCTGCAGATCGCCGATGGTGACCGCGACCTGCGCATCGTCGCGCGCCTGCTGTCCTTCGCCGATTCGGCTTCCAACACCTACCGCTACCGCTTGGCCGGCTACGACCCGGATTGGGTCGAGGTGGGCCCGGCAGGCGAGCGCCTGTTCTCGCGGCTGCCCCCGGGTGCCTACCGGCTGGAAGTGCAGGCGCGCTCGGCCGACCACGTGTGGTCGCGGGTGCAGACCCTGGAATTCCATGTGCAGCCGCCATGGTGGCGCAGTTTGTCCGGCCTGCTGGTGCTGGCCTCGATCGGGTTGCTGCTGACCAGCTGGTTCGCCTGGTTGTACCGCCGCCGGCTGCAGCGCCAGCACGCCTACCAGCTGGCGCTGCACAAGCAGGATCTGGCCGAGCACGCGTCGGCGGCCAAGACGCGTTTCCTGGCCAATCTCGGCCATGAAATCCGCACGCCCATGACCGGGGTGCTGGGCATGAGTGAATTGCTGCTGGCCTCGCCGCTGGATCCGCAGCAGCGCGGCTATACCCAGTCGATCCGGCATGCGGGCGAGCATCTGCTGCACCTGGTCAATGATGCGCTGGACCTGGCGCGGATCGAATCGGGGCGCCTGGAACTGCAGTCCAACGCATTCGGTCTCAATCGCCTGCTGCAGGATCTGGCCGCACTGATGGGGCCACTGGCTGCACAGAAGGGCCTGCGGTTCATCCTCGACAACCAGTTGCCGGCCGGGCTGCAGGCGACCGGCGATGCGATGCGGGTGCGGCAGATCCTGCTCAACCTGCTGTCCAACGCGGTCAAGTTCACCAGCCGTGGCAGCATCACGCTGCATGCGCGTTGCGAAGAAGGGCCGCGTGGGCTGTATTTCGAGGTGCGCGATACCGGTCCGGGCATCAGCCAGGAGCAGCAGCAGCGGTTGTTCCGCCGCTTCGAGCAGGCCGAAGGTGCGCGTACCGCAGCGCAGTACGGCGGCAGCGGCCTGGGCCTGGCGATCTGCCGCGAGCTGGCATTGGCCATGCAGGGCCGGATCCGGGTGGAAAGCCAACTCGGCAGCGGTACCTGCTTCGGTGTCAGCCTGCCGCTGCCGTTGCAGCAGGGGGCGGCCAGCGACGGCGGTGCCGACAGTGACGCCGCCGCTGCTGCGGTCAACATGCCGCCGTTGCGGGTGTTGCTGGTGGAGGACGATGCGACCGTGGCCGATGTGATGTGTGGGCTGCTGACCACCCGTGGCCATGAGGTGGTCCACGCGGCCCACGCGCTGGCTGCGCTGCGTGAAATCAGCGCGGGGGATTTCGATGTCGGCCTGCTCGATCTGGATCTGCCGGGCCTGAGCGGTTTTGAACTGGCCCAGCATCTGCGCAACCAGGGTTACACGCTGCCGCTGCTGGCGGTGACCGCGCGTACCGACCCGGACCTGCAGCAGCAGGTAGAAGCGGCCGGCATCGGGGGGTTCCTGCGCAAGCCGGTAACCGGTGAGCTGCTGGTGGAAGCGATCGCCCGCGTGCTGGGGCGGTAGGGGTTCGGCAGGGCTGCGCCCTGCACCTGCCGAATCAACGGCAACGGCAACGGCAAAAGCAAAAGCAAAAGCAAAAGCAAAAGCTGGCATTCCGTGGGATGGCGGGGTGGGCCCGGTTGCGGGGGACGCTGCAAGTACGTCCCTGTAAGCTCGGTCGCGCCATCCATGGCGCTCACGCCCCCGCAACCGGACCCACCCCGCCTTCGACAGGTTTTCGCGCGCTGTCGGAACGGCGTTCTGTGTTGCTGTTGGTGGGCAGCACGGGAACGGCATGGGGTCAGATCCGTTTCCCGCAGGAAAACGGATCTGACCCCAGAACTATTTCGATATCTGACAGAGATTCATCACGCATGGCGTGGATCCATCAGCCATCGGGAAACTGTCGGAGGTGGGGCGGTGTCGGCTTGCGGCGTCCCCGCAATCCGGCACCGCCCCGCCATCCCACGGAATGCCAGCTTTGCTTCGGCTGTTGCCGTTGCTCTGGCCTCTGCAGGTGCAGGGCGCAGCCCTGCCGAACCCTCTACTCCGCTACTTCTTCTACCTGGCGCGGCTCGGGCCTGGTGTCGGGCAACTGCCAGAAGATCAGCGTCGACGTGAGCGTGATCGCGCCCACGCACAGGAACGTGGCATGCAGTGCCGCAGTGGCGCCATGGCCTTCCAGCTGCGTGCCGAATGCGGCCAGCAGGCTGCCGGCAGCGGCCGCACCGAAGCCGGCGGCGAGCATCATCACCATCGACAGCAGGCTGTTGCCGGAACTGGCGAACTCGCGGTCGAGGTCACGCAGGGTGACGGTGTTCATCACGGTGAACTGCAGCGAATTGACCGCACCGAAGAAGGCCAGCTGCAGCAGGCGCACGGCCAGGTGCTGGCCCGGTGTCATCAGGATGAAGCTGGCCATCGCCAGGCCAACCAGCACGGTGTTGGTCATCAGCACACGGCGATAGCCGTAGCGCTCAACCAGTTTCACCGCCAGCTTCTTCGACACCATGCCCGCGGCGGCCACGGGCACCATCATCAGGCCGGCGTTCATCGGTCCCAGGCCCAGGCCCACCTGCAGCAGCAGCGGGATCAGCATCGGCATGGCACTGCTGCCGATGCGCGAGAACAGGTTGCCGAGAATGCCGATGCGGTAGCTGGGCACGCGGAACAGTGCCAGGGAGAACAGTGGTGCCGTTGAGTTTGCTGCGTGCAGCCAGTAACCGACCAGCGCGGCCAGGCCAGCCACGGTCATCAGCATCACCAGCGCGTGTGGTGTGCCGAGCCCGGAAATCCCATCCAGTGCCAGCGACAGCACCACCATCGCAAAGGCCAGCATGGCGTAGCCGCGAAGGTCGAACCGGGTGCGGTGGCTGGCGTAGTGGTCGGGCATGATCTTCATCGCCGCGATGAAGCCGATGACGCCGATCGGCAGGTTGATCAGGAACACCCAGTGCCACGAGGCGATCTCGACCAGCCAACCACCCAGCGTGGGGCCGATCAGTGGACCCACCAATGCGGGAATGGCGATGAAGCTCATCGCACGCAGGAAGTCCTCGCGTGGCACCGAGCGCATCACCGCCAGGCGCCCGACCGGCAGCAGCATCGCGCCGCCGATGCCCTGCAGTACGCGCGCGGCCACCAGCTGATGCAGCTGCTGCGCCATCGCGCAGGCCAGCGAGCCGAGGGTGAACAGGATGATCGCCACCAGGAAGGTGCGCCGGGTGCCGTAGCGGTCGGCGATCCAGCCGGAGGCGGGAATGAAGGTGGCCACCGCCAGTGCGTAGCTGAAGACCACCGACTGCATCTGCAGCGGGCTTTCGCCGAGGCTGGCGGCCATCGCCGGCAAGGCCGTGTTGACGATGGTCGAGTCCAGCATCTGCATGAAGATCGCCAGCGAAACCAGCCACAGCAAGGGACGCTGGCGGGTGTAGGTCGATGGCGCTGTGGACATGGGGCGTGGCCGGTGCAACGTGGGGGCGCCATGATCGCGCACTGCGGGTCACGACGCGATCAACATCGCGCCGTGACTGCCTGCGCGATGCTCAGCGTTGGCTGTGTGCGTGCACTGCGTCGACCAGTACCTGCACATGCGCCGGGTCCATGTCCGGCGACATGCCGTGGCCGAGGTTGAACACATGGCCCTCGCGCGAACCACCGTTGCCGGCGGCATAGGTATCGAGCACGCGTGCGGCCGCAGCGGCGATCGCATCAGGCGAGGCATACAACGTGGTCGGGTCCAGGTTGCCCTGCAGCGCTACGCGGCCACCCGTGCGGCGCAGCGCTTCGTCCAGGTCCAGCGTCCAATCCAGGCCGAGCGCATCGGCGCCGGTCTGCGACAGCGCTTCCAGGTGCAGGCCGGTGCCCTTGCCGAACAGGATCAGCGGCGTGCGCTCGCTGCCTTCGCCGCGCGCCAGGCCTTCGGCGATGCGCTGCAGGTAGCGCAGCGAGAACTCGCGGTACATCGCCGGCGACAACACGCCGCCCCATGTGTCGAATACCTGAAGAGCCTGCGCACCGGCCGCGCGCTGTGCGCCGAGGTAGGCAATCACCGCGTCGGTGGTCACCTCCAGCAGGCGGTGCAGGGCCTGCGGATGGTTCAGCGCCATCGCCTTGATGCGCGCGAAATCCTTGCTGCCGCCGCCTTCGACCATGTAGCAGGCCAACGTCCACGGGCTGCCCGAGAAACCGATCAGCGGCACCTGGCCATCCAGTTCGCGGCGGATCAGGCGCACCGCGTCCATCACATAGCCCAGATCCTGCTCCATGTCCGGCACCGCCAGCCTGGCGATGGCCGCTTCATCGCGTACCGGGTGGCGGAACTTCGGGCCTTCGCCTTCGACGAAGTACAGCTCCAGGCCCATGGCATCGGGAATGGTGAGGATGTCCGAGAACAGGATGGCCGCGTCCAGCGGGAAGCGGCGCAGCGGCTGCAGGGTGACTTCGCAGGCGATCTCCGGGTTCTTGGCCATGGCCAGGAAGCTGCCGGCCTTGGCCCGGGTTGCGCGATATTCCGGCAGGTAGCGGCCGGCCTGGCGCATCAGCCAGACAGGGGTGCAGTCCACCGGTTCGCGGCGCAGGGCGCGCAGCAGGCGATCGTTGCGGAGAGGGCTGGTCACAGTGGGCATTCCTTGGGCAAAAAGGGCAGCGGCGCAGTCAGTCGCCGTGCGAAAGAATCTGGAAACCCCGATGCAGTTCGGCATCGCGGGCCTTGTCGTAGGCGTGGCGCGCTTCGTCGGCTGTCAGGTACAGCTCGCGCCGCAACTGCGAGCGGGCGCCGACGCGGCCGGATTCACGCAGCAGTTCCCAACCGCCGAACAGGTCCGGGACCAGGGTCAGGCGCAGGAAGCGCGGTGCCTGGGCACCGTCGGCGGGTTGTTGCAGATGGACATGCATGGCACCGATTGTAGCGGGGGCGAGGTGAGCCCTGCCGCAACGCTGGCCTGGTAGTGCCGGCCGCTGGCCGGCAACCGCATGAGATCTCCCCGGTAGCGCCGGGCCATGCCCGGCGAACGCGGAAACGATCAGCCCGCGCCCAGTACCTTCAGCACCGCCGCTTCATCCACGTCCGGCACGACTTCGGCGCGGCCCATGCCACGCCACAGCACCAGGCGCAGGCGGCCGGCCACGTTCTTCTTGTCCAGGCGCATGCGGCCGAGCAGGGCCTGCGGGTCCAGCCCGGCGGGGATTGCCACCGGCAGGCGAAGCTGTTCCAGCAGCGCCTGCAGGCGCACCCGGTCGGCGTCGTCGGCCAGGCCCAGGTGGGTGGAGAGGCGGGCCGCCAGCACCATGCCCACCGCTACGGCTTCACCGTGGTTCAGTGCATCGCGCCCCGGTGCCGAGTAGCCCTGTTCGGTTTCGATGGCGTGGCCGAAGGTATGGCCAAGATTGAGCAGGGCGCGTTCGCCCTTCTCGAAGGGATCGCGCTCGACGATGGCGGCCTTGTGCCGGCAGCTGCGGGCGATGGCCTCGGCGATGACCGCGTCCTCGCCTGCCGCCAGTGCCTCGGCATGCTGCTGCAGCCACTCGAAGAACACCGCATCACCCAGGGCGCCGTACTTCACCACTTCGGCCAGGCCGGCGCGCAGCTCGCGCGGCGGCAGGGTGGCCAGCACGCGGGTATCGGCGATCACCGCACGCGGTGGGTGGAAGGCACCGACCAGGTTCTTGCCGGCCGGGATATCCACGGCGGTCTTGCCGCCCACCGAGGAATCGACCATCGCCAGCAGGGTGGTCGGAAGCTGCACGCAGTCGATGCCGCGCATCCAGCAGGCCGCGGCAAAGCCGGCAAGGTCGCCGACCACACCGCCGCCAAGGGCGAACACGCAGGCATCGCGGGTGGCGCCGAGCGCGGCCAGCGCCTCGATGACCGAGCCGAACTCGGCCAGGGTCTTGGAGGCTTCGCCGGCGGCCAGAACATGCTCAGCCAGGATCAGCTCCGGGCGTGCGGCCAGCAGGGTCTGCTTGACGGCATCCAGATAGCGCGGCGCAACCTCGCTGTCGCTGACCAGCAGGACATGGCGGCCACGCACATGGCGGGCCAGTGCGGCGCCGTCGGCCTGGGCGCCGGCACCGATGGTGATGGAATAGGGACGGTCGCCGCCAACGGCGACCTGCAGCAGGGCAGGGGAAGTCATGCAGTGGGGTCCTGTCGCTGCCAGTGCGTGGCCAGCTTGACGACAAGCTGGGCGGTGGCATCGGCGGCGGTAAACGGGTCGGTATCAAGGGTGACATCGGCCAGGTCGCGATACAGCGGGTCGCGATGCGCGGCCAGTTCATGAAGCACCTGTTCGCGGTCCGGCCGCTGCAGCAGTGGCCGGGCCTTGTCGCGCGAGAGTCGCTCGAGCTGGGCGGCCACGCTGACCCGCAGGTAGACGACAAAGCCTCGCCGGGCAATAAGGGCACGATTGTCCGGGTCAAGCACCGCGCCGCCGCCGGTGGACACCAGCTGGCCACGGCCGGCCAGCACCTGCGCCAGCGCCTGGCGCTCATGGGCGCGGAAGCCGGCTTCGCCGGAATGCTCGAAGATCGTGGGGATGCTGGCCCCGGTCGCATCGACGATGGCCTGGTCGACGTCGACGAAGTCCAGCGTGAAGCGCTCGGCGAGGCGGCGGCCGATGCAGGTTTTACCGGCACCCATCGGGCCGATCAGGATCAGGTTCGGAGCAGGATTCATGCCCTCTGATGCTAACACCTCCGTGCCTTGGCCTTTACGTTCTTCACGTCAGGGTGGAGGTTCCTGCGGGGTATCCCGCGCCTGATGGAGTGCCTGCCATGTCGGTTGCCAAGGTCATCGAAATCAATGCGTCCTCGCCCAAGAGCGTGGAGGACGCCGTGCGCAGCGGATTGAAGAAGGTGTCCGGGACGGTCAAGGGCATCCAGGGCGCCTGGATCAACGAGACCAAGGTGGTCACCGACGGCAACGGTGAGATCACCGAATGGCGGGTGAACCTGCGGGTCACTTTCCTGGTGGAGTGAGGCGGCTCAGCGCAGCCCTTGCACCTGGCGCTGGGCATCCAGCGCCACCACCCGGTCGGCAATGGCCGGCAGTGCGCGCAACGCCTGGCGGCTGACCCGTTCGTAGTACTGCACGAAGCGCTCCAGCTGGGGCCGGTTCATGCCGTGCCGTCCCGGCTGGGCCGCCTGCAGGTTCTGCTCCTGTTGCCAGCGCCAACGCGGTACCACCGAAAAATCAGGGGGTTGCAGGAACCACAAGCGGTCGCAACGCTGCCACAGCGCAGGATAGTCTCGGGCCAGCGCCTGGTTGCACCACCGGCGCCAGCGGCCATCGGCATCGGCCTCGCGCTCCAGGGCGTTGAGCGGCGCCTCCAGTTCGGCCTCGCCCTGCGCCGGGGTGCCCAGGAACCAGCCTTCGAATACCAGCAGGTCCAGCGGCGATTGCAGCTGCGGCCACTGCGTTTCGGGCAGGCGCTCGTCGGCCAGCTTGTCGAAGCGGGGCAGGGCCAGAGGTTGTCGTGCTGCCACTGCGTCCAGTACCGCATGTGCCAGCGACAGGTCGTGGGTGCCCGGTGGGCCACGGGTGATCAACAACGGATGCACCTGCCGGGCCAGGCGCTGGCGCTGCGCGCGGGTCAGGTAGACATCGTCGATGGACAGCGTTGCGGCGTTCAGGCCACGCGCCTGGGCACGGGCAACCACCTGCGCGGCCAGCGTCGATTTGCCGCTCCCCTGCAGGCCGCTGATCGCCAATACTGGAGCGGCTGTGCTGCTGCCCAGCGCGTCATCCAGCGCCTGCTCGACCACTGTTTCGGGGAATCCTTTCACCTGGGGCATGTACGCAGCGGCGACCATGCCGCCACAATAGCCCAAACCGTGTGAGAAGAATGCTGTCATGAGCGACCTGTACGCCGAAGCCCTTTCGACCTTTGCCGCGCTGTTCGAAGAAGCGAAACAGAGCCGCGAAGTCGAGCCCAATGCGATGACCGTGGCGACCGCCGATGTGCAGGGCCGGCCATCGGCGCGCACCGTGCTGTTGAAGGCGTTCGACGAGCGCGGCTTCGTGTTCTACACCCACCTGGACAGCCACAAGGGCAATGAGCTGAAGGCCAATCCGCAGGCGGCGCTGCTGTTCCTGTGGCGCAGCCTGCGCGAGGCCGGCATCCAGGTGCGCATCGAGGGACGCGTGGAGCAGGTGGCCGATGCCGAGGCCGATGCCTATTTCGCCAGCCGTCCGCGCATGAGCCAGATCGGCGCGTGGGCGTCGCTGCAGTCGAAGACGTTGAACTCGCGCGAGGAGTTCGACGCGCGCGTGGCCGAGGTCGAGGCGCGCTTCGAGGGCAAGGACGTGCCGCGCCCGGACGGTTGGAGTGGTCTGCGGGTGGTGCCTGACCGCATCGAGTTCTGGTACGGCGCGCAGTTCCGCCTGCACGAGCGCTGGTGCTATGAAGCCGGTGCCGAAGGGCGCTGGAGCAAGCGCTTGTTGTACCCGTAAGGCACCGTGATGCAACGCGTGCCGTTGTATCGCGTGGTGGTGTTCGTGCCGGTGCCTGCCCTGCAGGCGGTGAAGCAGGGCATCCTTTCGGTGGATGCACTGGTGGCTGGCGATTACGAGCACGGCATGTGGTGGTCCGTGCCGGGGTTCGAACAGTTCCGGCCACGCGTGGGGGCGATCCCCACGCAGGGCGAGGCGGGGCAGACCGAGGTGGTCGACAGCGTGCGGCTGGAGTTCTGCCTGCCGCGCGATCCGGCACGGCTGCGTCGTGTGTTCGAGCAAGGCATCGTGCCGCATCACCCGTGGCAGGTGCCGGTGGTGCAGGTGGAAGAGATCGAGCTGCTGTTGGCCGGGTAGATCCACGCCATGCGTGGACGAAGTGCCTGGGAAAAGCAGTGCGAACCGAGGTTCGCACCCACCAGAGATAGGTTCGCAGCCACAGGGCATCGGTTCGCCCCTGCCAGGGATCGGTGTGCACCAGCCAGACGGCAGGACGTTACAACCCCTCCGCGCGCAGCCATCGCCACAGCGTGGTGCGTGACACACCCAGTGCCTGCGCCATGCCTTCGCGGTCATTGCGGTGTTCCTGCAGCAGCGCTTCCAGTCGTGCTCGCGGCGGGCGCTTGCCGTTGCTTTCCAGCGGCAGTGTGGCGGCGCCTTCGTTCACCAGCTCCGGCGCCAGCTGCAACAGTCGCGCAGCATCGATCGGACCGTCGCCGGGCTGCCAATGGATGCGCAGCCTGTCCACCAGGTTGCGCAGTTCACGTACGTTGCCCGGCCAATCGGCCGCGCTGAGCAGGGTCATCGCCTCTGCATCCAGCGGTGCATCGATGCCGCGCAGCTGTCGGAAGAAGTGCTGCGCAAGCACTGGGATATCACCGCGCCGTGCACGCAGCGGCGGCAGTGCGATGCGCAGCGCGGCCAGCCGGTAATACAGGTCGCGGCGGAAGCTGCCAGCCGCCGCGCGTTGCTCCAGTGATTGCAGGGTGGCGGCGACCACGCGCAGATCGACCGGGGTCGGTTCGGTGGCGCCCACGCGCAGCACTTCGCGTTCTTCCAGCACCCGCAGCAGGCGGGTCTGCAATGGCAGCGGCAGTTCGCCGATTTCGTCCAGGAACAACGTACCGCCATCGGCCGCCTCGACCAGGCCGACGCGCCCCCCGCGACGCGCACCGGTGAAGGCGCCGTCGCTGTAGCCGAACAGCTCCGCTTCCAGCAGTGATTCGCTGATCGCACCGCAGTTCAACGCAACGAAACGACCGCGACGACCGCTGGCGGCGTGCAGCTGGCGTGCAACCAGTTCCTTGCCGGTGCCGGTCTCGCCGGTGACCAGTACGGTGCTGTCGTGCGGGGCATACAGCGCGATCTGTGCGCGCACGTCGGCCATCGCATTGCTGTCGCCAAGCAGGGCATGCGCATCGTTGCGTGCGGCGGTACGGCGGCGCGGAGCCGGCCGGTTGCCGCCGGAGCGGGCCATGGCCTGGGTCAGCTCCAGCGCATGCTCGAACGCCTGCCGCACCGAATCAGCCGAGTACAGCAGCACGCCGGGCAGTCCGGCCTGTTCGGCATGATCGATGGCCATGCCGGTGCCGACGATCACTTCGATGCCGTTGGCGCGCAGGTCGGCGATGCAGTCACGGGCATCTTCGCGGGTGACGAAGCGGCGGTGCTCGATGTCCAGGCCGAAGCTCTGCTGGAAGCTGCTGAACACCGGCACATCGCTGGCATGGGTGACCAGGCCGATACGTGGGGCGATGCGGCGCGCGCGCGCCAGCGCTTCCATCAGGTCGAAGCCATTGGCGTGGATCGGTACCAGTGGCAGGTCCAGGCGACCGCGCAGCCAGGCTGCATTGGAGCCACCGGCAATCACCACGTCGCAGTGCTCGCGGCGCAGGCGCTGGCCGATCACGTCCACGGCTTCCTCGAAGCCTAGGTTGATCTGCTCGATCCGCGCGCGGCGGTCGAATTCGGGAATGACATCGCCAAGCAGACCGGTCAGGCGCGAAACGCTGACCGTCCAGATCACCGGGCGGCCGGGGTCGGCATCGGTGTGGCGCAGGGGCGAGCGGGGCAGGTACATGCATGGACGCCGTGAGCTGATGTTTCATGATACATCTGTTTCGATGTTTCATATGTTTCAGTGTTGCGGGCCGGTCATCCTCGTGAAATCAACCGCTTGCAGGTTGGCATGGTGCTTGCGCTTACCCTCCTGTCCTTCAACCTGGATCGCCGCATGACCGTTTCGACCCTCTCTTCCGCCGGTGCCCGCTTCCGCGAGGCGCTGGCTGCCGAATCGCCGCTGCAGGTGATCGGTGCGATCAACGCCAACCATGCGCTGCTGGCCAAGCGCGCCGGTTTCCGTGCCATCTACCTGTCCGGCGGTGGCGTGGCCGCCGGCTCGCTGGGCCTGCCGGACCTCGGCATCAACACCCTGGAAGACGTGCTGGTGGACGTGCGCCGCATCACCGACGTCTGCGACCTGCCGCTGATGGTCGACATCGACACCGGCTTTGGCCCCAGCGCGTTCAACATCGCGCGCACCGTGAAGTCGCTGATCAAGGCCGGCGCGGCCGCCTGCCATATCGAAGACCAGGTCGGCGCCAAGCGCTGCGGTCATCGCCCGGGCAAGGAGATCGTCTCGCAGGGCGAAATGGTCGACCGCGTGAAGGCCGCTGCCGATGCCAAGACCGATCCGGACTTCTTCCTGATCGCGCGCACCGACGCCATCCAGGTGGACGGCGTGGACAAGGCCATCGAACGTGCCATCGCCTGCGTCGAAGCCGGTGCCGATGGTATCTTCGCCGAGGCCGCCTACGACCTGGAGACCTACCGCCGCTTCGTCGATGCGGTAAAGGTGCCGGTGCTGGCCAACATCACTGAATTCGGCGCGACCCCGCTGTTCAGCCGCGACGAGCTGGCCTCGGCCGGCGTGGCCATCCAGCTGTTCCCGCTGTCGGCGTTCCGCGCCGCCAACAAGGCCGCCGAGAACGTCTACCAGACGGTCCGCCGCGAGGGCCACCAGCGCAACCTGATCGACAGCATGCAGACCCGCGAGGAGCTGTATGACCGTATCGGCTACCACGCCTTCGAGCAGCAGCTCGATGCGCTGTTCGCCGCCAAGAAATAAGCAGTACCCTGCACCATCAAGTTTCGGAGGGAAACATGAACGATACGACCGCAACCCCGACCTTCAAGCCGAAGAAGTCCGTCGCCCTGTCCGGCACCGCTGCCGGCAACACCGCGCTGTGCAGCGTCGGCCGCAGTGGCAACGACCTGCACTACCGTGGCTAC
>Ga0308171_1001100_pt1 | contig 41231 bp, 34 predicted proteins | sample PhyGR1_FD_202135 | JGI IMG/M metagenome (GOLD analysis project Ga0308171, IMG submission 202135) | Phyllosphere microbial communities from UC Gill Tract Community Farm, Albany, California, United States - DLSLSG.R1 | ecosystem: Host-associated > Plants > Phyllosphere > Unclassified | place: USA... | reverse complement strand
TGGTCACGTCGACCTCGCCCCTCCATCAACAATCCGGAATCAGCCGCGCCCACAAAAATGGACTTGTTTGTGGACTTAAAAGTCCCGGCTGTAGGCGGATCGCAGTGGACTACGGCAGACCGTCAAAGAGAGGAAAAGTCTTTGTGCGGCAACGACTTGCAGACTCTCTTGGACTTCTGCGGAAGTCCGCAGATTGATACAGTGGAGCGGGTGAAGGGAATCGAACCCTCGTATGAAGCTTGGGAAGCTGCCGTTCTACCATTGAACTACACCCGCGTCGCCAGCCGCGCAGCAAGGCGGGCCGGGAGCCGAACCTGCAGGCCGCAGGGCTCGGTGCGGCATTCTATCCAGATTCGGCGGCACTTTTGCCGCGTAGGCGGGCGCGCCGCCACTGTGTAGGCCCACATCCAATTCAGCGGCCACGGCACGAAACGAGCGTGGCGAGGGAAATCCAGCGCACCACCCGAGGCGTATGAGCCTGCAGTCGCCCGGAGGTCGGGCGGCGCACAGGTTTCCATCACTTCAGGAGAACACGCATGACTTCCCGCATCTCTGCCCACCTGGCCGCTGCCGGCCTGTCGCTCGCACTGTCCGCCGCCGCGCTGCCCGCGCTGGCGCAGGTCACCGTCGGCGGCGCGCCCATGTTTCCGACCAAGGACATCATCGACAACGCCGTGAATTCGAAGGACCACACCACGCTGGTGGCCGCAGTGAAGGCCGCCGGGCTGGTCGAGACGCTCAAGGGCCCGGGACCGTTCACGGTGTTCGCGCCCACCAATGCCGCATTCGCCGCCTTGCCTGCGGGCACGGTGGACAACCTGCTCAAGCCTGAAAACAAGGCCGCGCTGACCAAGGTGCTGACCTACCACGTGGTGGCCGGCAAATGGGATGCCGCGGCGATCTCCAAGATGATCGCCGATGGCAAGGGCTCGGCATCCATCAAGACCGTGGCGGGCAACACGCTGACGGCCAAGGCGTCCGGTGGCAAGGTGATGCTGACGGACGAGAAGGGCGGCTCTGCCACCGTGACGATCCCCGACGTCTACCAGTCGAACGGCGTGATTCACGTGATCAACAAGGTGCTGCTGCCGAACTGAAATCCCCGCTGAACCGGCCCTGGCCCGCCGCATCGCACCGCACCGCACTGTAGTGTGGGCAGGGGCAGCGGCTGACGGCATGCCGCGCCGGCCCGTTCAGGCGGCGCGCTGCTGCGCTTCCACGACCGACTGGCGGCAGATGTTCAGGCCGGTGGCGGTCAGTTTCAGCGCGCCGCCGTCCCACTCCATCCAGGAGCAATGCACCAGCTCGTCGATGACGTCGTCGCCGATCTGCCCGGCCTGATTGCTGCGAAGAAGGCTCTGGATGCGCGGCAGCGCGGCGCGCAGCTCGCCCTGACGGTCTGCGGTGGTGGTTGCGATGGCCATGATGCCTCCTGTTACTGGATGATTCCGCAGCCTAGCACGCGCACGGCGCCACGCGACGGGACTGACGCTTCGTCGCAACGGCCAGCCTGCTGACGCTGGCGCATTGACGAAATTTGAAACTGCAGGTGATCGCTGCCGTTTGCCGCTCGTCACACGCCTAGCGGTGGAGTCCGTCCGCTGCATCGACGGGGCGATGGCTGCTTTGTCTGACGTGGCTGTCGCGGTTTCAGCGCTACCGTCGGCACCACGTCAACTCGGAGCCCAGCATGATCACCACCGACCCCACCATGACCAACCTGTTTCTGCAACTGGGTCTGGACGAAAGCGCCGAAGCCATCGATGCCTTCATCCAGCAACACCAGTTGCCGACCGACGTGGGCCTGGCGGAAGCCCCTTTCTGGAACGACTCGCAGCGCCAGTTCCTGGTCGAGCAATGGAAGGCCGACGCGCCCTGGGCCCTGACCGTGGACCAGCTGAGCGAGGCGCTGCATGCGGAGGCAGTGCGCGAGCGGGCGGCGGCGGAAGCATCGGCGGCGCCCACGAACTGACACCTCGCCTGCAGAAGCGGCGGCCCTGCGGGGCGCATCCGCCACGCTGCTCAACACCGACACAGGCCCGCGAAGGGGACTACCTTCGCGGGCCTGTTCGCGTACTGGTGCGCCGGGAGCTTAACCAGCGTGGCGCCATGTGAAGCCAGGGCGTTGCGATCGATATCGTGACCCAGGTCAAGACAATCGCGGGGTGCGGGCTTTGTCCGACAGAGCGGGTTTCCATCGGCTTGCCGGAAGGGGCCGCACCCGCGGCCTACAACGGTGCCTCGGCCGCGATCTTGCGGCCCATCACGAGGAGCCTTTGATGAATCCGAACGAAGCAACCACCCCCATCACCACGGCCACCGCCGACCCCGACCTGCTGGAACAGGCCCATCCCGGACATGGCGTGCCGTCGCAGGACCCGACGCCGGCAGCCCAGGACCCTCTCTCGCGTGCCGAGGCGGTGCGCGAGTCCCAATCCGTCCTGATGGGTGGCGGGGTCATGGCTGGCGCGGCCACCGGTGCGGCGATCGGCGTCGCCGCGGCCGGCCCGGTGGGGGTGGTGGTGGGTGGCATCACGGGCGGGATCGCCGGAGCGCTGGGCGGCGCGGCCGTCGGCACGGCCACGCGGGCCGACGACGCCGGCGCACATGCGAACCTGCCGATGTCCGAAGGCGACGACGCGCACGGCGTGCACGACCGCCGGCGGACGTGAGGTGCACACCCTGGTGCCGGAAGGGTTGTGGAGGGGTTTCCGGCAGCCGGGCGCGAAGCAAGGGGCGCCCCCGAGTGCCGATGTGGGACCATTGCTTCCTGGCAGGCCGACCGGCCCCTCTCTCCCCCCATCACTGGAGTTCAGCATGCTCACTCGCACCCGCGCCGCCATCGCAGCGGTCGCCATCCTCGGCGCCGCACCGGCATTCGCCTTGTTTCCACAACAAGGTATGTGGACCATCGGATCGGAGCTCAACGGCAAGCCGGGCCGTGGCGTGCAGATCGACCGGCAGGGCGGGCGCGTGCTGATCCTGACCTACTTCGGCTACCGCGCCGATGGCAGCGCGACCTTCATGCAGGCCAGCGGCGCCATGACGAATGGCAGATCTTTCTCGGGCGAACTGACCGAATTCAAGAACGGCCCTGCATTGGGCGGTCCTACGCGAAGCGGCGAGGTCGCCCAGGTCGTCGGCCCGGTGGCGGTCGAGTTCGACACCTCTACCTCGGGCACTATCACCTTGCCGGGCGAGGCGCCGCAGAGGTTTTCGCGCTTCCAGTACGAGGACCACACCGTAAGGATCGAGCGCGGCTTCCGGGGGCGGGTATTGGTCACTCGCTACATGGGACTCACCAACGCCGTCCAGCTCTATGCACGGGTCGACGGCAACAGGTTGCTGATTCAGGAGACGTCGACGGACGGCAATGGCGACTTCACGTCCTGCACCTTGGATGGCGACCTGCGCGTGGCAGGTGAGTCGTTCGCTTCGACGGGCACCGCTTCTTGCACCAACGCCTCTGGCTGGGCCGGTAGCGGCACTGCGTATCGCATCACCGATTTGAAAGTCGATGAATATGGCGTGTTCACTGCCCGCCTGAACTACGGTTCGGACAGCATCCGCTACTACACAGGTTACTGCGATGCGACAGGGCCGGTTTTTATTGGCGTCGACGCGTGCAGGCCCGCGGAATTCGGTTTCACCGATGACGATGTTCGTGAGTAGATGGCCTGTGTGCCTGCGGTAGGGAGTCGCAGATCGCCAGGCGATAAGGCTGGTTGCCAGCGTGCTGCCGAAACGAATGATGGCCTGCCCGGAGGGACTCGAACCCCCGACCTATTGCTTAGAAGGCAATTGCTCTATCCAGTTGAGCTACGGGCAGATGGGGCGCCTGGGCAGACAGCTTCAGCCATTGCGAAGTGCCTGGGGCGCCACGCTCGCGGCGAGGCGCGAGGGTGGGAATGATACCCGCCCCGGCGGGGCAGGGCAGGTGCGCTGGCCCCGTTTTTGCGTGGGACGTGGTGTTGCGGTTATAACGGTTCACACGCACGCTCCTGCCGTCGCACCCCGGGCGCAGGGGCCACATTCCACCCAGCCGAAGACCCATCGCCCATGCACGCCAGCCTGCCGCTCATCAACACCATCGCCGCGGCACTCGGGCTGGCGCTGGTGCTCGGCTTCGTGGCCACGCGGGTGAAGTTGCCGGCGCTCGTGGGCTATCTGCTGGCGGGGGTGGTGATCGGCCCGTTCACGCCCGGTTTCGTAGCCGACAAGGAGATGGCCAGCCAGCTGGCCGAGATCGGGGTGATGCTGCTGATGTTCGGCGTCGGCCTGCATTTTTCGCTGGGCGATCTGCTGGCGGTGCGGCGCATTGCATTGCCGGGCGCGGTGGTGCAGATGGTGGTGGCCACGCTCATGGGCATGGGCCTGGCCACCTGGTGGGGTTGGGGATTAGGGGGCGCGCTGGTGTTCGGACTGTCGCTCTCGGTCGCCAGCACGGTGGTGCTGCTGCGGGCGCTGGAGACGCAGGGCATCCTGGATTCGTACACCGGGCGCATCGCGGTCGGATGGCTGGTGGTGGAAGACCTGGCGATGGTGCTGGTGTTGGTGCTGCTGCCGCCGCTGGCCGGCTGGCTCGGCGGGCCGGACTCGGCTGGGGCGCACGAGCCAGCCAGCAGCGTGATGCGGACGGTGGGCATCACGCTGGCGCAGGTGGCGGCCTTCGTGGTGCTGATGCTGGTGGTGGGGCGCCGGGTATTCCCCTGGATTCTTTGGCAGGTGGCGCGCACGGGCTCGCGGGAGCTGTTCACGCTGTGCGTGGTGGCGGCGGCGGTCAGCATCGCCTTCGGTTCGGCGGCGCTGTTCGGCGTGTCGTTCGCGCTGGGCGCGTTCTTCGCCGGCATGGTCATGCGCGAGTCGGAATTCAGCCACCGCGCGGCGCAGGAATCGCTGCCGCTGCGCGACGCTTTCGCCGTGCTGTTCTTCGTTTCGGTGGGCATGCTGTTCAACCCCTGGGTGCTGCTTGAGCGCCCCTTGCAGGTGCTGGCCGTGGTGGCAGTGATCATCTTCGGCAAGACCCTGGCGGCGGCGGCCCTGGTGCTGGCGTTCCGCTACCCGCTCAACACGGCGCTCACCGTGTCGGCCAGCCTGGCGCAGATCGGCGAGTTCTCTTTCATCCTGGTGGGCCTCGGCGCGTCGCTGGGCCTGCTGCCGCCGGAAGGCGCCAGCCTGGTGCTGGCCGGGGCGCTGATTTCCATCGCCGTCAATCCGGTGCTGTTCCGCGCCATCGCGCCGCTGCAGGAATGGCTGCGGGCCAGGTCGGCCTGGGCGCGCAGCCTCGAGCAGCGCGACGATCCGCTGGCCGAATTGCCCATGAGCACCGACCAGCGGTATCTGGCCCGTCAGGTCGTGCTGGTGGGTTATGGCCGGGTGGGGCAGCGCATCGCCTCGGCGCTGGCCGCGCGAGACATTCCCTTCGTCGTGGCCGAGCAAAACCGCGATCTGGTCGAAAGGCTGCGCGAGCAGGGCCTGGCCGCCGTCTACGGCGATGCGGTGGAGCCCTCGGTGCTGATCCAGGCGCACATCGCCCGGGCGCACATGCTGGTGATCGCCACGCCCGACACGCTCAACGTGCGCCAGATCGTCGCGACGGCGCGCACGCTCAATCCGGCCATCGCCACCGTCGTTCGCAGCCACAACGAGGAAGAGGCCCAGTTGCTGGAGCAGGACGGCGTCGGCAAGGTGTTCCTGGGTGAAGAGGCCCTGGCCGTGGCCATGACCGACCACGTGCTGGACTGCGCCGATCGGCGCCACGCGCAGGCGACGGCGCCCGGCGGGTTGCACGAACACCGGGCTTGATTGCGTGCCGTTTGGCCGGGTAGCGCCTGCCAGACCTGCGCCGGGCGCTATGAAAATTGAAGCGACACACGGCCACCACGCGCCGCGAGCCGCGCGGACTCAGTCCTCCTCGAACACCACCGACGGCGGCGCCATCACCCGGGCGGTCTCCGTCAGTCCGCCGATGACGCCGTTGGCGAAGTAGCTGTTTTGCGTGTCGGGCTCCAGCGCCGCCACGGCGACGTTGGCGAGCGGCTGGTTCAGTGGGACGTAAAAGCTGCCGGCCGGCACATCGATGGCGCTGCGCGCAGAGGTGACCTGCACGCGCACGATCTCGCCGCTGCCCGCGACGGTGCCGCGCACGTCCTGGCGAGCCGAGGTATCGCGGCCCGTTTCCTGGTAGACGTCGGCCAGCAAGGAGCCCTGCTCGGCCACCCGCATCACCTGCAGGCCCAGCAGGCGCAGCCGCTCGGCCGCAGGGGCGGCGCTGCCGGCCAGCCAGTAGCCGCAGGGGCGGGCGCGGGTCTTCACGGTGCGCAGTTCCAGCGCCGAGTTCCAGTCCACCCGCACCGACCGGTCGGCGCCGGTCTCGGGGTCGATCATCAGCAGGTCGCGCTGGGTGGCGCTGGGGCCGGCCTCGATCACCACCTGCCCACGGCAGGCCTGGGCCGCCACGTCGCGTGCCACGAAGGAGCGCACCTGCTCCAGGTTGGACGCCCGCTCCGCCGCGCTGCGCAGCGCTGCCGTGAGCGCGGTCACCTGGGTGTGCACCCGCCGCTGGATGTGGGTGCGGCCGATGCCCACGCCGCGTGTCTCCACCAGCAGGCTGGCGGTGTTCTTCAGGCCGTTGACGTTGCGGCCGGTGTCCGGCTGCGTGCCGCCCATCGACACACGGCGGTCGTTCAGGTCGGTGGAGGTGGTGTAGTACCACTCGCTGGTCAGGCCCTGCGCCGTGAGCGCGGCGACCATCGGCTGGTGGAACCATTCCAGTGCCGCCTTGTTGATGAACTCCGGCACGTTCGCGGTGGTGGCGTGCTGCAGCAGCGCGTCGTAGCGCTGCACGCCGCCGAACTTCTGCAGGAACCGGCCCACCACGGTGTATTCGTGCGCGTCCAGCACGGCCACGGGGCGGTAGTTGCGCACCAGTTTGGCCAGCGCCTGGGCCTCGGGCGTGTTCAGCAGCAGATGGTCGCGGTTCATGTCGATGCCGTTGGCCGTCACGCGGGTCCCGGCATCGGCACCATCGGGGTTGGCGCGGGGCACGACGATCACGTTGATGCGGTCGAGCAGGGGTTCCAGCAGGCCTTGCGAGAGCTCGCGGGCCAACACCAGCATGGCCTCGCCGGCGGCGGGCTCGTCGCCGTGCTGCTGCCCGATCAGCAACACGGTGGGGCGGCCGCTGGCTTCCAGGGCCGCCACGTCGGTTCCGGCAGCACGGGTCAGCACCAGCGCATGCAGGGGCATGCCGCGCTGCGATGCGCCCAGGTCGAGAAGCGCCGCGCGCGTGCTCCCCTGCGCCGACGTGGCCAGCCCGCGCAGCCACTGCGCCAGCTCGGCATTGGTGGTGAAGGCGCGGCGGCCGTCCGCCAGGCCCGGGGTGTCGTAGCGCACGGACGGCGCCGGAAAGCGCGCCGCCACCGCCTCGCTGTAGGGCAGCGGTTCGCCGCCCTGGGCGGCGGCGGACGGCGGCGGCGGGACCGCGTCGGTGACGTTGCCCGGCAGCGGGCTTTGCGGAATGGGCGTGGTGATCACCTCCGCACGCTGCGTGCCCAGGGGTGGGGGCACCGTGCGGGTTGCGGTGGGCGGCGGCGGCGCGGCCTGCGGCCCGCCCGCGGGCCAGGGCGGCAGCGGCGTGCTGCCGCAGGCAGCCAGCAGCGCGGCTGCAGCGACGGCTCCCAGGCGCCAGGCGGTGCGGGGCAGGGTGGCGGACGAAGGGGCGGCGTGCTGGAGCATGGCGGTATGGGGAGTCTGTCCCGGGCTGCGGATGGTGCGGGATGTTACCTGCGGTGTGTGCGGTTCAGCCATGCCTGGCGCCGTGGGGGCGCTTTCGCGGCTTCGGCCTACGCAGGGTCGCGGTCCTTGGTTTGCGCATAAGCAAGCGCGATTTGCTTGGTTGGCCCTGGCTGATCGGCTGCCTACAGTGCAAGGCATCGGCGCTGCATCGGCTCCGGTTCACTGGCTCCGCTTTCGTTCACGCACTCAAGAGAGGGTTTCAAGACATGATGGCAACACGGCATTCGGCACCCATCCCACAGGCCACGGGCCTGCTGCGCATCGGCACTCTGGTTGCCGCACTGGTCTGGACCGGGACCGCACTCGCGAACACGGCAGCGACCGCCGCTGCGGCGGCCAGCGCGCCCAATGTGCTTGTCAGCACCGACTGGCTGGCGCAGAACCTGGCCAACCCGAAGGTGCGGGTGATCGAGGTGAGCGTGAACCCCGGTCTGTACGAGCGCAGCCACGTGCCCGGCGCGGTCAACCTGTCGTGGCACACCGACCTGAACGACAGGGTGCGCCGCGACATCGTGGGCAAGGAAGCCTTCGAGGCGCTGCTCTCCAAGGCAGGGGTCGCGCCCGACACCACCGTCGTGCTGTATGGCGACACGAATAACTGGTTCGCGGCCTGGGGGGCCTGGGTGTTCGACATCTATGGCGTGAAGAACGTCAAGCTGCTGGACGGCGGCCGCAAGAAGTGGGAGGCCGAGAACCGCCCGCTCAACAACCGGGCGCCCGAATACGCCGCCACCACCTATCGCGTGCAGGCCGTGAACACCCAGTTGCGGGCCCGACTGGCCGATGCGGTGGCCGCCGCCGAGGGCAAGAATGACGCGAAGCTGGTGGACATCCGCTCCGCCGATGAATACAGCGGCAAGGTGTTCGCGCCGGCCGGTGTGCCCGAGCTGTCGGTCCGCGCCGGCCACATTCCCGGTGCGGCGAACGTACCCTGGGGCCAGGCGGTGAAGGAGGACGGCACCTTCAAGTCGCCGGAGGAGCTCAAGAAGCTGTATGCCGCCGTGGGCATCGACGGCAGCAAGCCCGTCATCACCTACTGCCGCATCGGCGAGCGCTCCAGCCACACCTGGTTCGCGCTCTCCAAGATCCTGGGCTACTCGGTGAAGAACTACGACGGCTCGTGGACCGAGTACGGCAACGCGGTCGGCGTGCCCATCAACAACCCGTCCGGCACGGTCTGGGCGGCGAAGTGAACAAGACCGCCGGCCGGCTTCTGCGGCGGGCCGGCCCGGTCTGGGTGGTTCTGTAGGGGGTCTCCGTTTTCAGCCCGCTTCGCGCGGGCTGTTTTTTTTGTAGATGGTGGGTGCCCCGTTGGTGTCGAGGTACGGGGCGGCATCGAGGAAAAAAGGGTCGTGGCATGTCTCTGGTTTCTCCCTGGATCGGCACTGCGCTGGCCGGCGCCGTGATCTGGCTCGCTTATCGGCTGCAGACGGTGGCCGCCGGCGGACGCACGCTCGCCTTTGCGCTGCTGGCCGGCACCGTGCTCGGTCTGGTGCTGCAGCGCTCGCGCTTCTGCTTTTACTGCCATGCCCGCGACTGGTTCGACCGGAGCGACCCCCGGGGCCTGCTCTCCATCGTGCTGGCGCTGGCGGTGGGCTCCGTAGGCTCCACCGTGGTGCTGGGCGGCTGGGTGCCGACTCCGGTGCCGGGGCAACTGCCGCCCGACATGCACATCGGTCCGGTCAGTAGCGCCCTGGTGGCCGCGGGCCTGGCCTTCGGCGCCGGCATGGTGGTGTCGGGTTCGTGCATCAGCGCCCATTGGTATCGGCTGGCGGAAGGCTCGGCCGTGTCGCCGTTCGCCCTCGTGGGCTCAGCCCTGGGCTTCGTGCTCGGCTTCAAGACGTGGAACCCGCTCTACAGCGCGCAGATCGCCGATGCGCCGGTGGTCTGGCTGCCCGCCCATCTGGGCTATGGCGGCGCGCTGGCCCTGCAACTGGGGGTGCTGGCGGCGCTGGCCGCGTGGCTGTGGCGCGGCTTTGCCGGCAGGACCTGGCCCGCGCGGGCCGGCGGGGACGGGCGGGCGCCTTCGCTGGGCGCCGCATGGCGGCGCCTCTGGACCGGGCGCTGGCCCTACTGGGCGGGCGGCCTGGCCGTGGGGTTGATTGGCGCCCTGGTGATCGTGCGGATGCGGCCCCTGGGCGTGACGGCCACGCTGGGCGGCGCGGCCCGCTCGGCGGCCGAGCGGCACGGCTGGATCCCGGAGCGGCTGAACGGGCTGGATGGCTTCGCCGGCTGCGCCACGGCCGTGCCCGCCACCTGGCTCACGCCCAATGCGCTGCTGCTGGCCGGCATCGTGGCGGGGTCGTTCGCCGCCGCGCTGGCCAGCCGGCAGTTCGCGCCCCGCTGGCCCACGTGGCGCGACGCGGCGCGGGGCCTGGGCGGCGGCGTGCTGCTGGGCTGGGGCGCCATGACGGGTCTGGGCTGCACCATCGGCACGCTGCTTTCTGGCGGCATGGTGGGGGCGCTGTCCGGCTGGGTGTTCGGCGCGGCCGTGTTCACGGCGGTGGGCATGGGGCTGGCGGTCCTGCGCTGGCATGCCGCACGTCGTGCGGGCCAGGATGTTTGAAGCGTTTCTGGCTTCCCGCGCTCGACCATCCTACGCGTGCAGCTATCAAAAATATAGCATTCTGCGCCCGTCCACCTTGCGGATCGCGCAAGGACAGGGCCTTGGCTGACGCACGCCCGCCGCGCCCGGCGGCAAGCTCCCGGGGTGGCCCGACGTGGGCTTGCTCAGAGGGATGGCATGGCCGACAAGCACGAAGAGTCTGAAGACAACCGATCGAAAAACACACCCAGCGAGCGCGAACAGCGCGCCCAGCTGCAGTTGGCGACGCTGGGGCCGCACGGCGAGCTGGAGCTGCCGTCCGTCACCATCGACGGCTACAGCCTGGAACTGCGGGAGGATGGCGAATTCATCGGCGACACCGCCAGCCGCACCGCCTTCCGCAAGATGCTGCAGGCCTGGCGCGAAGTCTTCACCGACATTGCGGGCAAGGACCCGCTGGGCGCGAAGCCCACGCAGGACATCGGCAAGCACCGGCTGGACGAATGGCTGGAGAAGGACGGCCCGGCGGCCGCGGCCATTCGCGCCGCGCAGGAAGACTACGCCCTGCAGTTGTCACACGTGGTGCAGCGGTTCCTGAAGGAGAAAAGCTGGAAGGGCGTGAAGCGGGTGATCGTGGGCGGCGGCTTTCACCAGAGCGAGGTCGGGGAGGGCGCCATCGAACGGGCGGCCGAGCTGCTGGCCGCGGACAAGGTGGCGGTGGAGCTGCGCACGCTGCACCACCACGCCGACGAGGGCGGCCTGATCGGTTGGGTGCATCTGGCACCGACGGCGCTGCTGCAGAGCTACGACGCCATCCTGGCGGTGGACATCGGCGGCACCAACGCCCGCTGCGGCATCGTGCTGACCCATCTGCACAAGACGCCCGACATGTCCCGCGCCGAGGTGGTGCGCCGCGACAAGTGGAGCCATGCGGGCGACGAGCCCAAGCGGGACGAGCTGGTCGAGGGCATCGCCGCCATGCTGGAGCAACTGCTGGAATATGCGGAAAAGAAAGGCATTCGCGTGGCCCCCTTCATCGGCGTGGCCTGCCCGGGCCTGATCTGCGAGGACGGCTCCATCGCCGGCGGCACGCAAAACCTGCCCGGCAACTGGGAGAGCACGCGCTTTCACCTGCCCCGCGACCTGGCCGAGCGGCTGCCCACCATCAGCGGCGGCCGCACGCAGGTCTGCCTGCACAACGACGCGGTGGTCCAGGGCTTGTCGGAGCTGCCGTTCACGCAGGACGTGAAGCGCTGGGCCGTGCTCACCGTGGGCACTGGCCTGGGCAACGCGAGCTACACCAACCGCGAGCCGACGCTGGATTAAAGGCTTGCTATTATTTTAATAGCTTCTGGCCCAGATAGATCAAGCGCTGCGGGCCGAAATGACCATGAAAAAACCGCCTCACGGGCGGTTTTTTCATGGGGTGGGGCGCGCCGTCACACCACCTTGGCGATCGCCTGGCAGACGTAATCGATGTTCTTGCTGTTGAGCGCGGCCACGCACATACGGCCGGTGTCGGTGCCGTACACGCCGAACTCGTTGCGCAGGCGCACCATCTGGTCCTTGGACAGGCCGGAGTAGCTGAACATGCCGATCTGGTCGGTGATGAACGACATGTCCTGCTGCACGCCGGCGGCCTTCAGGCCGTCGACCAGCTTCTGGCGCATGGCCTTGATGCGCACGCGCATCTCGCCGAGCTCCTTCTCCCACAGGGCGCGCAGTTCGGGGTTGCCCAGCACGGCGGCCACCACGGCGCCGCCGTGGGTGGGTGGGTTGGAATAGTTGGTGCGAATGGCGATCTTGAGCTGGCTCAGCACACGGGCTGCCTCTTCCTTGTCGCTGCACAGCACCGACAGGCCGCCGACGCGCTCGCCGTACAGGCTGAAGCTCTTGCTGAACGAGGTCGAGACGAAGAAGTTCAGACCGGCGGCGACGAACTTCTGGATGACGGCGCCGTCTTCCTGGATGCCGTGGCCGAAGCCCTGGTAGGCCATGTCGAGGAAGGGCGTGAGGCCCTGGGACTTGACGGTGGCAATGACCTGGTCCGCCTGCTCGGGCGTGATGTCGTAGCCGGTGGGGTTGTGGCAGCAGGCGTGCAGCACGACGATGGTGCCGGGCGCGGCTGCCTTCAGGCTGGCCAGCATGCCTTCAAAGTCGACGCCGCGCTTGGCCGCGTCGTAGTAGGCGTAGGTATCGACCGTGAAGCCGGCGTTGGTGAAGAGGGCGCGGTGGTTCTCCCAGCTCGGGTCGGAGATCAGCACCTTGGCGTTCGGGCTGACCTTCTTCAGGAAGTCGGCGCCGACCTTCAACCCGCCCGTGCCGCCGATGGCCTGCACGGTGGCCACGCGGCCGGAGGTGAGCGGCTCGCTGCCTTCGCCGAAGACCAGCGTCTTCACGGCGTTGTCATACGCGGCGATGCCGTCGATGGGCAGGTAGCCACGCGCCGTGGGCTTCTCCATCAGGGCCTTTTCGGCTGCCTGTACGCACTGCAGCAGGGGCAGCTTGCCGTTGTCGTCGAAATACACGCCCACGCCCAGGTTGACCTTGTTCGGGTTGGTGTCGGCGGCGAACTGATCGTTCAGACCCAGGATCGGGTCGCGTGGTGCCATTTCGACGGCGGTGAAGAGAGACATGGAGTTCTTTCCTAGAGCAATAGCGACAAAGGATGTCAAAGCGAACGCCCGGGGCTGTTGTAGTCTGCCGGGTCGGCCCGAGTTTAAGGGTTCCACTCTCCGCCACCCCATGCCAAAACCCATTGAAGCCATGCCGTCCTCGCAAGAGGGCACGTTCGTGCGTTTTCCGGGCTCGCCGTTCGAGCTCTTCCAGCCGTATCCGCCGGCGGGCGACCAGCCCGCGGCCATCGACCAGCTGGTGGAAGGCGTGGAAGACGGCGAAGTCTTCCAGACGCTGCTCGGCGTGACGGGTTCGGGCAAGACCTACACCATGGCCAACGTGATCGCCCGCCTGGGCCGCCCCGCCATCGTGTTCGCGCCCAACAAGACGCTGGCCGCGCAGCTCTACAGCGAATTCCGCGAGTTCTTCCCCAAGAATGCCGTCGAGTACTTCGTCAGCTACTACGACTACTACCAGCCCGAGGCCTACGTTCCGCAGCGCGACCTGTTCATCGAGAAGGACTCGGCCATCAACGAGCACATCGAGCAGATGCGCCTGTCGGCCACCAAGAGCGTGCTGGAACGGCGCGACGTGGTCATCGTGGCCACGGTGAGCGCCATCTACGGTATCGGGGCGCCGGAGGACTACACCCAGATGCGCTTCATCCTGCGGGTGGGCGACGAGCTGAGCCAGCGTGACGTGATCGGCCGGCTGATCCGCATGCAGTACACCCGCAACGAGCAGGATTTTTCCCGCGGCGCCTTCCGCGTGCGGGGCGACACGATCGACGTGTTCCCCTCGGAGCACAGCGAGCTGGCTATTCGCATCGAGCTGTTCGACGACGAGGTGGAGTCGCTGTCGCTCTTCGATCCGCTCACGGGGCGGGTGCGGCAGAAGATCCCGCGCTTCACGATCTACCCCAGCAGCCATTACGTCACGCCGCGCGACAAGGTGGTGGCCGCCGTGGAGAGCATCAAGCTGGAGCTGGCGGACCGTCTCAAGCAGTTCGTGTCCGAAGGCAAGCTGGTGGAGGCCCAGCGCCTGGAGCAGCGCACCCGGTTCGACCTCGAGATGCTGAGCGAGGTCGGCCACTGCAAGGGCATCGAGAACTACACCCGCCACCTGTCGGGCGCGCAGCCGGGCGATCCGCCGCCCACGCTGACCAACTACCTGCCGCCCGATTCGGTCATGTTCCTGGACGAGAGCCACCAGATGATCGGGCAGCTGAGCGCCATGTACAACGGCGACCGGGCGCGCAAGACCACGCTGGTGGAATATGGCTTCCGCCTGCCGTCGGCGTTGGACAATCGGCCGCTCAAGTTCGACGAGTTCGAGCGGCGCATGCGCCAGGTGGTGTTCGTCTCCGCCACGCCGGCCGAGTACGAGAAGACCCATGCCAGCAAGGTGGTGGAACAGCTGGTGCGGCCCACCGGCCTGGTCGACCCCATCGTCGAGGTGCGCCCGGCCACCCACCAGGTGGACGACGTGCTGCAGGAGATCCGCATTCGGGTCGAGAAGAACGAGCGCGTGCTGATCACCACCCTGACCAAGCGCATGGCCGAGCAGCTGACCGACTACCTGACCGACAACGGCGTGAAGGTGCGCTATCTGCACTCCGACATCGACACCGTGGAGCGGGTGGAGATCTTGCGCGACCTGCGCCTGGGCGCCTTCGACGTGCTGGTGGGCATCAACCTGCTGCGCGAGGGCCTCGATATTCCGGAAGTCTCGCTCGTGGCCATCCTGGACGCGGACAAGGAAGGCTTCCTGCGAGCCGAGCGCAGCCTGATCCAGACCATCGGCCGGGCAGCCCGCAACATGAATGGCATGGCCATCCTGTACGCCGACCGCATCACCGATTCGATGAAAAAAGCCATCGACGAAACGGAACGCCGCCGCGCCAAACAGATCGCACATAACGAAGCCGAGGGCATCACGCCCCGCAGCATCGTCAAACAGGTGCGGGACCTGATCGATGGCGTCTACAGCGAAAAGACCGGCAAGGAAGCCGAGCGTCTGGAGATGGAGTCCATGCGCCGCGCCGAAGTGGAGGACATGTCGGAGAAAGACGTGGCGCGCGAGATCAAGCGACTGGAAAAGCTCATGCTCGACCACGCACGCAACCTCGAGTTCGAGCAGGCAGCCCGCACGCGGGACCAGCTGACCCGGCTCAAAGACCAGGCGTTCGGCGCCTCCGGCGGAGACCGTGTGTCTCTCTGAGCCGCGAAAAGCGGCTGCAATACCAGATGGTCGGCTCAATGACTGCTTGGTATTGTTACCCGACAAAAACAATAGGGATTTGTGCTATACTCTCCTGAAAGAGTCAACTAATAAAGCCCAGGATGAACCAGGGGCTCCAGCGGGTCCAGGTGCCCGTGTCGGAGTAGGGGGCGGAGACGGTGCCGAGGCCGGTTTTCAGCGAAAACCCTTCGGTGTTTCTACAACGGACAAGCCTGAATTTTAGGAGCTTGCGATGCGTCTCACTACCAAAGGCCGTTTTGCGGTTACCGCCATGATCGATCTGGCCCTGCGCCAGAACAATGGCCCTGTCACCCTGGCGGCCATCAGCCAGCGCCAGCAGATCTCGCTGTCCTATCTGGAGCAGCTGTTCGGCAAGCTGCGCCGCCACGAGCTGGTGGAATCCACCCGTGGCCCCGGCGGCGGCTACACGCTGGCCCGCAAGGCGGGCGACATCACCGTGGCCGACATCATCGTCTCGGTGGACGAACCCATCGACGCCACCCAATGCGGGGGCAAGGAAAATTGCCTGGGCGAAGCTGGCCGCTGCATGACGCACGAGCTCTGGGCATCGCTGAACCAGCGCATGGTGGAGTTTCTCGATTCCGTCACCTTGCAAAAGCTGGTGGACGACCAACTGGCCAAGGGCGTGCAGATCGAAGACAAGCCGGTCGTGCGCCGCGCCATCTCGACCACGCCCGTGGTCAAGCCGATCCGAGTGAACGCACCCAATTCGGTGTTTGCCCTGGGCAACGTTTTCGCCAAATCCTGAACCCCGAGCGCGGGGCAGGGGTGAAGTCCCCGCCCGCCGCCGCCATCGCCATCGACCGACCGCTGACCTTGCCAGCCCGAATCCTTGATTGAGCCAGCCATGGACATGACACCGCACTTCCCCATCTATCTCGACTACGGCGCCACCACGCCGGTGGACCCGCGCGTCGTCGATGCCATGATTCCCTGGTTGCGCGAGCACTTCGGCAACCCCGCCTCGCGCAGCCACGCCTGGGGCTGGGAGGCGGAAGAGGCCGTGGAGAAGGCTCGCACCCAGGTCGCTGAGCTGATCGGCGCCGACCCGCGCGAGATCGTCTGGACCAGCGGCGCGACCGAGTCCAACAACCTGGCGCTCAAGGGCGCGGCCCAGTTCTACAAGGGCAAGGGCAAGCACCTCATCACCGTGAAGACCGAGCACAAGGCCGTGCTCGACACGATGCGCGAGCTGGAACGCCAGGGCTTCGAGGTCACCTACCTCGACGTGCTGGAAAACGGCCTGCTCGATTTCGAGGTGCTCAAGGCGGCCATCCGCCCCGACACCATCCTGGTGAGCGTGATGTTCGTGAACAACGAGATCGGCGTCATCCAGGACATTCCCGCCATCGGCAACCTGTGCCGCGAAAAGGGCGTGATCTTCCACGTCGACGCGGCGCAGGCCACGGGCAAGATCGAACTCGACATGGCGACCATGCCCATCGACCTGATGAGCCTGGCCTCGCACAAGACCTACGGCCCGAAGGGCATCGGCGCCTTGTACGTGCGCCGCAAGCCGCGCGTGCGCCTGGAAGCGCAGATGCATGGCGGCGGCCATGAGCGCGGCATGCGCTCGGGCACGCTGCCCACGCACCAGATCGTCGGCATGGGCGAGGCCTTCCGCATCGCCCGCGAAGAAATGGCGCAGGACCGCGCCAAGGCCGTGGCTTTGCAGCAGCGCATGCTCGACGGCTTCAAGGACATCGAGCAGGTGTTCATCAACGGCGACCTGGAGCGCCGCGTGCCCCACAACCTGAACATCAGCTTCAACTATGTGGAAGGCGAGTCGCTGATCATGGGCATCAAGGGCCTGGCGGTGTCGTCCGGCTCGGCCTGCACGTCGGCCAGCCTGGAGCCCAGCTATGTGCTGCGCGCCCTGGGCCGCAGCGACGAGCTGGCCCACAGCAGCCTGCGCATGACCATCGGCCGCTTCACCACCGAGGAAGAGATCGACTACGCGATCTCCACCATCCGCCACAACGTGGCCAAGCTGCGCGAGCTGAGCCCGCTGTGGGACATGTACAAGGATGGCATCGACATCAGCGCCATCCAGTGGGCAGCACACTGAAGAATCGAAGAGGACAACATCATGGCTTATTCAGACAAAGTGATCGACCATTACGAGAACCCCCGCAACGTGGGTTCGTTCGACAAGGGTGATGAATCCGTGGGCACGGGCATGGTCGGCGCGCCCGCCTGCGGCGACGTGATGAAGCTGCAGATCAAGGTCAATCCGCAGACCGGCGTGATCGAGGACGCCCGATTCAAGACCTACGGCTGTGGCTCCGCCATCGCCTCGTCGTCGCTGGTGACCGAATGGGTCAAGGGCAAGACGCTCGACGAAGCGGCCGCCCTCAAGAACAGCGAGATCGCCCAGGAACTGGCCCTGCCGCCGGTCAAGGTGCACTGCTCGATCCTCGCGGAAGACGCCATCAAGGCTGCCGTGCTGGACTACAAGACCAAGCACGCGGCGGTGGCGGCCGACGCTCAGGCGGCCTGACGCCATGGCCATCACCCTGACGGAAGCCGCTGCCCGGCACGTGAATCGCTACCTGGCCCGGCGGGGCAAGGGCGTGGGCGTGCGGCTGGGCGTGAAGACCACGGGGTGCTCGGGGCTGGCCTACAAGCTGGAATATGTCGATGCCGAGGAGCCGGAAGACGTGGTGTTCGAAAACCATGGCGTGAAGGTGCTCATCGATCCCAAGAGCCTCGCCTACATCGACGGCACCGAGCTCGACTTCGTGCGGGAAGGCCTGAACGAAGGCTTTCGGTTCAATAACCCCAACGAGCGCGACCGATGCGGTTGCGGCGAGAGCTTCCGCGTCTGACCGCCTGCCCGCCGCGTCCCCCTGCGACCGCCAACGCCCGCCGCGCTGGCGGTTTTTTCTTGACGCCATGAATCTCCAATCCGACGATTTCGAATTGTTCGACGTGCCGCGCCGCTTCGTGCAGGATCGTGCCGCGCTGGACGCGCGCTGGAAGGCCTTGCAGCGCGAAGCCCATCCCGACCGCTTCGCCGGCCAGGCCGGCGCGGCGCAGCGGGTGGCCATGCAGTGGTCGGTGCGCATCAACGAGGCGTACCAGCGCCTGAAGGATCCCTTGCGCCGGGCGTCCTACCTGTGCGAGCTGCACGGCGCGTCGATTCGGGCCGAGGACAACACCGCCATGCCGCCGGCTTTCCTCATGCAGCAGATGGAATGGCGGGAGTCGCTGGAGGATGCGGCCGGCGATGCCGCGCTCCAGGCTCTGGCCGCCGAAGTGCGTGCCGCGCGCTCGGCAGCGCTTTCCCGGGTCGAACGGCTGCTCGATGAGCTGGCCGACTACCCGGCGGCGGCGCAGGAGGTGAGAGCCCTCATGTTCATCGAGCGTTTTGCCCAGGACGTCGAAGCTCGGCGGGACGCGCTGGGACAATAGCGCCACCGTGCGCGGCGTGGGCGGGCGGGGTGATTCGTTCGCCCTGCCGTCCGCCACTCCGACTGGCCGGCCCACGGGTTGGCCCGCTTTATCCATCACTCAAAGATTCCATGGCGCTGCTGCAGATCTCCGAACCCGGCCAATCCCCCGACCCCCACCAGCGGCGTATCGCCGTCGGCATCGACCTGGGCACGACACATTCGCTGGTAGCGTCGGTACGCAATGGCGTCGCCGAATGCCTGCCCGACGATGCGGGCCGGGTGCTGCTGCCGTCGGTGGTGCGGTATCTGGAGGGCGGCGGGCGGCAGATCGGGTGGGAAGCGGTTGAGGCCCAGGCTCAGGACCCGGTGAACACAATCGCATCGGTCAAGCGTTTCATGGGCCGGGGTGTGCGGGACATCGCTGGCCGCGAGAAGCTGCCGTATGTCTTCGTCGATGGGGCGCCCAACACCGGCGCCCCGAATGACGACGCCGCCGGCCAGGGCATGGTCGCGCTGGCCACGGCCGGCGGCACGAAATCGCCGGTGGAGGTGAGCGCCGAGATTCTGGCCACCCTGCGGTACCGTGCGGAAGACACGTTCAACGACGATCTTTATGGGGCGGTCATCACCGTGCCCGCGTATTTCGACGACGCGCAGCGCCAGGCCACCAAGGACGCGGCCCGGCTGGCGGGCCTGAATCTGCTGCGCCTGATCAACGAACCCACGGCGGCGGCCATCGCTTATGGCCTCGACAATGCCTCGGAAGGGGTCTACGCCATCTATGACCTGGGTGGCGGCACGTTCGACATTTCCATTCTGCGGCTGACCCAGGGTGTCTTCGAGGTGATCGCCACGGGAGGCGACTCCGCCCTGGGCGGCGACGATTACGACGCCGCGCTGGCCGATTGGGTCTTGCAGCAAGCGGGCGTGCAAGCCACCACGCCCCAGGACAACGCCCAGGCGCGCCTGGCCGCCCGCCGTTGCAAAGAGGCATTGACTGCTACCGAAAAGGTAGCATTCACCGCAGATATTTCGGGCGCCAGCGTGCATTTCGATGTCCGGCGCGAGGATTTCGATGCGGCCACCGCAGCGCTCACCGCCCGGTCGATCGCCGCCGTGCGCCGAGCCTTGCGCGACGCGCAGCTGGAGCGCGATGACGTCCAGGGCGTCGTGCTGGTCGGCGGGTCCACCCGCATGCCGCAGATCCGCCGCGCCGTGGCCGAATTTTTCGGACGCGAGCCGCTCACCAACCTCAACCCCGACGAAGTGGTGGCACTGGGCGCGGCCATCCAGGCGAACCAGTTGGCCGGCAACAATGCCGACGGCGACCTGCTTCTGCTCGACGTGATTCCGCTGTCGCTGGGCATCGAGACCATGGGCGGCCTGGTCGAGCGCATCGTCGGACGCAACGAAACCATCCCGACTGCCAAGGCGCAGGACTTCACCACCTTCAAGGATGGCCAGACGGCGCTGGCCGTCCACGTGGTGCAGGGTGAGCGCGACCTGGTGGCCGATTGCCGCAGCCTGGCCCGGTTCGAACTGCGCGGTATTCCGCCCATGGCGGCCGGTGCGGCGCGGATCCGGGTGACCTTCACCGTGGATGCCGACGGATTGCTCAGCGTGGAAGCCCGCGAGCAAACCAGCGGAGTGCAGGCCCGCATCGACGTGAAGCCGAGCTACGGCCTGTCGGACGACCAGATCGCCCGCATGCTGCAGGAGGGCTTCGCGACCGCCCAACAGGACATGCGCAGCCGGGCCCTGGTCGAGGCGCGCGTGGACGCCGAGCGCATGCTCATGGCCACCGACACGGCCCTCGCGGCCGACGGCGACGTGCTGACGGCGGACGAGCGCGCCGCGATCGATGCCCTTGTGCGGAATCTGCGCTCGCTGCACGCCGCATCGGACGACCCGGCCGCGCTGGAAGCCGCCACTCAGGGACTGGCCAAGGGCACGGAAAGCTTCGCGGCCCAGCGCATGAACCGCGGCATCCGCGAGGCGCTCGCCGGCAAGAACGTGCAAAGCTTCTGACCTACGGCTGCCCCTGACACATCGCGCGCGTCCTCACCTCACAACGTCCCCACGTCCCACCCATGCCCGTCATCAAGATCCTTCCCCATGCCGAGTACTGCCCCGCCGGCACCGAGATTTCCGCCCCCGCGGGCACGTCCATCTGCGAAGCCCTGCTCGACAATGGCATCAAGATCGAACACGCCTGCGACATGAGCTGCGCGTGCACGACCTGCCACGTCATCGTGCGCGAGGGTCTGGCGTCGCTCAACGAGGCCGAGGAAGAGGAGGAAGACCTGCTCGACCGCGCCTGGGGGCTGGAGCCCCAGTCCCGCCTGTCGTGCCAGGCCATCCTCGCGCAGAGCGATGTGACGGTGGAAATCCCCAAGTACACGATCAACCACGCCAAGGAAAACCACTGATGTCGCGCCAGATCGTTCTGGACACGGAAACCACGGGCCTCTCGGCCGACGGTGGCGACCGCATCATCGAACTGGGCTGCGTGGAGCTGCTCAACCGCAAGCTGACCGGCAACAACCTGCACCTTTACTTCAATCCCGGGCGTGACAGCCACGAGGATGCGTTGAAGGTGCACGGCATCAGCAACGAGTTCCTGCGCGACAAGCCCAAGTTCCATGACATGGTGGACGACATCCTGCAGTACCTGCAGGGGGCCGAGATCATCATCCACAACGCTGCGTTCGACGTCGGCTTTCTGAACAAGGAGCTGGAACTGGCGGGCCGTGGGCCCTTCCGCAGTTTCGTCGGAAGCGTGACGGACACCCTGGCGATGGCCAAGGAGATGTATCCGGGCAAGCGCAACTCGCTTGACGCGCTGTGCGATCGGCTCGGGGTCGACAACTCAGGGCGCACGCTGCACGGCGCCTTGCTGGATGCCGAACTGCTGGCCGACGTCTACATCAACCTGACGCGGGGCCAGGACGCACTGCTGATCGCCGACGACTCCCAGGCCGAAGAGGGCGGTGTGCAGATTCCGGCCATCGACCTGAGCCGCATCGTGCTGCAGGTGCTGCCGGCCAGCGACGATGAACTGGCTGAGCACCAGGCCACTCTCGCGCAGATCGACAAGGCAAGCGGCGGAAAAACAATCTGGAAAGCTTCGCCGGCAGCCTGAAAAGCTGTGCCATAATCATGGGCTTGTCGACAAGACAAATCGGGTGATTAGCTCAGCGGTAGAGCACTGCCTTCACACGGCAGGGGTCGCAGGTTCAAACCCTGCATCACCCACCAGTTTCGAAGCACTGGCTGGTGGCAGCCAGTCTTCGGGTGATTAGCTCAGCGGTAGAGCACTGCCTTCACACGGCAGGGGTCGCAGGTTCAAACCCTGCATCACCCACCAGTCAATCGTTAGCGCCCTGCGATCTGTCAGTTGCCCGCTCCAACAGCACCGTGTTTCGCGCGGTGCTGGTTGGGATCGCCACTCGTAACTGGCGGGCAACCCTTCAGAATCCACTCATTCGTCGAGTCTGAGTCGGCAGTCAGCTGTATCCTGGCATTTGAAACCAAAACCCAGCCTGTGTGCTGGGTTTTTCTGTTCACCGACCGCAAGTTCCGTCCCTGCCACCGCTGCATCCGCCGGCCAGTTGATGCGATCGATCCCCAGTCACACCGGCACACCATCCAAAACCTCATCGCCATCGGGCATGCTCGCCATCGAGCTTCCTTAAAACTACTGCATTGTCCAGAGAAATATTGAAACAGAATGAAACGAAAAATTTTCAATATGTTTCGATTTTCCGATGAGTCCCGTGGCGCAGCAGTTGCTCGGTCCTGTGTGAGGGAGTGCACCCTTGCAAGAAGCGCAAGAAAGGGCGGTTAACTGGCGGTCAGTTGGTCGGTAACCGATCCATCACATGATTGGTGCTTCGGCGAAGCAATGATCTATCTGAAACGGCGTTTCTTTGGCTTTGGTTTTTTGCTTCGCAGCGTCCGGCGGCACGTCGCTGCCATTTCATCAAACCAGTACCGCATGTCCACTGTGATAAATTGTTGGCTACTGGTATTTATATGTAATTTAACTTTTGCTTTCGTTTCAGGCGAATTACTCCGTAGCTTTCTAAGGAAATGTGAATGTGCACCTTGAATAAACTGCTGAAGCCAGCCGCAGTAGCCGCGCTCCTTGCTTCGGGGATAATTGTGCATGCGCAGGGATTCACTGAGTCCTTCGGCAATAGTGCAGCGCGCGTGAGTAATTCCTATGTGGGGAGTGGCTTCGGCTACAAGGCCAGTGGGGATGTGCCAGATAATCACTATACCGTGATGCGCCCGCAGAATGTCGTCGCATCCACGACTGACAGTTACTGGCATGACCTTGCAACCGATCACAGCGGGGATGCCACTGGCGCCTTGATGGTGTTGAATGCCGGCACAACGCTGGACGACATCTATGTTCGCGACTTCACCATGCTTCCTGGGCACAGTTATCGTGTGACGGGCTGGCGATACGTTGTCAATGGGGCGAATGGGGGAGGGTCATCCAACTCCATTTTCTGGTCTATGCAAATACGGGATCCCGCCACCGGCAGCCCGATAATGGACCCGGCCACCAACCGTCCCCTCTATGATTCTGGACCGCTTAGTTCGGGAAACACGCGTTTGACGTGGGTGCGTTCTACCTACGAATTTACGGTGGCACCGAACTGCAGTGCAGTGGGTCGCCCTATCCCAGCCAGGCTGGCCATCACCAATCAATCGGCAATCGGCGGTGGCAATGACTTCTACGTCGACGACATCAGTGTGGAAGACACCACTCCGGCGGGTTCGGCGGAGCAGGCTTGTCTGAAGGCCGTGCCCGCAACTGGCATTGGAGGCTTGGGCCTGCTCAGCCTGCTGGGCGCGATCGCAGGCGCCTTGGCACTACACCGCCGAAAAGACGGGGCCGCATAAACCGGGTGTTTTCACTCACCCGCGCCGGTGTGATGGGGGGGGCTCGGTGCTAAAGCCAAGGCGCCGGGCCAACCTTCAGTTGCGCAGACGGGATGCCTCGGCGACATGAGCCCGCCGTGTCAAAGTCCCACCTTCTTTCGAGCTCTATCCCGGAGTCGCCAACTTGACTGGCCCGCGTTCCGGCGGTTGGCTAAACCTCGGATGGATGTGCTTTGAAGGCTATCGTTCTCGCCAGCACCTTCAAGCTCCCCCACTCCTGACGCCAGAGCGTGAGCCACCTCCATGTAAAGTCATCTCCCGCTTTCTTTGGGAGTTTGGCGTATGGAGCGCTGGGATTGCGTCGTTATCGGCGCGGGTGTCGTAGGCTTGGCGGCGGCTCGGGCCTTGGCGATACAGGGGCGTGAGGTCTTGGTTTTGGAGGCGGCAGGCGCCATTGGAACCGGAACGAGTTCACGCAACAGTGAGGTCATTCACGCAGGTCTCTACTACCCTGCAGGGTCCTTGAAGGCCCGGATGTGCGTACGTGGTCGGCAACTGCTTTATGACTACTGCGAGCACCGGCATGTGCCCCATAGCCGATGCGGAAAGCTGATTGTCGCGACGTCGATGGACCAACTGGATGCGCTGCGGCGTGTACAGAGTCATGGCTTGGCCAATGGGGTAGTGGACCTGCAGTGGCTCGAACCTGACCAAGCCCGGCAACTAGAGCCCCAATTGCGCTGCGCCGCAGCGCTGCTGTCGCCTAGCACTGGCATCGTCGACAGCCACGCCTTCATGTTGTCACTGCAAGGCGATCTGGAGAATAAGGGGGGCGTGGTCGCTCTCCACTCCGCGCTTTCATCCATGCGACCAGTCGCCGATGGCGTAGCGCTGGTCATGCAGGACGGCACCACGTTGGTGGCTACCTCGGTGATCAACGCCGCCGGGCTGGCAGCTCCAGAGCTGGCGAAGCGATGCGTCGGCCTTGATCCGCGCGATGTTCCTCGACCCAGTTACGCCAAGGGAAGCTATTTCGTTTTGTCGGGAAAAGCGCCGTTCTCCAGGCTGATCTACCCCGTACCCGAAGCTGCGGGGTTGGGAGTGCATTTGACCCTCGACCTCGGTGGCCAGGCGAAATTCGGTCCTGACGTGCAATGGGTGGACAGCCCTGACGACCTGGTGGTGGACCCCTCCCGGGGCGAGGCGTTTTATGCCGAGGTGCGGAAGTACTGGCCAGGACTGCCGGACGGCGCTCTTGTACCGGGTTATGCCGGCATGCGTCCGAAGATCAGTGGCCCTGGCGAACCCGCTGCCGACTTTGTCGTGCAGGGACCCTCGGTGCACGGGATTGCCGGGTTGATCAACCTCTTTGGCATCGAATCCCCGGGTTTGACCAGTGCGCTGGCGTTGGGCGAGATGATCGCGACTGAACTGAGCTGAATCGTATGACCTCAAGGCTGTTCACGGACCGTGAACGTTGTTGACGGACCGCTCCGTCGGCAGAGGGATGAACAGGGTCAAGACACGCTGATGGCTAAGATAGGACATCCGCCTACAGCCTCCCGCTCGACCGCGGATTAACGTTGTTACCTACTACAAGAAAGGGTTTGTTATGTCTTCTGCTTCCGCAACCGTCTCGAACGCTCAACGTGAACTCGACAAGCTTGTCAATGACCTGAAGGGCCTGCTTTCCAGCAAGGACCTCGACAGCGTGCCGGAGATCAAGGCCCTGCGCCAGCGCCTGGACGATGGCATCCACTCGGTACGCGATTCCGCCGTGCGCGTCGCACAGGACGCCTCGTACCAAGCCAAGGAAGCCGCGCGGGCAGCCGACCGCTACGCGCATGACGAACCCTGGCGCGTGGCCAGCGCTGCTCTGGCCGCTGGGGCGCTGGTGGGCTTTCTGCTCGCACGCCGTTGATCGCACCATCGCGTAGCAGCACTGAGGACCACCGCACGATGATGCAGGAGCCCACCGCATGAATTGGATCTCCCTCCTGGGAATCGAAGGCTGGATTGCGCGGTGGCGCGCCAACATCATCGAAGGCGCGATCGCTGCCGAGGACCGCATCGAGTTGGCCTGCCTGGAGTGGGCCGACGAGAAGCGGCGTGTCGGCATGATGGTGGTCTTCGTGGTCGCGCTTGCCGGCATCACCGTGGTGGCGCTGACGATGCTGTCGCTGGCAGTGATCATCCAGTTCTGGGATTCTCCAAAGCGGGCGATGGTGGCATGGCTGCTGGCCGGCGGCTGGCTGCTGGCGTGGGGCATCTTGCTTGCCGCCTTGATTTCGGTGGGCAAGAAAGCTGGCAACGCTTTCGCGCTGACCCGTCGCGAACTCGCTCATGACTGGCGCGTCATCAAGGAGCGGCTATGAACACGGCTTCCACGCAAGACATTCCTGACAACTTTCCCGCGCCGAGCGATGCACAGCGCAAGGTGCTGGACCGCATTGCGCAGCAGCGCGAACGCATTCACGCCCGCAGCGCGGCATATCGCCAAGTGGTCGCTTTGCGTGAAGAGCATCAGGCCATCGACCCGGAGGAACCCTTGGCGGTGCGCCTGCTGGCGTTCGCCCGCATGCACCCCATGGCCGTGGCCGCAGCCGCGGCGGTGGCGATTGCCGCCGGACCGTCGCGTCTGGTGCGCTGGGCCGGTGTCGTCATGCCGCTGGTCAGCAAGCTCCGGCGTTGATGCCTGGAGCAGGCTCTACACCATCAAGGGCTTCGCGGCCCTTTTTTGTTGCCTGTTGGAATCGACTCAAGCCTTACGGCGGGCGTCCCGGATGACTCGCGCGCATTCGGCCACCAGCGCCGGCCCCCGGTAGATGAGGCCGGTATAGATCTGAACCACGTCGGCGCCTGCTCGGATCTTGCTCACCGCGTCGTCCGCGCTCAATATCCCACCCACACCGATGATGGGGAAGGTCGGCCCCAACGCTGCGCGCAATTGCGCGATGACGCGGTTGCTGGCCGCCAAGACCGGGGCACCGCTCAGACCACCGGCTTCGGCGCCATGCTCCAGTCCCCGCACCGCATCCCGGGCGACGGTGGTGTTGGTGGCAATGACGCCATCCATTCCGTGGCGGAGCAGGGTAGCGGCGATCACCTCGACCTGCGCTTCGTCCAGATCAGGAGCGATTTTGACGAACACTGGAACGCGCCGTGCGGAGCCATCCGCACGCCGATGCATGCCTGAGAGCGACTCGCGGCGATGCGCCACGGCACCAAGAAGCGCATCCAGCGCCTCGTCACTCTGCAGGGCGCGCAGGTTCTGCGTGTTGGGCGAGCTGATGTTCACCGTCACATAGTCGGCATAGGGGTAGACGCCGTCCAGACATGCAAGGTAGTCGCTCGTCGCCTGCTCGATGGGCGTGGTGGCGTTCTTGCCGATGTTCAGCCCCAGCAGCATGGGCGAGGCGCTGGCCTTGTCGCGGAACCGCGCTTGCTGCACGTTGCGCACGAAAGCATCCAGCCCGTCATTGTTGAAGCCCAGCCGGTTGATCAGCCCGTGCGCCTCAGGCAGCCGGAACATGCGCGGCTTGGGGTTGCCGGGCTGGGGCTTTGGGGTGACGGTGCCCACTTCCACGAAGCCGAAACCCATCGCGGCCAGTCCATCGATGCAGCGGGCGTTCTTGTCCAGCCCCGCTGCCATGCCCACGCGATTGGGAAAGGCCAGGCCGGCCAGCATGATCGGGTCCGCGATCTGCGGACCACTCCAGGCATGCTGCAGCGGCGTGCGCTGGCCGCGTGCCAGCATGTCCATGGTCAGATCGTGAGCGGCCTCGGCGTCGAGCTGGAAAAGAAAGGGGCGGGCGATCGAATAGGGAATGAGCGGCATGGAGATAATCCGGAATTCACTCCGATTCTCTCCCATGACGACACCTGCCTCTTTCACCCAAGACGAACTCAAGACCCTGGTGGGCCAGGCCGCGCTGCAGTACGTGGTTCCCGGCGAGATCGTCGGCGTCGGCACCGGCTCCACGGTCAACAAGTTCATCGACGCCCTTGCCACGATGAAGGAACGGATCAAGGGAGCGGTGTCCAGTTCGGTGGCGAGCACGGAGCGCCTGAAGCAACTGGGCATTCCGGTGTTCGATGCCAACGAGGTCACTGCCCTCGCGGTCTACATCGACGGCGCCGACGAGATCGACCGCAGCGGCTACATGATCAAGGGCGGTGGCGCCGCGCTCACGCGCGAGAAGATCGTCGCCGCGCTTGCCACGCGGTTCGTCTGCATCGCCGATGCCTCCAAGCGGGTGGACGTGCTGGGCACGTTTCCGTTGCCGGTGGAGGTGATTCCGATGGCCGCGGAGCACATCAAGCGCCGCTTCCAGGCGCAGGGTGGCGACGTCAGCTTGCGCATGCAGGCCGGCGCGCCCCTCGTGACGGACAACGGCCAGCACATCCTGGACGTGAAGGGTTTGGCCATCAAGGATCCGCTGGCCTTCGAAACCGCCGTGAACCAGTGGCCTGGCGTGGTGTCGGTCGGCGTCTTCGCCCACCAGCGTGCGCATGTGTGCCTGCTGGGCACCGCCCAGGGCGTCGAGACCCTGAAGTACTGAGGTGGCTGGCCGCGCCGTGCCATCGGCCCTCTGAACCCAAGCCGACTGACAGAGCCCGCCGCCCCGTCGGGCGGCGCGGCGTCAGGGCCTGCCTGTGCCTTACGGTACCAGGGTCAGAAAACGATGCCGGCGGGGTTGCTCGCCCGGTTGGCCGGCGCGGGCGCCGCAGGCCGTGAGGCGGCACGCGCGCGGGGTGGTGCAGCTGCGTCGGCGCGCGAAGCCGGCGGTGGAGCCTGCACTGCCACCAGCGGCGCCGCTGCGGGCTGGCGGTAGCCCGCGGGCAGCCGCGACTGCTTGGGGTAGCCCGCGGCGTCGAGGTACTGTGTCCACTCCACGTCCGAAAAGCCGCTCAGCTGCTGGCCGCCGATCGTGCCGAAGGGCAGGCTGGTGGCGCCACTCAATCGCTTGAGCGCGTCGATGTCGTCGTTCGAATTGACCGTGCGTTCCGTGAACGGCACCCCCCGGCTGACGAGCAGGTTGCGAGCACTGGCACACGGAGCGCAGTCGCTGCCGGTGTAGAGCGTGACGGGAAACCGTGCTGCGATCTGGCGCAACTCGTAGGGCAGGGGCGCGCCGCCCTCCACCGTGGTGGTGCTCCGCGCTCCGGCGGGCTGCGCGGCAGCATCGGTCGGCGAGCGGTCGGAGAACGTCACGCGGCCATCCGGCCCGACCGAGCGGTAGACCTGCTGCGCCTGCGCCGATCCACCCGCCAGGGCCGACAAGGCCAGCGAGACGGCGATGGCGGGAAAGACTCGAGGATGCATGCGTGGATTCTCCCTTGAGGACGGATCGTGGCGGCGTCGGGGTGGTTCGGCGGTTCCGGCGAGGCGTGGGTCGCTCAGGCCGCCGCAGCGCTCATGCCCTGGTGGCGCAGCAGCGCATCCAGGCTGGGCTCGCGGCCCCGGAAGGCCTTGAAGGATTCCATGGCGGGCCGGCTTCCACCCGCTTCGAGGATGGCCTCGCGGTAGCGGCGCCCCACCTCGGGATCGGGAAGGCCGTCGGCGCCCACGGATTCCTCGAAAGCCGCATAGGCGTCGGCGCTCAGCACCTCCGCCCACTTGTAGCTGTAGTAGCCCGCCGCATAGCCGCCGGCGAAGATGTGGCTGAAGGTGTGCGCCGTGCGGCTGAAGGCCGGGGGTTGCAGCACCGCGATTTCCGCCCGCACCTGCTGCAGCAGGGGCATGAAGTCGGCCGCGGGGTCGTGGTCGGTGTGCAGCAGCATGTCGAACAGCGAGAACTCGATCTGGCGCAGCGTGGCCATGCCGCTCTGGAAATTCTTGGCCGCGATCATCTTGTCGAACAGGGTGCGCGGCAATGGCTGGCCCGTCTCGACATGCGCGGTCATGTGCTTGAGCACGTCCCACTCCCAGCAGAAGTTTTCCATGAACTGGCTGGGCAGCTCGACCGCGTCCCACTCCACGCCGCTGATGCCGGAGACATCGCGCTCGTTCACCCGCGTCAGCATGTGGTGCAGGCCGTGGCCGAATTCGTGGAACAGCGTGATGACGTCGTCGTGGGTAAGAAGCGGCGGCTTGCCGTCCACCCCCTCGGCGAAGTTGCAGACCAGGTGAGCCACCGGCGTCTGCAGCTTGCCCGTGTCCGGCCGCAGCCAGCGGGCGCGCACGTCGTCCATCCAGGCGCCGCCGCGCTTGCCGACCCGGGCGGGCTGGTCCAGGTAGAACTGGCCCACCAGCTGGCCTGCGCGTTCGATGCGGAAGAACTCCACTGCGGGGTTCCAGACGGGCGCCGCGTCGCGGCGAATGGCCACGTCGAACAGGGTTTCGATGATCTTGAAGAGGCCGGCCAGCACCTTGGGCGCGGTGAAGTATTCCTTGACCTCCTGCTCGCTGAAGGCGTAGCGCGCTTCCTTGAGCTTTTCCGACACGTAGGGCCAGTCCCAGGCCTGGGGAGCGTCCAGGCCCAGGTGTCCGGCGGCGAAGGCGCGCAGATCGGTCACGTCTTTCTCGGCATACGGCCGCGCCCGCACGGCCAGATCGCGCAGGAAGCCCACCACCTGCGTGGGCGACTCGGCCATCTTCGGCACCACGGACACTTCACCGAAGTTGGCGTAGCCCAGCAATTGCGCCTCTTCCTTGCGCAGCGCCAGGATCTCGCGGATCAGCGCGCCGTTGTCGAAGCGCGTGGCATCGCCAGCGGCCTGGTCGGAGGCGCGGGTCACGTAGGCGCGATAAAGCGTCTCGCGCAGCCCGCTGCTGCGTGCGAACTGCATGACAGGCAGGTAGCACGGCATCTTCAGCGTGAGCTTGTAGCCGTCCTTTCCTTCCGCCTGGGCGGCGGAACGCGCTGCGTGCTGCACGTCGGCGGGTACCCCTTCCAGCTCCTCCGCCCGCGCGTAGTAGGCGAAGGCATCGGTGGCGTCGAGGGCGTTCTCGCTGAACTTCTGGCTCAACTCGGCCTGCCGTTCCTGGATCTGGGCAAACCGCTCCTTCGCCGCACCCTGCAACTCGGCACCCGAGAGCACGAAGTTGCGGATGGCGTTGTCCCAGGCCCGGCGCTGCTCCACGCTGAGGGTAGCCGGGTCGATCGCCTTGTACTTGGCATAGAGGCGCTCGTCGGCGCCCAGGCGCGTCCAGAACTCGGTCACGCGGGGCAGGGCCTCGTTGTAGGCGGCGCGCAACTCCGGCGTGTCGGCCACGCTGTTGAGGTGGCTTACCGCGCCCCAGGACCGGCCCAGTTCCTCCGTCGCCACGTCGAGCACGCGGGAGATGGCGTCCCACTGCGCCGGAAAGTCTGGCGCCGTCACCGTCTCCAGCGCGGCCTCGGCACGTGCCAGCAGCACGTCCATGGCCGGCGCGACGTCGGTGGGCGCGATGCGGTCGAAGAGGGGGAGGTCGGTGAAGTCGAGGAGGGGGTTGCTCATGCGAAGCATTTTGCGGCCGGGCAGTCCGGTTTCAATGAGTGGACGATAAAACCTTGCAATGACGGCGATACGCCCCGCCGACGCGAGCGCCGTTCAGGCGGCGGCGCCCGCCGCGCGTTCGGCGGCCTCCAGCGTGTTCACCAGCAGCATGGTGATGGTCATGGGGCCGACGCCGCCGGGCACCGGCGTGATCCACCCGGCCACGTCCTTGACGCCGGCGAAATCCACGTCCCCGCAGAGCTTGCCTTCGGCGTTGCGATTCATGCCGACGTCAATCACCACCGCGCCGGGCTTGACCATGTCGGCCGTCAGCACGTTCTGGCGGCCCACCGCGGCGACGATGACGTCCGCCTGCAGCGTCTGGGCCTTCAGGTCCGCCGTGCGCGAGTGGCACACAGTGACCGTGGCGTCCTGCCCCAGCAGCATCAGCGCCATGGGCTTGCCCACGATGTTGCTGCGGCCGATCACCACCGCGTGCTTGCCGCGCAGCTGGTAGCCGATCGACTCCAGCATCTTCATGCAGCCATAGGGCGTGCAAGGCCAGAAGCCGGCGGAGCCGGTCATCAGCGCGCCGGCGCTGGCGATGTGGAAGCCGTCCACGTCCTTGGCGGGCGAGATGGCCTCGATCACCTTCTGCGCGTCGATGTGCGCGGGCAAGGGCAACTGCACCAGGATGCCGTGGATGGACGGGTCTACGTTCAGCGCCTCCACGCGGGCCAGCAGCTCGGCTTCCGTCATGTCGGCGTCGTACTTCTCCAGCACCGAGTGCAGCCCACTGTCCTCGCACGCCTTCACCTTGTTGCGCACATAGACCTGGCTGGCGGCGTTATCGCCCACCAGCACCACGGCGAGGCCGGGTGTCACGCCACGCGCCTTCAACGCGGCGGCACGTTGGGCGACATCGGTGCGCAGTTGGCGGGAAAGGGCGTTGCCATCGATCAGTTGGGCGGTCATCGTAGAACAGGAATTGACAAGTAAAAAAGCTGTCTAGCGCCCGTGTTTCAAGCGCTGACAGCTATCGAAAAGTGAGCAAATCGGGATGCGGCGGGTCAAACCTTCGCCGCGTTCTGGCCCAGGGCGATCTTCAGCAGATCGGCCACGGTGTTGGCGCCGAGCTTTTCCATGATGTTGGCGCGGTGCGCCTCCACGGTCTTGATGCTGATGCCCAGGTCGTCCGCGATCTGCTTGTTCAGCCGGCCGGCGACGATGCGCTCGAGCACCTGCGCCTCGCGGCTGGTCAGCTTGGAGAGCAGGGCGTCGCGGCTTGCGGCCTGCTGGTAGCCGGCGAAGGCCTCGCGGGCATGGTCGAGCATGCGTTCGACCAGGCCGACGAGTTCTTCTTCATTGAAGGGCTTCTGGATGAAGTCGAGCGCGCCCTTCTTCATGGTGTTCACGGCCATGGGCACGTCGCCGTGGCCGGTGATGAAGACGACCGGCAGAGGCGACTTGCGCTCGAGCAGACGGTCCTGCAGTTCCAGCCCGGTCATGCCGCCCATGCGGATGTCGACGATGAGGCAGGCGACCTCGCGCGGGTCGTAGCGCGAGAGAAAAGACTCGGCCGAATCAAAGCAGCGCACCCGATAGTCCTTGCCTTCCAGCAGCCATTGCAAGGAGTCGCGGACGGCTTCATCGTCGTCCACGACGTAGACCGTGCCTTTTTTCGGAATCAAGCTCATGCAGTCGTCCTTGGGTTGGGCGTGTTTGCTATTGAATTCGTAGTGGCATCCGCAGGCTGGGCGAGCGGTAGCCAGAAGGAGAACCGGCAGCCGGTGATCTCCGTCCCATTGTAGATGTTCTCCGCCTGCATCCGTCCCTGGTGCGACTCGACGATGCTGCGGCACAGGTTGAGCCCCATGCCCATGCCTTCCTGCTTGGTCGAATAGAACGCCTCGAACAGATGCTCCAGCACCTCGGGCGCGAGGCCCCGGCCGGTGTCCTGCACCGAAAACTCGATCACGTCGCGCCCGTCCACGTTGCGGGGCACCACGCGCAGTTCCACGCTGCGCCCGGCGGGCGGGCGCTGTGCCTGGGCGATGGACTCGGCGCCGTTCTTCATCAGGTTGACCAGCACCTGCTCGATCAGGATGGTGTCGGCCATCACCTTGGGCAGGCGCGCGGCCACGTAGTGCGACAGCCGCACGTTGTGGCGCCGCAGCTCGATGTCGGCCAGCTCCACCGCCTCGCCCACCATGCCGGGCACGTCGGCCAGCGCCCGGTTGGGCTCGCTGCGCTTCACGAAGGCGCGAATGCGCTGGATGATCTGTCCCGCCCGCTGCGCCTGGTGCGCCGTCTTCTGCAGCGCCGACAGCAGCGCCTCCTCGGTGATCTGCCCGTTCTGGATGCGCGACACCATGCCGCTGCAGTAGTTGCTGATGGCCGTGAGCGGCTGGTTGAGTTCATGGGCCACGCTGGAGGCCATCTCGCCCATGGTGATGAGCCGGCTCACCGACTGGGCGCGCTCGGCCTGCCGGGCGGCCTGTTCTTCCGCCTGGCGGCGCGGCGTGATGTCGGTGGCGATCACCATCTGCGCCAGCCGGCCGTCCACCCAGTTGAGGTAGCGCGAACGCACTTCCAGCCACTTGCCCAGGTCGGGCAGGTAGATCTCCGCGTTCTCCGAGCGGGCGGTGGTCAGCGGGTCGGTGGGCAGGCCCATGAGGCCGTCCTCGTCGTCCATGCCGGAGGAGTGGTGCGGATCGGCGCCCGGCAGCACGCCGGCCTGCGCCACCAGCTGCAGGTGGCCGGCGGTCTGCGAGCCGAACCACTGGCGGTAGAGCTTGTTGGCGAACAGCAGCTCCTCGCTGCCCAGAGGGGCCACGGAAACGGAGGCATCGAGCGACTCCAGCACCACGGTGAATCGCTCGTGCGACGCCGAAAGCTGTTCGCGCACGCGGTTGGGCTCGGTGATGTCGGTCATCGAGGTCATCCAGCCTGTCTGCACGCCGTGCGCGTCGATCAGCGGCGACACATAGAGCCGCGCATCGAAGAGGGTGCCGCTGCGGCGCTTGACCCGCACCTGGAAGCCGCCCGCGAAGTGCTTGCCCGACATCTCGTCGCGCAGCTTGGCGCGCAGGGCTTCATGGTCGGACTCGGGCCAGTACACATAGGGCGGCAGCTGCCCCACCAGCTCGGCTTCGCTCCAGCCCGTCATCTGGCAGAACGCGGCATTCACGTAGGTGATGCGGCCCTGCATGTCGAGCGCCCGCATGCCCGTGAGGATGGAGTTCTCCATCGCCCGCCGGAAGTTGGTTTCGGCCACCAGCGCCTGCTGCGCCTGCATGCGGCGGCGGGTGTGGCGCCAGGTGGCGATCAGGAGCCACGCCGTCATGGCGCTCAGCGTGCCCACCAGCCAGAAGAGGCCGCTGCCCACCAGGCCCAGCGAGGTGCGATAGGCCTGCGCCCGCAGCACCAGCCCGTTGCCGACGGGCGACACCGGCACCTCGTACTCATTGGCGCGGGTGGGCCAGGGCAGCAGGCCCGCGGTGCGTGGGGACAGGGGCGTGCCGGCCAGCACCCTGCCGTCGCCGTCCAGCAGCGTGACGGCATAGCGCGCCAGCACCTCCGTGGGGGTGCCGTAGCGCAGCAGGCTGTCGACCGAATATTCGCTCATCACCACGCCGGTGAATTTGCCCTGCACGGCAAGCGGCACCTGCAGCTGCAAGAGCGGCGCGCTCTCGCCGTCGGCGCTGGCCGGCTGCGAATAGACCGGCTGCTGCAGGTCGCGGGCCAGGCTGAAGGTGTCGGCGGCGTCGCCGTTCTTCAGCACCTCGCCCGCCACGCGCAGCTGGCTGGTCGGCACCGTGGGAGCGGAATGGCTGGCGCGGATGCGGCGGCGCTCATCCACCCAGGTGATAACCTGCAGCTCCGGGTACTGGCTGATCAGCGCCTCCGCCCGGGCGGAGAAATCGGCGCGCTCCATGTCCTGGTTGGAGAGGTCGCGCGCGATGCGCATGATCTGCTCCTGCCGTTCCAGCAGCCTCAGCCGCACCCGCTGCTGGGCATATTCCACATCGCGCTTGAGGGCTTCCTTTTCGCGCTCGACCTCCTCCATGCGCAAATACCAGAACGCAGCCACGATGGCCGCGAGGAACATCATCACCGCCGCCAGCGGGGCCACGGCGGCGTAACGGTCCTGGCGGGTGGGTGAGAGGCTGCGCCACCATTTGCGCCACCACCGTGCAGGGTTTTTGATGGCGCTGACGGGACTGACGTGAAGGGCCGAGGGATCCATGTCCGGGAGTGTAGGGCGCGCCGGTCAGGCGCCGTGCCCGTTGCTTCTGTGGACCTGACAAGACGCGGATTTCACAACGAGAAAATATGTGCATTCGCAGCAAAATACCGCGATATGAAATTCAAAAGCACGATTTGAAATCAGTTTGATTTGTGCGAAACTCCGCGCCGTCAGTTCATCACCGCCGCACCATCCCAGAGGAGACAAGGCATGTCAGCAAAGACCGAACAGCAGGCGGCCAGTGCCGTCGCGACCCCCACAGATACCGACCAGCAGGAAACCCGCGAGTGGATGGATGCGCTGACCGCGGTGATCGACAAGGAGGGCGCCGAACGCGCCCACTTCCTGATCGAGCAGCTGCTGGAACATGCCCGCCAGAGCAGCATCGACACGCCTTTCTCGGCCAACACCGGCTACGTGAACACGCTTGAAGCCAGCCAGGAGGCACGCTGCCCCGGCAACCTGGAAATCGAAGGCCGCCTGCGCGCCTACATGCGCTGGAACGCCATGGCCATGGTGGTCAAGGCCAACCGCCACCACCCGCCCGAAGGCGGCGACCTGGGCGGCCACATCGGCTCCTTCGCCTCGCTGGCCAACATGTTCGGCGCGGGCTTCAACCACTTCTGGCACGCCGAGAGCGAGAACCACGGCGGCGACCTGCTGTACATCCAGGGGCACGTGTCGCCCGGCATCTACGCACGCGCCTACCTCGAAGGCCGCCTGACGGAAGAACAGCTCCTCAACTTCCGCCAGGAAGTGGACGGCAAGGGGCTCTCCAGCTATCCGCACCCCAAGCTGATGCCCGAGTTCTGGCAGTTCCCCACGGTCTCGATGGGCCTGGGCCCGCTGATGGCCATCTACCAGGCCCGCTTCCTCAAGTACCTGCACGCCCGCGGCATCGCCAACACCGAGAACCGCAAGGTCTGGGTGTTCTGCGGCGACGGCGAAATGGACGAAGTCGAATCCCTGGGCGCCATTGGCCTCGCGGCACGCGAGAACCTCGACAACCTGATCTTCGTCATCAATTGCAACCTGCAGCGCCTGGACGGCCCGGTGCGCGGCAACGGCAAGATCATCCAGGAGCTGGAGAGCGAATTCCGCGGCTCCGGCTGGAACGTCATCAAGCTGCTGTGGGGCAAGGGCTGGGACGACCTGCTGGCGCGCGACAAGGACGGCGCGCTGCGCAAGATCATGATGGAGTGCAACGACGGGGACTACCAGTCGTTCAAGGCCAACGACGGCGCCTACGTGCGCAAGCACTTCTTCGGCCGCGACCCGCGCACGCTGAAGATGGTCGAGCACATGAGCGACGACGAGATCTGGAACCTGCGCCGTGGCGGCCACGACGCGCAAAAGGTCTACGCGGCCTTCTCGGCGGCCAACGAGCACAAGGGCCAGCCCACCGTGCTGCTGGTCAAGACCGTCAAGGGCTTCGGCATGGGCAAGATCGGTGAGGGCAAGAACACCGTGCACCAGACCAAAAAGCTCGGCGACGAGGACATCAAGGCCTTCCGCGACCGCTTCAACATCCCGATTCCCGACAGCCAGATCGCCGACCTGCCGTTCTACAAGCCGGCTGACGACACGCCGGAGATGAAGTACCTGCACGAGCGCCGCAAGGCCCTGGGCGGCTACCTGCCGCACCGCCGCACCAAGGCCGACGAGAGCTTCACGGTGCCGGCCCTCGAGACCTTCAAGGCCATCCTCGAGCCCACGCCCGAGGGCCGCGAAATCTCGACCACGCAGGCCTACGTGCGCTTTCTCACGCAGCTGCTGCGCGACCAGGCCCTGGGCCCGCGCGTGGTGCCCATCCTGGTGGACGAGGCCCGCACCTTCGGCATGGAAGGCCTCTTCCGCCAGATCGGCATCTATAACCCGCACGGTCAGCAGTACACCCCGGTCGACAAGGACCAGGTCATGTACTACAAGGAAGACAAGGCCGGCCAGATCCTGCAGGAAGGCATCAACGAAGCCGGCGGCATGAGCAGCTGGATCGCGGCCGCCACGTCGTACAGCACGAACAACCGCATCATGGTGCCGTTCTATGTGTACTACTCGATGTTCGGCTTCCAGCGCATCGGCGATCTGGCCTGGGCGGCTGGCGACATGCAGGCGCGCGGCTTTCTGCTGGGCGGCACCTCGGGCCGCACCACGCTGAACGGCGAAGGCCTGCAGCACGAAGACGGCCACAGCCACATCCTGGCGAACACCATTCCCAACTGCATCAGCTACGACCCGACCTTCGCGCACGAAGTGGCGGTGATCATGCACGACGGCATGAAGCGCATGGTCGAGCGCCAGGAAAACGTCTTCTACTACCTGACGCTGCTGAACGAAAACTACGCCATGCCCGGCCTGCAGCCCGGCACCGAAGAGCAGATCATCAAGGGCATGTACCTGTGCAAGCAGGCGCCGGCCTTGCCCAAGGATGCGCCCGCCGTGCAGCTGCTGGGCAGCGGCACCATCCTGCGCGAATCGTTCTTCGCCCAGGAACTGCTGGAGAAGGACTGGGGCGTGGCCGCTTCCGTGTGGAGCTGCCCGAGCTTCAACGAGCTGACCCGCGACGGCCAGGAAGCCGAGCGCTGGAACCTGCTGCACCCCACCGACGCACCCCGCGTGTCCTACGTCGAAGAGCAACTGGCCAAGACCAGCGGCCCCGTGGTCGCCTCCACCGACTACATGAAGGCCTACGCCGAGCAGATCCGTCCGTTCGTGCCCAAGGGCCGCACGTACAAGGTGCTGGGCACCGACGGCTTCGGCCGCAGCGACTTCCGCAGCAAGCTGCGCGAGCACTTCGAGATCAACCGCCACTACATCGTCGTGGCCGCGCTCAAGGGCCTGGCCGAAGACGGCGTGCTGCCCGCATCCAAGGTGGCCGAGGCCATCCAGAAGTACGGCATCAACGCCGACAAGATCAACCCGCTGTACGCATAACCCACGCCGGAGACACACATGGCATTGGTAGACATCCAGGTCCCGGACATCGGGGATTTCGACGAAGTGGGCGTGATCGAGCTGCTGGTCAAGCCCGGCGACACGGTCAAGGCCGAGCAATCGCTGATCACGGTGGAATCGGACAAGGCATCGATGGAGATTCCGTCGAGCCACGCCGGCACCATCAAGGAGATCAAGGTCGTCATCGGCGACAAGGTCAAGCAGGGTTCGGTCATCGTGGTGCTGGAGTCGGCCGACGCCGGCGCCGCTTCCGAGCAAAAACCCGCTGCAGCGCCCCCCGCACAAGCGCCGGCTGCTAGCAAATCCGAAGCGCCCGCCGCCGCTCCCGCGCCGGCCCCCGCAGCGGCCGCAGGCCCGCTGGAAGTGCGCGTGCCCGACATCGGCGACTTCAAGGACGTCGCCGTCATCGAGATGCTGGTCAAGGTGGGCGACACGGTGAAGGAAGAGCAGTCGCTCTTCACCGTCGAATCCGACAAGGCGTCGATGGAGATTCCGTCGCCCGCCGCCGGCGTGGTCAAGGAACTGAAGATCAAGGTCGGCGACACGGTCAACGTGGGCGACTTCGTGGCCGTGCTGGAGGGCTCCGCCCCCGCCGCTGCACCGGCTGCTGCCGCACCGGCACCAGCCGCCGCCCCCGCAGCACAGGCATCGGCAGCGCCAGCACCCGCTGCCGCCGCCGCCCCTCCGGCCGCTTCCAGCGTGCCGGCACCCGCCCCGCACGCCCCGGGCGCTGCGCCGGTCGGCCTGCCGCACGCATCGCCGTCGGTGCGCAAGTTCGCCCGTGAATTGGGTGTGCCTCTGGAAGAGCTGAAGGGCACGGGCCCGAAGGGCCGCATCACGCAGGATGACGTCCAGGCTTTCACCAAGCAGGTGATGGCGGGCGCCGTGCAGACCAAGGCACAGGCCGCCAAGGCCCCGGCAGCGACCGGCGGTTCAGGCGTGGGCATGGACCTGCTGCCCTGGCCGAAGGTGGACTTCGCCAAGTTCGGCACCGTGGAGCGCAAGGACCTCTCGCGCATCAAGAAGATCAGCGGCGCCAACCTGCACCGCAACTGGGTGATGATCCCCCACGTCACCAACAACGACGAGGCCGACATCACCGAGCTGGAAGCCTTCCGCGTCTCCACCAACAAGGAGAACGAGAAGTCCGGCGTGAAGGTGACCATGCTGGCCTTCGTCATCAAGGCCCTGGTCGCGGCGCTGAAGAAATTCCCCGAGTTCAACACCAGCCTGGACGGCGACACGCTCGTCTACAAGCAGTACTTCAACATCGGCTTCGCGGCGGACACCCCCAACGGCCTGGTGGTGCCGGTGCTCAAGGATGCCGACAAGAAGGGCATCATGCAGATCAGCCAGGAGATGGGCGAACTCGCCAAGAAGGCCCGCGACGGCAAGCTGGGCGCGGCCGACATGCAAGGCGGCTGCATCTCGATCTCGTCGCTGGGCGGCATCGGCGGCACGCACTTCACCCCCATCGTGAACGCGCCCGAAGTGGCCATCCTGGGCCTCTCCAAGGGCCAGATGAAGCCGGTCTGGGACGGCAAGCAGTTCGTGCCGCGCCTGATGCTGCCGCTCTCGCTCTCGTACGACCACCGCGTGATCGACGGCGCCGCCGCAGCGCGCTTCAACGCGTTCCTGGGCCAGGTGCTGGCCGACTACCGCCGCATCGTGCTGTGAAAGGAAAGCTGACATGGCAGTGATCGACATCAAGGTGCCCGACATCGGCGACTTCGCCGAAGTGGGCGTGATCGAAGTGCTGGTGAAAGCCGGCGACACCATCAAGGTGGAACAGAGCCTCATCACCGTCGAATCCGACAAGGCATCGATGGAAATCCCGTCGAGCCACGCCGGCGTCGTTCAGGAGGTGAAGGTCAAGGTGGGCGACAAGGTCGCTGAAGGCTCGGTGGTGCTGACGCTGGAGGCCGCCGACGCTGGCGCCGCAGCGGCGCCCGCACCAGCGCCGGCGCCAGCGCCGGCGCCCGCTGCTTCCGAGGCAAAACCGGCTGCAGCGCCCGCCGCACAAGCGCCTGCCGCTCCTAAAATCGAAGCGGCCAGCTTCGGCGGCAGCGCTGACATCGAGTGCGACGTGCTCGTGCTGGGCGGCGGCCCCGGCGGCTACAGCGCCGCCTTCCGCGCGGCCGACCTGGGCCTGAAGGTCGTCATCGTCGAGCGCTACTCGACCCTGGGCGGCGTGTGCCTGAACGTGGGCTGCATCCCGTCCAAGGCGCTGCTGCATGTCGCGGCCGTGATCGACGAAGCCAGCCACCTCAAGGCGGCCGGCATCGACTTCGGCACGCCGAAGGTCGACATCGACACGCTGCGCGGCCACAAGGAAAAGGTCATCGGCAAGCTGACCGGCGGCCTGGCCGCCATGGCCAAGATGCGCAAGGTGACCACCGTGCGCGGCTATGGCGCGTTCGTCGGGGCCAATCACCTGGAGGTGGAGGAAACCACCGGCTCCGGCCAGGAGAAGACGGGCACCAAGAAGGTGATCGCCTTCAAGAACGCCATCATCGCCGCCGGCTCGCAGGCCGTGCGCCTGCCGTTCATGCCCGACGATCCCCGCGTGGTCGATTCCACCGGCGCCCTGGCGCTGAAGGAAGTGCCCAAACGCATGCTGATCCTGGGCGGCGGCATCATCGGCCTGGAGATGGGCACGGTGTACTCCACCCTGGGCGCGCGCCTGGACGTGGTCGAGATGATGGACGGCCTGATGCAGGGCGCCGACCGCGACCTGGTCAAGATCTGGCAGAAGATGAACGCCAAGCGCTTCGACAACATCATGCTCAAGACCAAGACGGTGGGGGCCAAGGCCACGCCCGAAGGCATCGAGGTGACGTTCGCCGCAGCGGAGGAGGGCGGTACCGCCCCGGCACCGCAGGTGTACGACCTGGTGCTGCAGGCCGTGGGCCGCACGCCCAATGGCAAGAAGATCGCCGCCGACAAGGCCGGCGTGGCGGTGACCGACCGCGGCTTCATCAACGTGGACGTGCAGATGCGCACCAACGTGCCGCACATCTTCGCCATCGGCGACATCGTGGGCCAGCCCATGCTGGCGCACAAGGCGGTGCATGAAGCGCACGTGGCGGCCGAGGTC
>Ga0308171_1001092_pt1 | contig 41406 bp, 41 predicted proteins | sample PhyGR1_FD_202135 | JGI IMG/M metagenome (GOLD analysis project Ga0308171, IMG submission 202135) | Phyllosphere microbial communities from UC Gill Tract Community Farm, Albany, California, United States - DLSLSG.R1 | ecosystem: Host-associated > Plants > Phyllosphere > Unclassified | place: USA... | reverse complement strand
GGCTGGTCCTGGGGTGCGCTTTGCACACCGTGCTGCCACAGGATGAGATTCAACGGTGAGCTAAGCATGTAGTACCGGGGATGGAGTGCCTTCGGACGGCGGTTCAATTCCGCCCACCTCCACCAAATCACCGCTTCGGCGGTACATCAAAGGCTGGAACCCGAGAGAAATCGACGGTCCCGGCCTTTTTTGTGTCCCGCGCAAACAGAAGCCGTCATGACCAGCGCGGCTCCACAGTGCAGGCCGATCGCCAGAGCAAGCGCTGTCACTGACAGCCCCACGAGATACCCGCCTGGAATGCCCCTTGCATGTGCACGCGCACGCACTTCGCGTATGCATTCAAGGATTGAATAATGCGGTTAAGCAACATGCTGTTCCTCGGCTTGGCCACGCTCGCAGCTTCGGCACCTGCGTATGGCTCTTCCCCGGCGCTGTCGGACGCGCAGGTAAAACGGGCACTCATCGAACAATCCATCGCTGGCTATCCGGGAAACTGCCCGTGTCCCTACAACTCGGCCAGAAATGGCAGCAGTTGCGGCAAGCGAAGTGCCTGGAGCCGGGGTGGCGGGTACGCCCCGCTGTGCTATCCGGCCGACATCACGAAGGACATGGTGTCCAGCTACCGCGCATCGAGATGACACGGCGCCCCGGCGCCCTGCCGGGCAAGCCCCTCAGGGCAACGTGAACTTCCGCGCCATCCGCAACGGCCACACCGACGTGAACTGCGCGCCGCCGACCAGCCGGTAGGCGGCCGACATGCTGTGCAGCACGCCCATTTTCTCCAGCGCGTCTTTCGCCCGGCGGAACGTCGGCCGCGGGTCGGCGGTGAACATGAAGAGATTGATTTCCTTCGCGCTGACGTCGTAGCCGTCCAGCTTGGCCATGCTGCCCAGCGCCGTGGCCAGCTCGGCTTCCAGCGTGGCAAGGAACGCCTCGTCATCCAGCGACTTTCGCCAGAACTTGATCACGAGCTGATAGTCCATCCGGCAGGCCTGCGATTCGATAAAGGGAACCGCCAAGGGTACCCTCCTTCCCCTCAGGATGCCGTGCCCGCCCCCGCAATCAACCCGGCCAGCCGATCGGCGATCACCTGCCGCACCTCCGGCGCCAGCTTCGAGCGCGACAGCGCTTCATACACCCACATGCCATCGGCGGCGAGCTTGGCGATGAACAGGTCCAGCGCCACCGGATCGGTCAGATCCTGTGGCGCCGCCGGCGACCAGTGCTCCACCACCCTCGCCCAGGGCTGCATGTTGTCATCGGTGGCGGCCGCATCGAACATCAGCTGCAGTTCCGCGCGGGTGGCGGTCTGCGCGCAGGTCAGCGCGTAGGCCTGGTAGCGCTCAGTCGCGTCGGCCACATCGCCGGGCTTGCCGGCGGCGGCGACCATGCTGGCCTCCCACACGCCGGCCAGGTGCTGGTGAATGCCCTGCAGCAGTGCTTCGCGCGAGGGAAAGTGATACAGCAGCCCACCGCGTGCGATGCCCGACTCGGTGGCCACCGCTTCGAAGGTGAGTGCCGTGATGCCGTCGCGTTCGATCACGCGGACGGCGGCATCCAGGATGTTGGTGCGATTGCTGGGGCGCATGATGTCAGTGGGAAGTAGCGACGATGGTGGCGGTGCCGGGCCCGTGCCGGCGCAACAGCACGCCGGTCACCACGGTGCCCAGCAGCAGGGCGGCGGCGATCACATACAGTACCCAAACATAGCTGGCGTCGTAGGCGGCCGTGGCCTGCGCCAGCCACGCCGGCGCGCTGCCGGCCTGCCCCGCCAGTGCGAGCGCCTGCTGGATGCTCTCGCCTGCGCCGGTTTCAAGGCCGGCCGGCAAGCGCACGGTGGCCGAATACAGCGCCGCCACCAGGCTGCCCAGCAACGAAACGGCGAACAGGCTGCCGAACTCGTAGGAGACCTCTTCCACCGAGGAGGCCATGCCCGCGCGGTGCTGCGGCACGTTGCCGATGATGGCGCTGGAGGCGACCGAGATGGTGGCCCCCATGCCCAGCCCGGTCAGCAGCAGGCCGGCGATGGTCCAGCCGAGGCCGGTACCGAAGGTGGCCGCGACCAGCACCACGCCTGCGGTGCCCACGCCCAGGCCGCCGGTGATCAGCGGCAGCAGGCCGACGCGGTGCAGGAACGCGCCCCCGAAGATCGCACTCGGCAGGCATCCCAGCGCAACGGCGGAGACCAGCAGGCCCGCTTCCAGCGGCGTGTAGCCGGCCACCAGCTGGAAGCGCTGCGTGGTCAGCAGCTGCAGCCCGGCGATGGCAAACATCGCGAACGCCGCCGACAGCACACCGGCCAGGAACGGCGCATTGCGGAAGATCGCCACGTCCAGCATCGGGTACGGCAGGCGGCGCTGGCGGCGCAGGAACAGCACCAGGGCCACCGCCGAGACCCCGGCCGCGCTTGCCGCCAGCAGCCAGTTCGGCGGGGCGTGGGCGACCTCCTTGATCGCCACCACCAAGCCGGACAGCGCCACCAGGCAGATCAGCGAGGACAGCAGATCCCACGGCTTGCCGGGGTCGGGCTGACCGTGCGGGGCGAACCACAGCGCACCCACGATCGCCAGCAGCACGATCGGTACGTTGATCAGGAACACCGACCCCCACCAGAAATGGGCCAGCAGCAGCCCGCCAATGATCGGGCCGAGCGCCGCGCCGACGATGGAAATACAGCCCCAGACGGCGATGGCCAGATTGCGCTCGCGCTCGTCTTCGAAGGTGAGGCTGATCAGCGCCAGGGTCGCCGGCATCATCGCCGCCGCGCCGACCGCCAGCAGCGCGCGGGCCGCGATCAGGGCGTTGGCCCCCGGTGAGAACGCCGCCAGCAGCGAGGCGACGCCAAAGATCACCAGCCCGGTCAGGAACATCCGCCGGTGGCCGATGCGGTCGCCCAGCGTCCCCGAGCCCAGCAGCAGGCCGGCCATCACCAGCGGGTAGGCGTTGATGATCCACAACCCCTGCCGCGGCGAGGCGCCGAGTTCAGCGGTGAGGGTTGGCAGGGCCGTGTACAGCACGGAGTTGTCCAGCGTGATCAGCAGCAGGCCGGCGGCAACGGTCAACAGCAGGCTCCAGCGCTGGGCTTTGGTGGCGGTCATGAGATCGGGTGCTCGAGACAGGATCGCGAAACTATACAGGATGACTTGTATAGTTACACCCGTAGATCGAAACCGCGGGAGGGTGGGTTCAGGTCGTGGCCGGTTCCTGGCGCGGCCTGCGTTCACTCATGGGCAGGGGGCCGGAATCCGGCCAGGCGTGACCCGTCTGGCTGGCATGGACTGCATGGAGCACCGCATGGATGGGCAGAAGCACGCGCTCGAACTGGCGTACACGGCGCTGGCGGCCGGATGGGCCGGTGGCCGCGGCACGGCGGAGCGCTGGGCGTTGTACGACCTGTTGCAGGACGGATTGATCGCGCGATGGCCCGCCGATGCAGCGCGCATCTCGGCCATGATGGTGCTGTGGGTCATGGAGATCCGCGGCAACTGTGCGGCACCTGCCGCGCCAGCCATCCACCCCGCCGCGTTACCCCGGCATGCGCCCGCGGTGGAAACCCGGGCGGAGCACGAGGTCGCGCCCTGTTAACGCCGTGGATGCCCCGCCGCGTCCGGCCGATCCTGCCCGGCGATCGTCATGTTGACCTCGTTGATCAACACGTGGACCAGGGTCGCCAGCCGACGGCTGTCGGCGATGGAGCCGAAGAACAGAATGCTGGCGCCGGCCAGCTCCACGCGTGCCAACCCCAGCTCGCCCTTCAGGGCCATGACGCGTTCTTCAAACAGCGCAAGCCAGGGCGGCGACGGGATCACATCGAGCATGGCGATGATCGCCTCGTCGGTCCCCTGATCGACGGTCGCGCGCAGGGTGGGTACATCAAAACCCAGCAGACGAGGACCGCTGCTGACGGGAGGGGGAATGCTCATGCGGCATGGTAGCCGGTAATCGGTGGCGCATGCCCGGACCCGGCCGAATCGACCGGGCTCGGCATCTGCACGCTGGCACTCAGGGCTGGCGGTCCTGCGGCTCCTGATCCTCACGCGGCTCGCGCTGATCATCCTGCTGTTGCTGTTGCTGATCACGCTGGTCCTGCTGGTCCTGTTGATCCTGCTGGCCCTGCTGGCCCTGCTGCGGGTCGGGCTGCTGCGGGGTCTGTCCCTGCTGCGGATTCTGGGTCGTGGTCATTGCGGTTTCTCCGGTATCCAGCATCAGGTGATGCCGGTGAATCCACTCTGGGCGCGCCGGCGTTACCCGCGCGTGCCAAGCAGCACCGTGCGCCTGCACACCAGCCGCATCTGCGTAAATGATTCAGACCATCGGCAGGCACGGGCAACCGCGACGGTGAACGCTTAGGATAAGCAGGCCCTCGCGGTGTGCCCTCGCCCATCGCCCGACCCCAAGGATGCCGGCATGGATTTCCTGAAGCTGCTGCGATCGCTCGAAGAATTCCTGTATGAGCTGTGCACGTGGTTCCTGTTCTTTCCGCGCACGCTGTACCGGGTGATCGTGCACCCGCAACGCATGGCGATGTACGTCGACACCGAACTGAAACAGAAGATCGACCATCAGTTCGACGATGCGATCAGCCCGCCGATGTTCCTGATGCTGGCGGTGCTGGTGGCGCATGGCGTGGAGCTGATGATGCACCAGCAGGTCGTCGGCACCGGGGCGCTCTCGCGCTCGGTGTTCGGCAACGAAGAAAGCCTGTTGCTGTACCGCTCGATCACGTTCGCGATCTGGCCGCTGGTGACCACCACGCACCTGCTGCGGCGCAAGCACGTGCCGATGACCCGTGAATCGCTGCGACGTCCGTTCTTCATGCAGTGCTACCTGACCGCACCGTTCGCAGTGGCGCTGTCCACCAGCATGGTGTTCGTACGCTTGCCCGGCGAGATGTCGACCATGCTCGGCAATGCGGTGGGGGTGATCGCCGGGCTCTGGTATGCGGTGGTACAGGCCGGATGGCTGAAGGTCGCGCTTCAACGCTCCTGGTTGAACACGATCCTGTCCACGGTGTGGGTGCTCGCACTGGGGTCACTGATCAACATCACGATCGGGATGATCCTGCTGTCCAATTGAGTGCCGCCGTTCGCTGCAGCGCAGCAGGTCACACCCGTTTGAGCACATTGATCGGGACACCATCCATGCCACAGTATCGCGGCCAGACCACTCGACCCAGGAACCCCGCATGCGCCCACGTTTCCGCCGCCCCGCCCTGCTGCTGTTGATGGCACTGTCCGTTGCCGCCGGCAGCGCCCACGCTGCCGATGCGTTGCGGGTCATGTCGTTCAACGTCCGCACGCCGGCCGATACCGACCCGGGCAAACGCTGGGAAGATCGCCGCGATGCGATGGTCACGCTGATCCGCGCGCAGCGCCCGGAAGTGATCGGCACCCAGGAACTGGTGCGCAAGCAGAGTGATTACCTGGCCGCCCACCTGCCGGACTACCGCGTGTTCGGCAAGGGCCGCAGCGGCAAGGACGGTACGCAGGGTGATGAGTACATGGGCGTGCTGTACGACAGCACGCGGCTGAAGGTGCTCGAATCCGGGGACTTCTGGCTCTCCGATACCCCGGATGTCCCCGGCAGCATCACCTGGGGCAACCTGATGCCGCGCATGGTGACCTGGGCGCTGTTCCAACGGCAGGCCGATGGCCAGCGCTTCTATCTGTACAACACCCACCTGCCCTACCGCGACGAAGACGAACCGCGCCGGGTGCTCGGCGCCGAGCTGATTCTCAAACGCCTGGCTGCCTTGCCGAAGGACATTCCGGTGGTGGTGACCGGCGATTTCAACAGCGAACCCGGCGGCACGACCTACCAGGCCTTCACCCGCGGGCTGAAGGATGCGCGCACGCTGGCCCCCCAGGTGGAGGGCCCCCGGCTGACCTTCCACAATTTCACCGGCACGGCCACCACTGAACTGGACTGGATCCTGGTCCGTGGTTTCAGCGTGGATCACTTCAGCACGCTGGACGACAGGCCCGGTGGCGTGCTGCCGTCGGATCATTTCCCGGTGCAGGCCGATCTGCAGTTCACCGCGCCGGCGAAGCGCACGGCCCGGTAACACGGCGGCGCTGGACGGCCCGAGGGCCGTCCAGCGCGTGGATCATTTCGGCGCGGCGGCCGCGCCATCGTGGCTGACCCGCCACACCGTGTTGCCGGCATCGTCGCTGACCAGCACGCTGCCATCGCCCAGCACCACGCTGGCGACCGGCCGGCCGTAGGCTTCGTTCTTGCTGCCTTCGACCAGGAAACCGCTGAGGAAGTCTTCGGAGGCACCCGTCGGGGCGTCGCCATTGAACGGAACGAACAGCACCTTGTAACCGCTCAGCGTCGCCCGGTTCCAGGAGCCGTGCAGTCCGACCAGCGCGCCGCCCTGGTATTTGGCCGGGAACGCCTTGCCCTCGTAGAAGGTGATGTCCATCGCCGCCACGTGCGGGCCCACCGCGAAGTCCGGCACGCGCGTGTTGCGTACCCGCTCGGGCGCCTTGCCGGCCAGGCGCGGGTCTTCGTTCGGCCCGTAGTAAGCGTAAGGCCAGCCGTAGAAGGCATCCTGCTGCACGTGGGTGATGTAATCCGGCACCAGGTTGTCGCCCAGATCATCGCGCTCGTTGACCGCCGTCCACATGCGGCCGTTCTTGAACGCAATCCCATTGGGGTTGCGCAGGCCGGCTGCGTAGATGATCTCCTCGCTGCCATCCGGGCGGATGCGCAGGATGTTGGCGCGGCGCACTTCGTTTTCCAGCCCGTACTCGCCGTTGTTGCTGGCCGAGCCGACGGTGACATACAGGTACTCGCCATCGGGGCTGGCCACGATGTTGCGGGTCCAGTGGTTGTTGTAGCCCCCGGCCGGCAGGTCCAGGATCTTGGTGCCCTTGCTGCTGATCTTGGTCTGCCCCTTCAGATAGGGATACATCCAGACCCCATCGGTGTTGGCGACATAGAAACGCTCGCCGCGCTGGAGCATGCCGAACGGCTGGTTCAGATCGGCCAGGAACGTGGTGCGCAGTTCGGGCGTGCCATCGCCATCGGCGTCACGCAGCAGGGTGATGCGGTTGGCGCTGCGCTTGCCCTTGCCGCTGGTGGTGCGCGCTTCGGATACCAGCACATCGCCGTTTTCCATCACGTGCAGCCAGCGCGGGTTGTCCAGCTCGGCTGCGTAGGCACGCACGCTGAAACCGGCCGGTGCGGTCGGCGTGCGCCCTTCCGGCCAGCCGATCACCTTGGAGTGGACCTGGGCCGATTTCGTGGCGTACGGCGCGGGCAGTTCTTTGGCGATCTTCTCGCCGGGGCCGACCAGCGGATCGGCCGCGTGTGCAATGGAGGGGGCGCTGGTGGCGGCCAATGCCAGCAGGCAGGCAGCGGCAAGCGATGTCGTGCGCATCGGCATTCCTCGTCGTGGTTCGCGTCGGTGGGACTTACAGCGGAAGCGGCAGCATTGCGCAGCGACCGTGACCATCATGCCAACGCAGGCCGACGCGGTCACCTGGCAGCGGAGGCGGCACACCGGCCGCCTCCGTGCAGCGGATCACGGTGCGCTGCTGGCCACCGCGGGGGGCGCCGCATCCTGCTGCTGGCCCCAGCCACCCAGGGCTTTGTAGACACCGACCACGCTGACATTGACCGTGGATTCGGCCTCGGCCAACGCATCGTCCGCCGCCAGCTGCGTGCGCTGCGCGTCGAGCAGGGTCAGGAAGTCTTCGGAGCCTTCGCGGAAGCGGATCTGCGCCAGGGCTTCAGCACGTCGTGCTGCCTGCGCCTGCTCGGCCACGATGCCCAGCCGTGCCTGCTGTTTGGCATAGCGGGTCAAGGCGTTCTCGGTATCTTCCAGCGCGAGAAGGACGGCCTTTTCGTACTCGGCGGCGGCACCGTCGGCCTGGGCCTTGCTGGCCCGCAGGCGTGCCTTGACGGTACCGAAATCGAACGCGGCCCAGCTGATCGACGGGGTCACCGACCAGGCCTTGTTGCTGCCGTTGACCAGCCCGCTGGCATCGCCGGAGAGGAAGCCGACAAAGCCGCTCAGGCTGATCCGCGGGAACAGATCGGCCGTGGCCACGCCGACGCGTGCGGTCGCCGCCGCCAGCCGCCGCTCGGCCACGCGCACATCGGCGCGCTGGCGCAGCAAATCGGTGGTGTCACCCAGCGGCAACGCCTTTGCATACGGCGCGGCCTCGCGCGGCTGCAGCAGGCTGTCCAGCGCATCCGGGCGCTGCCCGAGCAGTACCGCCAGGCGATGCCGCGACTGCACTTCGGCCACTTCCAGCAGCGGAATGTCCGCCTCGATCGCTTTCAGGCGCGCACGGCTGCTCTGCACGTCCAGCTCGCTGCCAGCCCCCAGTTCCCAGCGGGTTTCGGTCAGTTTCTGGGTATCGCGCAGGTTGGCCAGGGTACGCGTAGCGACATTGATGCGCTTCTGCGTACCGCGCAGCTCGAAGTAGTTGCGCGCCACTTCCGCTGCCACGGTGACCTGGGCATCGGCGAGGTTGTCCTGCTCGGCACCCAGGTCCGCGCGCGCCGCTTCGGCGGCACGGCGCTGGCGGCCGAACAGGTCCAGCTCCCAGCCGGCATCGAAGCCGAGCTGGTAGCTTTCGCTGAAGACACGCTCGCCGCCAAGGGTGGGCTCGGGTTGCTTGCGGCGGTCATAACTGCCGCCACTGGTGACGTGCGGCAGCTGGTCCAGGCGCTGTTCGACGAACACCGCGCGGGCCTCACGCACCCGCGACATCGCGATGCGCAGGTCCAGGTTCTCGCCCAGCGCGTCGTGCACCAGCTGTTCCAGCACCGGATCATCGAACTGTGCCCACCAGCTCGCCACCGGCGAGGCAGAGGTGAACACCGGCGCGGCGGCGCCCTGCAGGACCACCGGCTGCGCCGGCGGTGCCTGGTAGTTGGGGCCGACGCTGACGCAGCCGGCCAGCAGTGCGCTGGTCACGGCCACGGTCAACAGGCGGATCACCATGGCAGCACCTCGCCCAGGTAGGTGAAGCTGCCATTCGGGCCATCGGCATCGAGCAGCGCCATGCCCACGCTGGAGCGTGCGCCTTCGCTGATCTCGATCTCGCCCTGGCCACCATTCATGTCGGTCTTGACGTAGCCCGGGTGCACCGTGTTGACCTTGACCGCGCTCTCGCGCAGTTCATAGGCTAGCTGCACGGTCCACGCGTTCACGGCGGACTTGGACACGTTGTAGGCCGGCAGCTTGAAGTCATAGATCGGCGAACCCGGCTGGCTGTGCAGGGTCAGCGAACCCAGCAGGCTGGAGACGTTGACGATACGGCCGGCCGGCGCGCCGCGCAGCAGCGGCAGGAACGCCTGGGTGACGGCGATCACCGCGAACACGTTGGTGTCGAAGGTATCGCGCCAGGTCTGCAGCGACTGCGCCGAGGGTGCCAGCGCGGTGTCGTCCAGCAGGATGCCGGCGTTGTTGACCAGGATGTCCAGGCGGCCGTGACGCTCGGTCACGGTCTGCACGGCGGCGGCGATGCTGGCGGCATCGCCCACGTCCAGCTGCAGTGCCTCGACCGGCAGGCCCTCGGCCTGCAGCTTCAGCGCTTCGGCCACGGCGGTGTCGCGGTTGCGCCCGGCCAGCAGCGTGTGCACGCCGGCCTGGGCCAGCTGGCGGACGGTTTCAAAGCCGATGCCGCGGGTGGCACCGGTGACCAGGGCGATCTTTTGGGTAGCAGTGTTCATGCTTGAATCCTCGCGGGGGAATGGATCAATGATGGATCGTCGGGTCGCCGTGGGTCACCAGCTGCCCGCCGCCATTACGGCTGACGAACTTGCGCAGGGCCACGTAGAACACCGGGGTCAGGAACAGGCCGAACAGGGTCACGCCCAGCATGCCGGCGAACACCGTGATGCCGGTCACCGAGCGGACTTCCGCACCGGCGCCATGCGAGATCACCAGCGGGATGGTGCCGGCGATGAACGCGATGGAGGTCATCACGATCGGGCGCAGACGCAGGCGGCACGCTTCCAGCGCAGCCTCGACGATGCCCTTGCCGCCCATTTCCAGTTCGCGGGCGAACTCGACGATCAGGATCGCGTTCTTGCACGCCAGGCCCATCAACACCACCAGGCCCACCTGCACGAACACGTTGTTGTCACCACCCGTCATCCACACGCCGAACAACGCAGAGAGCAGCGTCATGGGGACAATCAGGATCACCGCCAGCGGCAGCGACCAGCTTTCATACAGCGCAGCCAGCACCAGGAACGCCAGCAGGATCGCCACCGGGAACACGATGAAGGCGGCCTTGCCCTGGGTGGCCTGCTGGTAGCTGAGGTCGGTCCACTCGGTCTGCATGCCCACCGGCAGCACCTGCCCGGCGATCTCGGTCAGCTTGGCCATGGCCTCGGCCGAGGACAGCATGCGCGGGTCGGCTTCGCCGGCCAGATCGGCCGCCGGGTACCCGTTGAAGCGCAGCACCGGATCCGGGCCGTAGGTTTCCTTCACGGTGACCATCGAGCCGATCGGCACCATCTCGCCGCGGTTGTTGCGGGTACGCAGGCGACCGATGTCTTCCACGCTGTCACGGAACTGGCCATCGGCCTGGGCGATCACCTGCCAGGTACGACCGAACTGGTTGAAGTCGTTCACGTATGCCGAGCCCAGGTAGGTCTGCAGCGTGTCGAACAGTTCGGTCAGCTCCACGCCCTGGGCCTTGGCCTTGACGCGGTCCACTTCGGCGTCCAGCTGCGGCACGTTGGCCTGGTAACTGGTGATCGGGAACGCCATGCCCGGCGTCTGCGCGACCGCACCCTGCATCGTGCTCACCGCGGTCTGCAGTGCGCCGTAGCCGAGGTTGCCGCGGTCCTGGATGAACATCTGGTAGCCGTTGCCGTTGCCCAGGCCGAGGATCGGCGGCGGCATCATCGAGAACGCGAAGCCCTCCTGCAGCCCGGCGATCTTGGCGTTGATCTCGGCATTGATCTGCGCGGCGGTCCGGCCCTTGCGCTCACTGAACGGCTTGAGCGGAACGAAGGCCACACCGGTGTTGGGCGTGTTGGTGAACTGCAGCGCGTTCAGACCCGGGAACTGGATCGTGTGCGCCACGCCATCGGTGTTGCGCGCGATCTCGGCGACCTTGGCCAGCATGGCGTCGGTGCGTGCGATCGAGGAGCCTTCCGGCAGCTTCACACCGGCGATCAGGTACAGCTTGTCCTGGGTCGGGATGAAGCCGGCCGGGACCGCCTTGAACATCAGGCCGGTGGCCAGCAGCAGGCCGGCGTACACCACGAACACCAGGCCACGACGGCCCAGCAGGCGGCCGACCGTCCCATGGTACTTCTCCGAGCTGGTCTTGAAGAAGCGATTGAACGGACGGAAGATCCAGCCGAACAGACGATCGATCAGGCGGGTCAGGCCATCCTTCGGTGCGCCGTGCGGCTTGAGCAGACGCGCGGCCAGCGCCGGCGATAGGGTCAGCGAGTTGATCGCCGAAATCACGGTCGAGATCGCGATGGTGACGGCGAACTGCTTGTAGAACGCACCGGTCACGCCGGACAGGAACGCCATCGGCACGAACACCGCGCACAGCACCAGCGCGATCGCCACGATCGGGCCGGATACCTCACGCATCGCCTGGTGCGCCGCGGCCAGCGGGGTCAGGCCTTCTTCGATGTTGCGCTCGACGTTCTCCACCACCACGATCGCGTCATCGACCACGATGCCGATCGCCAGCACCAGCCCGAACAGGGTCAGCGTGTTGATCGAGAAACCCAGCACGTACAGTGCCGCGAACGTACCCACGATCGACACCGGCACCGCGATCAACGGAATGATCGAGGCGCGCCAGGTCTGCAGGAACAGGATCACCACCAGCACCACCAGTGCGATGGCTTCCAGCAGCGTGGAGACCACGGCCTTGACCGAATCGCGCACGAAAATGGTGGTGTCATACACCGCTTCGTACTTCACGCCGGCCGGGAACTGCTTGGTCAGCTCGTCCATCGTGTGGATGACCGAGTCGCGGATCTCCAGCGCGTTGGCCCCCGGGGCCTGGAAGATACCGATGCCGACCGCGTTCTTGCCGTCCAGCTGCGAGCGCAGCGTGTAGTCGCCGGCGCCCAGTTCCAGGCGGGCCACATCGGACAGGCGCACCACCTCACCGTCGTCACCGGCCTTGAGCACGATGTCGCGGAATTCCTGCTCGCTGCGCAGGCGGCCCTGGGCGTTGATCAGGGTCAGGAAGTCGCTGCTCGGCATCGGCTCGGCGCCGAGCTGGCCGGCCGAGACCTGCACGTTCTGCTCGCGCATCGCACGCACTACATCGCTGGCGGTCAGGCCGCGCGCGGCGATCTTGTCCGGGTCCAGCCACGCACGCATGGCGTAGTCGCCGCCGCCGAACATCTGCGCATCGCCCACGCCCTGCAGGCGCGCCAAGGCATCCTTGACGTGCAGGCGGGCGTAGTTGCGCAGGTACAGCGAGTCGTACTTGCCATCCGGCGAGGTCAGGTGGACCACCATCAGGAAGGTCGGCGACTGCTTCTGGGTGGACACACCCTGGCGGCGCACGTCTTCGGGTAGGCGCGCCTGCGCCTGGGCGACGCGGTTCTGCACCTTGACCGCGGCTTCGTCCGGATCGGTGCCCGGGCGGAAGGTGACGGTCATCTGCAGCACGCCATCGGAGCCGGCGACGGACTTGATGTACATCATGTCCTCCACGCCGTTGATCGCTTCTTCCAGTGGCGTGGCCACGGTTTCGGCGATCACCTTGGGGTTGGCGCCCGGGTACACCGTGCGCACCACCACCGAGGGCGGCACCACTTCGGGGTACTCGCTGATCGGCAGCATGGGGATCGCGATCAGGCCGGCGGCGAAGATCACGATCGACAGCACCGCCGCGAAGATCGGCCTGTCAATGAAAAAACGGGAAAAGTCCATCAGTGGATTCCTGGGTTTTCGCCAACGCCGGCGTGCAGGACCCCTGCCGCTGTCGCGGACGACAGCGGAGACAGGCAGCCCCTGCACGGGGCATCAGCGAGGGAAGATCAGTTCAGAGCGGCGGTGGCTTTCGGACCGATCGGGCTGGCGGTCGGCTGCATCGCCACCGCCTTGGCCTGGACTGGCATGCCCGGCATGAAGACTTTCTGCACGCCGTCGATGATCACGCGGTCACCGGCCTTCAGGCCCTGCTGCACGATGCGCAGGCCATCGGCCGTACGGCCGAGCTGCACGTCGCGACGCTGCGCCTTGTTGTCCTTGTCGACCACGTAGACGAACTTGCGGTCCTGGTCGGTCAGTACCGCCTTGTCATCGATCAGCATCGCCTGGAACTGGCCGCTGCCGAGCAGCTGCACGCGGGCGAACAGGCCGGGGGTGAAGGCGCGGTCGGCGTTGTCCAGCAGCGCGCGGACCCGGATGGTGCCGGTGCTGCGGGTGACCTGGTTGTCCAGGAAATCGACCTTGCCCTCGTGCGGGAAACCGGTCTCGCCGGACAGGCCGACCTTCACCGGCAGGTCGCTGTCGCGCTCGCTCGGGCGCTCGCCCTTGCGCGCCATCTGGGCGTAGCGCAGGAAGGTGCCTTCATCGGCATCGAAGTACACGTGCACCTTGTCCAGCGAGACCAGCGTGGTCAGCACGCTGGCACTGTCGCCGGCGGTGACGAGGTTGCCGGCGGTGACCATTGCGCGGCCGGCACGGCCGTTGATCGGGGCGCGGACCTGGGTGAACTCCATGTTCAAGCGCGCCGCATCGACGGCCGCCTGTGCGGCCTGCACCTGCGCCAGGGCCTGCTCGGACACCGCACGGCGCTGTTCCCAGGTCTCAGTGGAGATCGCCTGCTGGTCGGACAGGCGGCGGGCACGGTCGGCTTCGCTGCGGCTCACCTGGGCCTGGGTGCGCGCGCGGTTGAGCTCGGCGGTGGCGCGGTCCAGTTCGGCGCGGTAACTGCGTGCGTCGATGGTGAACAGCACATCGCCCTTCTTGACCTCCTGGCCTTCGACATAGTTGACCTTGTCGATGTAGCCGGAGACGCGCGGGCGCAGTTCAACGCTTTCGACCGCTTCGACGCGGCCGCTGAAGTCGTCCCACTGGCTGACCTGCTTGACCAGGACCGGGGCGGCGCTGACCGAGGGCGGCGGCGGCATGCCGGCTTCTTCAGCGTGGCTGCCGCTGCAGGCGGTCAGCACCGCGGCAGCAAGAATCGACACGCCGGCCAGGGCCAGCCGTCGGGTGAAACGGTGCGGGGTGGAAGAGGAAGAAGTCATGGCATGCATCCGTACGTAGGGGTGGTGATACAGGGAAATCGAAGGTGCTGGGCAACGTGGGGGCGTAGCGTGGGACCTGAACCTAGGTAAAGGTCAAGCGGCACCGGCGGTGTCGCGCGACAGCGGCGGAGGCCAGTCCTGGTGCAGCAGTCCGCGCGGAAGTTCGGCATCGCGCGCATCGCAGCGGACGATGGCGCGGGTGTCGGTGCAGGTATCGAGCAGGGAGACCACGCGGCGCCCGACCAGCAGCGCGCTCGGCCACTCGATGCAGGCATTGGCCGCGTTGGCCGGGGTGCACACCGGGTGGCAGACTTCCAGCATCTGCGCGCGCACGCCCAGCGACTGCGCTTCCTGGTGCAGCACCTGCGCGTACATGCGCGTGGTGGACATGGTGATGGAGGATTCCCCGTGCCCGGCCCACGGCTTGTAACCGGCCGGCCCGCCCAGCAGCACATAGCGGCGCGGCTGCCCGCCGCCGCGCAGCAGCGGCAGCAGATGGCGCCCGGCATGCACATGCGGCATCACATCGGCCTGCAGCGCCTGCGCCAGGGCATCGCCGCTGCGGTCGGTCACGCGCCCGCGGTTGTAGGGCCCGCCCATCGCATCGACGATCGCCCCCAGCGCGCGGCGGCGCCCGGCCAGGCGCTCGGCCACGGTGCGCGCGGAGGCGTCGTCGCCCAGCGAGCCGAGCAGCACTTCCAGCCCGGGCTCGTCGGCGAACTGCTCCTGCAGCGCCGCCAGCCGGGTGGGATCGCGGCCGACCACCAGGACCGGGCTGCCGGCCTCCAGCAGCGCCGCCACGATGCCCTGGCCCACGCTGCCGGTGCCACCGAGCACCAGCACCTCGGGGGCCAATGTCCCATTCATGGGACTTTCACTCCCGCCGTCGGGATAATCCCAAATTGGCCGATGCGGCTGTTGCCGCGCCCGCCGAGGCGGATGCTGCCGCCGCGCTGCATGTTGGCCGGCGGGGTGAACTCGCGGAAACCGCTGCGGGACAAGGCGCTCGGGCGACTTTCCACGGTCAGTGCCAGGTCCAGCGGGGCGTTCGGGCCGCTACGCAGGCGGCCTAGAATGTTGCGCAACCACATGGTTGTCGTCCTTCATATCGGGAATGGCGCCAGATTAGACCCCAAACTCCCCCTTGATTAGTCCGGATTTAGGGGAATAATCATCCCGTTCCCGGCACAATCTTTTCGGGCACTCTTTCCCTCCCCGACATCGGACACTGTCATGGCACACGATCTCAACGACACGCTTATCTTCGTCAAAGTGGTCGAGCAAGGCAGTTTCATCGCCGCTGCTACGGCGCTGGGGCTGCCCAAGACCACGGTCAGCCGCAAGGTGCAGGAACTGGAAACGCGCCTGGGCGCGCGCCTGCTGCATCGGACCACCCGCCGCCTCGGCCTGACCGAAGCGGGCTCGATCTATCACGAGCATTGCCAGCGCATCGCACGCGAGCTTGAAGAAGCCGAAGGCGCGGTGAGCCAACTGCAGTCCGGCCCGCGCGGCTGGCTGCGCTTCACCGTGCCCTACTCGATCGGCATCACCTGGATCGCGCCGCTGCTGGGCCAGTTCCACGCGCAGTACCCGGAAATCCAGCTGGACATGCATCTGGGCAACGAAAAGCTGGACCTGATCGCCGGCGAAGCCGATCTCGCGCTGCGCGTGGGCACCCTGCCCGACTCCAACCTGGTCGCGCGCAAGCTCGGCAGCCTGCGCACGCAGGTGTTTGCCAGCCCGGCCTACATCGAACGCTATGGCGAGCCACTGCATCCGGATGAACTGCAGTTCCACCGCATCCTGGCGATGCGCAAGGCGCGCAATCTCAACAACAACCGGTTCTTCTGGCAGCTCGGCGAAAACGGCGGTGACCTGCATGATTTCCCGGTCAATCCGCTGCTGGTCGCCAACGATCCTTCGGCGTTGAACGGCGCGCTGGTGTGCGGCGAAGGCCTGCTGCTGACCGGTGACGTGATGGCCAAGCCGTTCGTGGAATCGGGCATGGTGCGACGCGTGCTGGCCGGCTGGACCGGGCCGGAGGTCGACTTCAACGCGGTGTTCGCCGGCGGCCGGCTGGTCTCGCCCAAGGTGCGCGCCTTCGTCGACTTCCTGGTGGACAAGATGAACTTCGACGCCAACTACATGCTGGCGCAGTGCCCGGCCGCGAAGCTGGCCAAGCAGCAGCAGACGCAGGTGGAAGCGGAGTTGCAGGCGACCGGCAAGCGGATCCTGGAGACGGTCACGGCCGAGTGAGGCAACGCGTCAGCGCAGTGCCACCTGCAGAACGACAGCGCCGCCCATAAAAAATGCCGCCCGTGAGGGCGGCATTTCCGTGCTGCGAACCGAAGCGCGCACCACGCAGCGACAGGGCGCGTGCGCGCTTACTGCTGCAGCGGAATCACACGGATCTCGACGCGGCGGTTCTGCGCGCGGCCGGCATCGGTGTTGTTGTCGGCGATCGGATACGCCTTGCCGGCGCCCAGGGTTTCAATACGTGCGCGCTGCACGCCCTGGCCGGTCAGGTACGCAGCGACGGCATCGGCGCGTTCCTTGGAAAGACGATTGTTGACGGCATCGCTGCCGACGCTGTCGGTGTGGCCGACCACTTCGATGATGGTCTGGTTGTACTCGGCCAGCGTGCTGGCCACGCCGTTGAGCGACCCATAGAACTGCGGCTTCAACGCGGACTTGCCGAAATCGAAGGTGATGCCGTCCGGCAGGTTCAGGGTCAGGTTGTCGCCGTTGCGCGACACATCGATACCGGTGTTGGCGGTGCGCTCACGCAGCGCGCGTTCCTGGCGATCCTGGTACTGGCCTACGGCGGCGCCACTGAGCGCGCCGATACCGGCGCCGATCATCGCGTGCTGGCGGCGTTCGGTGGCGCTGTTGCCGCTGAGCAGGCCGGCAGCGACACCGACAGCCGTGCCGATCAGCGCATTGCGGCCGGTGCGGTTCTGCTGTTCGGTCGGATTGCCATACGGGTCGCTCTGCACATACGAACCACCGGTGGCGCACGCCGACAGGGCGGCGGCAGTCATCAGGGCCAGGGCGACGTTGCGGGTTGCGGGTCGAATCATCGGAATTCTCCTTGGTTACCGGACGGCGCCGGTTTGCGGGCCGTGAAGAGCATAAACAGCCTGACGCGATGCCGACATGACGAACGCACGCGTTGCACGCTCCCTGTTCAGGTAATCGTTTACGACGTGCAGCTCGCGTGCAGGCCGATCAGTGCGCGCCGGTGTGCCGGTAGGCGGCCAGCGCTGCGTCGCGCCCAGCGGCAAGATCCACCAGCGGCGTGGCTGGATAGTCCGGTGCCAGCTCGGCCAGCAGCTGCGGCGACTGCCACGGCGCGAAGCGTGCCTTGAGCGGAAGCGCGGCCAGCTCGGGCACCCAGCGCGTGATGTAGCGCGCATGCGGATCGAACTTCTGCGACTGCGTGACCGGATTGAAAATGCGGAAATACGGCGCGGCGTCGGCACCAGTACCGGCCACCCATTGCCAGCCCATGGTGTTGTTGGCCAGGTCGGCATCCACCAGCGTGTCCCAGAACCAGCGCGCGCCTTCGCGCCAATGCTGGCGCATGTGCTTGCACAGGAAACTGGCCACGATCATGCGCACGCGGTTGTGCATGTAACCGGTGGCCCACAGCTCGCGCAGGCCGGCATCGACGATCGGCACACCGGTGCGGCCCTGCTGCCACGCGCGCAGCGCCTCGGGATCGGGTTTGGCCCATTTGAAGCTGTCAAAGCGCGGATTGAGATTGTGGTCGGTGGTCTGCGGAAAGTGATGCAGCAGGTGGTAGGAAAACTCGCGCCAGCCCAGTTCGCGGATGTAGCCATCGATATCGGCATCGCGGCTGGCGCTGCGCTCGCCCTGCAGGCGGCGCGCGATCTGCCACGGCGCGATCTCGCCGAAATGCAGGTGCGGTGACAGCAACGAGGTGCCTACGCGGTCGGGCAGATCGCGCTGCTGGCGATAGCCCTTCAATGCGCCATCGATGAACACCGTCAGCGCTTCGTGCGCGCCGGCCTCACCGGGTTGCCAGTGCTCCCAGAACTGGCGGTCCCACGGCAGCGACGGTGCAAGGCCCAGCGCGTCCAGTGGCTCGCCTTCGATCGCGTGGGCAGGCAGCGCCGCGGGCAGCGCGCGCGGGGCCGGCAGCTGCAGGCGGGTCAACGCATTGCGCCAGAACGGAGTGAATACCTTGTACGGTCCGCCCTGCTGGGTCTGGATATCCCAGGGCTCGAACATCAGGCTGCCATTGCAGCTCTCCGCCTCGATGCCCTGCTCGCGCAGCTCCCGTTTGATCTTCGCATCGCGCGGCTGGGTCGCCGGTTCGTACTTGCGGTTCCAGTACACCGCCTGCGCACCGCTTTCCTCGATCAGCGCCTGCAGCGCGGCCTGGCTGTCGCCGCGGCGCAGTACCAGCGCGCTGCCGCGCGCACGCAGGTCGGCATCCAGTGCAGCCAGTGAGCGGTGCAGCCATGCATCCGATGCGCCGCCCGGCGCCCATTGGCCCTCTTCGTGCGGGGCGTGGATGTAGACCGGTACCGGCGTGTGGCCGGCATCCAGCGCGGCCTGCAGGGCCGGATTGTCCTGAAGCCGCAGATCACGGCGAAACCACACCAGCGCTACCGACACGACCACCACCGTTGAATTCACGACGCGCCATGATAGCCAGTGCTCGTGAAGGACGCGCCGTCTGCGCGAGCGCTGCGATGCAGTCCGTCGCGGATGTACCGGGCGGCACCGCCGCGGCCGGGATGTTCTTCGACACGCTCACGACTGAACGCCGTCGGCCGCTGCCGCGCACGCCTCAAGGCCCGGCTGCACGCTCATGCAGGATGCGGCCGTCGCGCACCGTCAGCTGCACGTCGGCGAAGGCTTCCGGCGATACCTGCGGATCGCTGCCGAGCATCACCAGATCGCCGGCGAGCCCTTCGGCCAGCCGCCCGCGCTGTGCCGACTGACCGAAGCGCTGCGCCGGCGCGGTGGTCAGGCTGGCCAGGATCTGCCGCCAGCCCATCCCGGCGGCCGCCATCAGCCGGTACTCCAGATGGGTGTCATAGACCTGGATGTAGCCCGCATCCGTCCCGAACAGCACCTGCCCACCGCTGTCGACCACGGCCTTCACCTGCTGCTGCGCCGCCCCCACGAACCGGGCGACCACCGCCTCCGGCACGCCTTCCTCGCGCAGCCCCGTATCGAACAGAGTCAGCGTGGGCACCAGTGCGACATCCGCATCCTTCAGGCGTTGCACCAGTGCGGGCGACCAGGCACCGGCATCGGGGGCCGCATGGGCCAGCACATCCACGCCGCTGTCGATGGCGATCTCCAGCCCCGGCAGGTCGGTGGGGTGGGCAAAGGCCGGCTTGCCGTGGGCATGCGCTTCGGCAACGGTGGCCGTGGCGACATCGCGCGGCATCGGCAGCACGCGCTGCGCACCGCCCACGATCGCACCGGTGAACAGCTTCACCCCATCCGCGCCGGCCGCGATCTGCGCGGCCGCGCGCTGGCGCGCCTGCGCGGGCGTGGCGACCTCGGCACTCGGCGTGCGGGTCTGCGCCCACAGCTCACGCACGTAGATCGGCGTGCCGTGTTCGGGATAGAACGGCATGTCCACCGTCAGCAGCTGCGGCCCGGTCACCTCGCCGCTGCCGATCCGGGCGCGCAGGGCGCGCACGTCCCCGGGCAGCGAGCCGATGTCGAACAGGGTGGTGAAACCCCAGCGGGTGAAGCGCGCGTGCAGCGCCTCGTCCAGCGCCGCCACGCCCTGTGCAGCGGGCTGATGGAACGGCGGCTGGATCAGGTGCACGTGGCTGTTCCAGAACCCGGCGGTGACGCTGCGGCCGCGGCCATCGATGATGCGCACGCCGGCCGGCACCTTTACCTCGTCATCGGGCCCGAGCGCTGCGATGCGCCCGTCCCGTATCCAGATCGTTGCGTTGGCGAGCGGCGCGGCGTCCGGTGCGGTGTGGATCCGTGCGCCGACGATGGCCAGATCCTGCGCCGCAGCCGTGCCGGCCAGCAGCGCCAGCACAAGGGGGGTCATGAGCAGGGGCGTGCGCGGCATCGGGGGCATCGGAGCTCTCCAGGGCGAAGCGGCAGCGTATCAGTCCCCCTTGCGCTGCTGCTGGCGCGCATCGAAGCGCTGCATGGCGGCGCGGATCAGCGCCTTGGCCTCGGCCGCACTGCCCCAGCCGTTGAGCTGGACCGGATTGCGGCCTTCGGGCAGGTCCTTGTAGACGCGGAAGAAGGCCTCGATCCGCTGCCGCTCGATCAGCGGCAGGTCCTGCAGATCGCGGATAGCGGCGTAGCTGGGATCGACCTTCTCGGTCGGCACGCCGATCACCTTTTCATCGTGTTCGCCGTTGTCCACCATCTTCAGGTAGCCGATCGGCCGGAACCGCACGATCACCCCGGGGTGCAGCGGCGCGCGGGTCAGCACCAGGGCATCCAGCGGGTCGTTGTCGCCGGCCAGGGTGCGCGGCATCGAGCCGTAGTTGGCCGGGTACGCCACCGGCATCGACTGGAACCGGTCCACATGGACCAGGCCGTCTTCCTTGATCTCGTACTTGGTGAAGCTGCCGGCGGGAATCTCCACCGCCAGGTGCGCGTGCTCCGGTGCATTCTCCGGCTGCGCGGCCAGGAACGGGTGCAGCACGGCGTTGGTGGCCATGCCCGCCCCCGCCATCAGCAGCAGCGCGGCGGCCAGCGCCGCCAGCGGTACAACACGTTGTGTGTCCATCTCGATCTCCACCCGGGGCCGGGCACGCCGCAGCGGCCCGGCCGGTCGGTCATTCCCAGCAACGGTCGGCGCGGCCCTTGAGGGTCCGGGTGCGCGTGCAGTCGCGGGGGGCGATACGGCCGTCGGTCAGTTCGACCTTCTGTTTGCCGCCATCGGCGCCGCGTGTCAACTCGAACCCGTCATAGAGCCGGCCGGTGACCGTACGCGCCTCGTAGCGCAGGTGCTGCGGGTCGATCTTCAGGACCTGGAACAGCTGGGTGTCCTCGCCGACCGGCGCCATGGTCGCGCGGGCGTCCTCGGAGAGCCGGTACTGCTTCGGCCCGGCCACGGTGACCACGAACTGCGGTGTCGCGCCCTGCCCTTCGCCACGGCGCCCGTAGGTGTGGTCATGGCCCTGCAGGACCAGATCGACCCGGTGCCGGCGCACCACCGGCAGCAGCACATCGCGCAGCGCGGTGTTCTCGCGGCCCTCGCGCGGGGAGTAGAACGGCTGGTGCAGCAGCACGATGCTCCACGGGTGCGGATTGTCGGCCAGCACTGTGTCCAGCCAGGCGGCCTGGGCCTTGGCCGTGCCCAGATCGAGCGCGGAGGTCCCATCGAGCACGGCGATGCGCACGCCCTGGTAATCGAACCAGTAAGTACTGGTGTCGGCCGCGTCCACGCCATTGCGGGGCAGCGCGAAGGTCACCGGCCAGTGGCGGCCGAGTACGCGGCGCTCCTGCGGGGTGTCTTCGAACTCCTCGAAATACTCGTGGTTGCCGATCGCCGGGGCCACCGCGGTTTCCTGCGGCAGCCAGCCGGCGGCGGCGAACCACTCGCCCCACTCGCTGTCATCCTGGCCATCGCCGCCACTTACCAGGTCGCCGGCGAACAGGCTCAGGCGCGCTTCCGGGGCGGCCTTGATGCCCGCACGCAGCACCCGCGAGACATGGCTGAGGTTCTTGTTCTGGGTGTCACCGAAATACAGCAGCGTGAGCGGCTGGTCGGCACGGCCGGCCGTGCGCAGCTGGTTCCAGGCACTCCAGGTGTCCTGGCCCTGCACGCGCCACAGGTACAGCGTGTCCGGCTGCAGGCCGGTCACATCGGCACGGTGATGATGGGACGCGCCCAGTTCGGTGCTCAGCGGCTGGGTGCTGGCGGTGATCCGGGTCGGCGTGCCGACATCCGGGGAGTCACCGGCCACGACCCACTCCAGCACCGGCGCGGTGACCGAGGTGTCGGTGCGCCAGGCGACCGAGAAGCCGCGCGCGGCGTCCTGCGCCGGCGAGGCGACCAGCCGGTCCGGGAAGCCGGTGGCCGCGTAGTGGCGGTTGCCGGCCGGCACCTGGGTATTGGGCTCGGCGCCGGTGTCGGCGGTTTTCTTTGCCAACGCGCTGCCATTGCACAGCAGCAGCCCCAACGCGAGCGCGGTCAGCGCGGCAGGAACGCGGCTCACTGGCCACACTCCAGCGGCAGCGAGAGCTGCCGGGCGATGCTCGCCCAGTCGAAGGCGGCCACGCCCTGGTCATCGTGCACCGCATACAGCGCGCCGTGCGGGAACCGCGCCGAAGGCGCCTGCATCGACCAGATGCCATCGGTGTTGGCCACCGTGTTGCCCTGGAACGCACCGACGTGCTTCAGGCTGTGCCGGTCGAACAGGTGGAACACGCTGCGCTGCTTGCCCTGCTCGGTGGTGATCCACCAGCCGTCCTTGCCGCAGGTGCGCAGCATCACGCCTTCGGCCTGGGCCTTGAACGCATCGCGGCCGAAGGTGGTGCCGCTGAACGTGCCTTCCAGCGAATACACCTTGACCTCGTTGGCGTAGGTTTCGTCTTCTTCGGCGATCAGCAGGCGATCGTTGGCCGGATCGCCCCAGATCGACTCGACCACGCGCAGCGCGCCGGCCGCGGTGGTGTCACCGATGCTGGCGGTGAGCGTGGCCTGCGCGTTGCCGCCCTGCACGCTGAGCGCATAGCGGCGCACCCGCTTGTCCAGCTCGGCCAGCGGCGGCAGCACATCGTTGCCCTGCGCGTCTTCGCCGGCATCGTAGGAATCGGTGACGTACACGTCGTAGCCGTTGCCCTGCTTGTTCACCCACAGCCCGTACGGCTTGCGCAGCTGGTCGGCGCCGAACACACCCAGGGGGGTGAAGTCCGGCAGCTGCAGCACCTGCACGCGGTGGTTGTCGCGTTCCACGATGAGCACCAGGTCATCGACCACGGCGATGCCGTTGGGGCGGTCGAACTGCCCCGGGGCCGTACCGAGGCGGCCGACCTCACGCAGCTTCGCGCCGGTCTGCCCGTCATAGACCACCAGCTTGTCGGTGGCCTTGGCGGTGGCGATCAGCCAGACCTGGCCTTCCGGCGTGGTCCAGCTGGCCGGCGAATCGATGTTGTCGTCCGGGGTCATCGGGGTCAGGAAGGCCTCGGCGACGGTCACGACATCACGCGCGACGGGCGCATCGGCCGCCGCCGGGGGGGCGGGGCTGGCCGGTGCGGCGGCATCGGGCGCTGCGGCGGGTGTGCACGCGCTCAACAGCGCCAGCGCGAGCAGGCCCAGGCAAGGAGACGTGCGCATCACAGGGCCACCTTCAGGCCGAGCGCGTAGGTGCGGCCGTACTCTTCGTTCTGCAGCGTGCGCGAGCGCACGCCCTGGTACAGCTCCAGCGGCTTGTCGAGCAGGTTCTGCGCTTCGAAATACACGCTCACGTTCGAGGTGATCTTGTAGTCCAGGCTGAAATCGAGCTGTGTGTTGGGCGCAACGAAGATGTCATACGCGCGGCCTGCGCCGAGTGAATCCAGGTACTCGCTGCGATACACGGCCGCGACACGGGTGCTGAAGCCGCCCTTTTCATAGCCCAGGTGCGCGCTGTACACATGGCGCGAAGCGCGCGGCAAGGTGAACGACTCGTCGTCGCGGTCGGCCACGCCCGGATCGAAATCGGTGTCCAGCCAGGTGCCGCTGGCACCGACCAGCAGGCCATCCCAGCCGGCCGGCAGGAAGGCCAGCTGCTGCTGCCAGTTGAACTCGGCGCCGAACACCCTGGCCTTGTCGCCGTTGACCACGCGGGTGACCTCCAGGCCCGGGTACTCCGGATCGTCGTTGCTGACCGTGTTGACGATGTAACCGTCGATGGACTTGTGGAACAGGCCGAGCGAGAGGATGCCGGTGCTGCCGATGTACTTCTCCATCGACAGGTCCAGGTTCTTCGATTCGTAGGGATCGAGCTCCGGATTGCCCACCCGCACTTCCTCATCGCCCCGGCTGTAGCCGATGCGCGGCGCGATGTCGCCAAAGGACGGGCGCGACACGGTCTTGTTCGCCGCCGCGCGCAGCACCCAGTCACTGCCGGCGTCGTAGCGCAGGTGCAGGCCCGGCAGCACGCTGGTGTAGCTGCGGTTGGCGGTCAGTGGAGTAGCAGTGAAGCTGCGGCCATCCTCGGCCACGTCCACGCGGTTGCCGGTGGCGCGGAACTGGGTGTTTTCCACGCGCACGCCGCCGATCACGCGCAGCGCACCGATATCCCAGGTGCCCATCGCATAGCTGGCGAAGATGTTCTCGCTGGCCGTGTAGTCCTCTTCCAGCGAGACCAGCGCATTGCTGCCGACATCCTGCGGGCGTGCGCTGTACTGGGCGGCGTTGCTGGCCCAGTAACGGCGCATCGCATCCGAACTCATGCCCTGGCCGAGGGTACCGCCGCGATGCGCCGGGGTGCTGGCGGTCCAGCTGTCCAGGTCCACGCCCGGACCGCGGCGCAGCTCGCTTTCATCGGTGTTGACGTCGCGGTCGCGCCAGCGGCCGAGCAGGCCGAATTTGTAGCTGGCCTTGTCCGCATCGAAGCGCAGGTTGACCTGCGCGCTGCGCTCTTCGTCATCGACCTGCTTGGGCGAGATCACGAAACGATCGAAGGCGTAGTTGGCGTTGTCCATCCAGCGCGCATCGCTGAGCGTGTAGCGCGGAATGCCGGTGTTCTGATCGACGCTGGCGCCGAGGTCGTCGCCGTCATACTCGAAGCGCGCTTCCATCTCGTCGTTGACGCGTTCTTCGGTGCGGGTGTAGCCCACCTTGTAGTCGATCACCGCGTTGGTCAGGCGGCTCTCACCGCCGGCGCTGGTGGCGAAGGTGTTTTCCTTCTTGGTGCGGTAGCGCATGCGCTTCTGGATCGCATCGGAGGGCAGGTCATCCACGCGGAACCGGTTGTTGCCCAGGGCGGTGACATCGCCGTCAACGAAGTTGAAGATCGTGCGCTGCCGCGTTTCGGCATCATCGAACTGGCTGTACAACGTGCGCAGGTAGTAGCGGTTGTCTTCGTCCGGGTGCCAGTCCAGGTTGAGGTTGGCGCCGATGCGCTTGCGTTCGATCTCGTACTTGCGCTGCTGCAGGCTGGTGGCGAACAGATCGTCGGGCTGGTCGTCGTCGATGCTGTCGTACTCGACTTCGGTGTTGTCCGATTCGAACCTGCGCTTCTGGTAATTCACACCCAGCGCCACGCCGAAGGTATCGGCGAACACTTCGCTGTAGTTGAAGGCCGCCTTCGGGCTGGTGTGGCCGGAGAGCTGCTGGTGGCTGGCTTCGATCTTGCCGCGCAGGCTGCGGCCATCGCGGTCGAAGGCCGAGGCCGATTCGACCAGGATCGCGCCGCCGATCGCATCGCCGGGCATGTCCGGCGTGGGCGATTTGACCACGCGCAGGCGCTCGGTCGAATCGGACGGAATCACATCCAGCGGCGCGGCGCGGCTGGAGTCTTCGGGCGTGCCGACGGCGATGCCATCCACGCTGACGCTGTTGAGGTTGGCATCCAGGCCACGGATGACCACGAAGCGGCCCTCGCCCTGGTCGCGGGTCACGCTGACGCCCGGCAGGCGCTGCAGCGATTCGGCCACGTTCTTGTCCGGGTAGACACCCATCGCATCGGAGGACACCGCGTCTTCGATCGCATCGCTGCTGCGCTTGAGGTCGACCGCGCGGGTCTGCGATTCCAACTGCGGGCGGACTTCGACGCGGTCCAGATCGATCGCTTCGCCGCTCAGGGCGGCGCCGGCGGCGACGGTGTCTGCGGCGAACACGCCGGGACTGGCCAGGACCAGCAACGACAGGCTGATGGCCTGGACCAACGGAGTCTTGTTCTGCACGGGTATCCCAACGGTGTAAAGATTGGGTCAGCACGGTATGTCTGCGAGGTTGCATGCCGATGACACCGGTGGGTGGCCTGCCGGGCGTGACGGGGCATTTCCGGGCCCGGCGGCGGCGCCTTTTGGCTTCGGTTGGGCATTGCGGCACACTAGTGGCCTCCCCTTTCTGCAGCCTTTCCCCCATGAAAATCGTTGAAGTGCGCCATCCGCTGGTGCAGCACAAGATCGGCCTGATGCGCGATGCCTCCTTGAGCACCAAGGACTTCCGCGAACTGGCCAATGAGCTGGGCGGCCTGCTGGCCTACGAGGCGACGGCGGACCTGGATACCGAGGCGCACACCATGGACGGCTGGGCCGGCCCGGTAACGGTGCAGCGCATCGCCGGGGCCAAGATCACCGTGGTGCCGATCCTGCGCGCCGGGCTGGGCATGCTCAGCGGCGTGCTGTCGCTGATTCCCGCCGCACGGGTGAGCGTGGTCGGCCTGCAGCGCGATGAGGAAACCCTGCAGCCGGTGCCCTACTTCGAGCGCCTGACCGGGCGCCTGGAAGAGCGCGATGCGCTGATCCTGGACCCGATGCTGGCCACCGGCGGCACCCTGATCGCCACCATCGACATGCTCAAGCGCGCCGGTGCGCGCCGCATCAAGGGCATTTTCCTGGTCGCCGCACCGGAAGGCATCGCCGCCGTCCAGGCGGTGCATCCGGATGTGGAAATCTACACCGCCGCGATTGATGCCCAGCTCAATGACAAGGGCTACATCCTGCCGGGCCTGGGCGATGCCGGCGATCGCATCTTCGGTACCCGCGTGGTCGGTTGAGTCCGGGCCGCCGCATGCTGCGCCCCCGGTGCGGGGCGCAGTGAGGCCAGGCGTGGCGGAGGGTGCGGTTACGCCAGCGCGCGGGCTTTCAGTTCACCCTGCTCGTGCACGGTGCCGTAGCGGCCCTTTTCGTCCCGCGCCACCTGCGCCAGTGCGCACTGCGGGTCGTGGGTGAAAAACAGATGCACGTTGCGCGCGAGCTTGTCTTCCAGGAACGCGCGCTTCTCATCGATCAGCAGTTCGGCATTGCGGTCGTAGCCCATCGTGATCGGCACATGGACCCACGAGCGGCCGGGGATCAGATCGGCGCAGAACACCACACCGCCCTGCGTCTGGCCGCCCTCGCGCGCCGGCCCGACGATCTCGGCCAGCATCAGCCCCGGGGTATGCCCATCGCTGAAGCTGAAACGCACGCTCTGGCCCAGTGCCTGCGAATACGGACCTTCCACGATCTCCAGGCGGCCGCTGGCCTGCAGCAGGCCGGGCAGCTCCGGAATGAAGCTGGCACGGTCGCGCGGGTGCGGATCCAGCGCACGCGCCCAGTGCTGCGCGCCGACCAGGAAGGTCGCATTCGGGAACAGCAGTTCCGGCGAGCGGCCTTCGCTCCACGGTGCCAGCAGGCCACCGGCATGATCGAAATGCAGGTGGCTCAACACCACCACATCGATGTCTTCGTGCTCGAAGCCCGCCTCGCGCAGCGAGTCGATCAGGACATGGCTGGGTTCCTGCACGCCATAGCGGTCGCGCAGTTTCGGCTCGAAGAACGCCCCGATGCCGGTCTCGAACAGCACGGTCTTGCCTGCCAGCGGGCTGGCCAGCAGCGCACGGCAGGCCAGCTCGATCCGGTTCAGATCGTCCGGTGCCGCCCACTTTTCCCAGATCGCGCGCGGCGCATTGCCGAACATCGCACCGCCGTCGAGTTTCTGCGTGTTGCCGCGAATGGACCATAGTTTCATTCGCAAATTATCGTTCGGGCACTGTTAAATATTCGCTAGCCGGGGCCCTCGCACGCCCATGAAAAAACCCCGCCACTGGGACGGGGTTTTTCATGAATGCGATCAATCAGCGCGCGGCGTCGGTCGTGACCTTGCCGCTTCCGACCGGATTGCGCGGATCGCTGCCGGCGCTGAGCACGTTGCCGCGGCGTTCCCACTCCACGGTCTGCAGGTTGCCCCAGACGTGGCTGGACCCGCGCCCGCCCGCAGCGGTATCGCCGGGCAGCTCGATCTTGTGGCCCATGGCCTGCAGCTGCTTCACCGTTTCCGGGGCGAAGGCACCGGTCTCGGCCGAGATCTCGTCCGGCAGCCACTGGTGGTGGTAACGCGGCAGGGCCGCGACCTGCTGCGCGCCCAGGCCATCGTCGTAGCCCAGGATGCCCAGCAGCACCATGGTGATGATGCGGCTGCCACCCGGCGTGCCCAGCACCACGACCTTGTCGGCCGATTCCATGAAGGTCGGGGTCATCGAGCTGAGCATGCGCTTGCCCGGCTTGGGTGCGTTGGCCGCATAGCCCATCACGCCGAAGGCGTTGGGCGTACCCGGCTTGAGCGCGAAATCGTCCATCTCGTTGTTCAGCAGCACGCCGGTGCCCGACGGAATCAGGCCCGAGCCGTACAGCAGGTTCACCGTCTGGGTCGCGCCGACCCGGTTGCCGTCCCGATCGATGATCGAGAAGTGCGTGGTTTCGTCATCTTCCAGCGGGGTGGGATTGCCCGAGAGCAGATCGCTGGGGGTCGCCTTTTCCGGGTGGATCGTGGCGCGCAGGCCCTGTGCGTAATCCTTGCTGGTCAGCACGTGCTGCGGGATCTTCACGAAATCCGGATCGCCCAGGAAGAAGGTGCGGTCACGGTAGGCGCGGCGCATCGCTTCCACCACCAGGTGGGTGCGATGTGCCTCGTCGAGCGACTTCAGGTCCCAGCCTTCCAGGATCTGCAGCATCGCCGCCAGCGCGATGCCACCGGAGGACGGCGGCGGCGCGGTGGTGATCTTCCAGTCCTTGTAGTTGAACACGATCGGCTCGCGCAGCTTGACCCGGTAGCCGGCCAGCTCGCTGGCGGTCCACTGCCCGCCCGCCTGCTTCACACCGGCCAGCAGCAGGGTGCCGGTCTGGCCGCGGTAGAACCCGTCGAAGCCCTTGTCGGCCAGCCGCTCCAGCGTGGCCGCCAGTTCCGGCTGGCGGAACACGTCGCCTTCGGCGATCGGCTTGCCGTTGCGCAGGTAGACCTCGCGGGTTCCGGGGTAGCGCTCCATCACCTCACGGCGCGAGGCATAGCCCTTGGCCATCCGCGCATACACCGGGAACCCCTCGCGCGCGGTGCGGATCGCCGGGCCCAGCGCGGTCTTCAGCGGCAGCTTGCCGTGCTTGGCCGACAGTTCCACCAGCGCTGCCGGCAGGCCCGGGATACCGGCCGACCACGGGCCGTTGACCGAGCGGTCGCGGTCCAGCTCGCCCTTCTTGTCCAGGAAGGCTTCCGGCGTGGCCGACTGCGGCGCGGTTTCGCGCGCGTCCAGCATCAGGTCCTTGCCGGTGCGGGCGTCATGCAGCAGGAAGAACCCCCCGCCCCCGAGGCCCGAGCTGATCGGCTCGACCACGGCCAGCGTGGAGGACACCGCCACCGCGGCATCGAAGGCGTTGCCGCCCTTGGCCAGGATTTCCAGCCCGGCCTCGGTGGCCAGGTGATGCCCGCTGGCGATCGCCGCACCGTCAGGTTGCTGGGCCAGGGGGGCCCGGGCGGGTTCGGCGGCCCACAGGGCGGGCGCCCACAACAGGACGAGCAGCAGGCAGCGACGCGACAGCGTTTTCATTCGGACGGGGACTCCGTGACATACAGTTCGGGATGATCGCGCTGCAGCCCGTACAGCTTGGCCAGCAACGCCTCCTGGGTTTCCGGGATGTCCGGATCGGGATCGATGCATTCCACCGGGCAGACGACCACGCACTGGGGCTCGTCGAAATGTCCCACGCACTCGGTGCAGCGGGCCGGATCGATCACGTAGATGGTTTCACCCATCGAGATGGCCTGGTTCGGGCAGGCCGGCTCACATACGTCACAGTTGACGCAGAGCTCATTGATTTTCAGCGACATGGCGTTACTCCACGCCCGCGCCGGCGGATGAAAACCGGCCAGCGCCTGGGCGCCGGCCGGTGATCGGCGGTTCCGCGAGGAACCGCCCGGGCCACACCCGAAGGCGCGGCCGCCACAGCACGGGTTACTTGGCTTCTACGAAGATGTACTCGGCGCCGGTCGGCTGCACGATGGACTGCACGCGCGCGTTGTCGGCGGCCTGGCCGATGAAGACGACGCGCACGCCCTTCATCGAATCCGGCGAAACGTCCTTGAACACCACACCGATCAGGTCGGCCATCTTGGCCGAGGCCGAGGAGCCGAAGGCCAGCATGTTGCCCGGCTGCACGCCACGCGACACGGCCACCTTGGCGCTTTCAACCTGGCGCTCGTACTTGTCCTGGAACTGCGGATCCGATTCCGGCCCGAGGTAGTACAGGAACGGGCTGTTGGTGATGTTGCCCATGTTCTGGACCGCCACGGCCTGCAGGTACTTCTTCCAGCCGGCGTCGTCATCGGCGGCCGGGGCGACCAGCGCCTGCTCGGCCTGGACGGCCGGGGCGGCCTCTTCCTTCTTGCAGGCGGTGAAGGCCAGCGCGAACGACGCGATCAACATGGCACGCATGGTGTTGTTCATGGAATTCCTCCCTTGGTGATTCTTGGTATGTATGGGTCTGACAGGTATTACGCGGGGCCCGATTTCGCTTCGCGGACCTTGCGCAGCGCCTCGAGCACCGAGGCCGGCACAAAACCGGACACGTCGCCGCCTAGGCGGGCGATCTCACGGACCAGCGATGACGAAATGAAGCTGTGCTGCTCGGCCGGGGTCAGGAACAGGGTCTCGACCTCCGGGATCAGATGGCGGTTCATGCTCGCCATCTGGAATTCATATTCAAAATCGGACACCGCGCGCAGGCCGCGCAGCAGGATCCCGCCCTGGACGGAGCGTACGAAATGCGCCAGCAGCGTATCGAAGCCGCGCACTTCCACGTTGCGGTTGTGGCCCAGCGCGTCGCGCGCCAGCTGCACGCGCAGCTCAAGCGGCAGCGTCGGCCCCTTGGAGGGGCTCTGCGCCACGCCGACCACGACCTTTTCAAACAGCGGCGCGGCCCGGTTCACCAGGTCGATGTGACCGTTGGTGATCGGATCGAAGGTGCCCGGGTACACGGCAATGCGGCGGTTGGCCACGGTCATACGTCAGCTACGCGTTCTGGTCTGGTGAAAGTGTAGCAGTGGCGCGGCGGTACAGGGCAAAACGGACCTCCCGGGTCCCCCCCTCACGGTGCAGCAGCCACGGCGCGGGCATCTTCGGCGCCTGATCGGCCGGGGACTCCACGTACAGCCAGGCATCGGGGGCCAGATGCGGCGGCAGCCCGGCGATCACCGCCTCCCACAGCCCCGCGGCGAACGGAGGATCGATGAACACGATATCCGCCAGTGCCCCGACCGGCTGCCGCAGCCACTGCAGCGCGTCGGCCTGGACCACGGCGATCTGCTCCTGCGCCCCCAGCTTGGCGACCGACTCGCGCAGCTGCCGGGACAAGGCCACATCCCGCTCCACCAGGGTCGCCTGCGCCGCCCCGCGCGACACCGCCTCCAGCCCCAGCGCCCCGCTCCCGGCGAACAGATCCAGCACCCGCGCCCCACCCAGCCGCGGCATCAGCCAATTGAACAGCGTCTCCCGCACCCGGTCGCTGCTGGGCCGCAGCCCCGGGGACAGCGGCACCGTCAGCTTCGTATTGCGCCACTTGCCCCCGATGATCCGGACCTGGCCCACGGCCACGGCCGGCGCCGGCCTACGCGGCTTCATGCGCGACTCCGGAAACGGAGGACAGTGGGCGGAGCGAGGCGGTAATGAGGGGTCATGGGCACGGAGAGCGGCAATTCAGAGCGCCATTCTAGGTTGTCGCGGGCGCAGCCGCGCCGCCCGGGTGAGCCGGCCTGCGCTGCCGGCAGCCGTATCCACACAGGCGTCGGCTCCACCGGCGTACAGACCGGAGGGGCATGCGACTTGAATTCCGGACCCGCCACCCCTACCCCTTGAGCCAGCCGCCGCGCCGGGCGCGGCAATGCCCCAAGGAGCAACACGACCCATGACCGTGCAGACCCAAAAAGAAACCCTGGGCTTCCAGACCGAAGTCAAACAGCTGCTGCAGCTGATGATCCACTCGCTGTACTCCAACAAGGAAATCTTCCTTCGCGAGCTGATCTCCAACGCCGCCGATGCCTCCGACAAGCTGCGCTTCGAAGCGCTGACCCAGCCGGGCCTGCTGGAGAACGACGGCGACCTGCGCATCCGCGTCAGCGTCGATCCGGCCGCGCACACCATCACCATCGATGACAACGGCATCGGCATGAGCCGCGAAGACGCCATCGCCCACCTTGGCACCATCGCCAAGTCCGGCACCGGCGATTTCCTGCGCCAGCTCTCCGGCGATCAGAAGAAGGATTCCCAGCTGATCGGCCAGTTCGGCGTCGGCTTCTACAGCGCCTTCATCGTCGCCGACCAGGTGGATGTCTATTCCCGCCGCGCCGGCCTGCCCGCCAGCGAAGGCGTGCACTGGTCCTCGCGCGGTGAAGGCGAGTTCGACGTCGAAGCGTTCGACAAGGCCGAACGCGGTACCCGCATCGTGCTGCACCTGAAGGCCGAGGAGCAGGATTTCGCCGATGACTGGCGCCTGCGCAGCATCATCAAGAAGTACTCCGACCATATCGGCCTGCCGATCCAGATGGTCAAGCCGCACCACGGCGACGACGCGCCGGCCGAGGTGGAGTGGGAAACGGTCAACCGCGCCAGCGCGCTGTGGACCCGCCCGCGCACCGAGATCACTGATGCCGAGTACCAGGAGTTCTACAAGCACGCCGCGCACGACCACCAGGACCCGCTGGCGTGGAGCCACAACAAGGTCGAAGGCAAGCTGGAGTACACCTCGCTGCTGTACGTGCCCGGCCACGCTCCGTTCGACCTGTACCACCGCGACGCGCCCAAGGGCCTGAAGCTCTACGTGCAGCGCGTGTTCGTGATGGACCAGGCCGAGCAGTTCCTGCCGATGTACCTGCGTTTCATCAAGGGCGTGGTGGATTCCAACGATCTCTCGCTGAACGTCTCGCGCGAGATCCTGCAGTCCGGTCCGGTCATCGATTCGATGAAGTCGGCGCTGACCAAGCGCTCGCTGGATATGCTCGGCAAGCTGGCCACCGACAAACCGGAGGTCTATGCCGGGTTCTGGACGCAGTTCGGCCAGGTGCTGAAGGAAGGCCCGGCTGAAGACCACGCCAACCGCGAGAAGATCGCCGGGCTGCTGCGCTTCGCCTCCACCCATGACGCCAGCGGCGAGCAGAGCGTTTCGCTGGCCGATTACGTGGGCCGCATGATCGAAGGCCAGGACAAGATCTACGTGCTGACCGGCGACAGCCACACCCAGGTCAAGGACAGCCCGCACCTGGAGGTGTTCCGCAAGAAGGGCATCGAGGTGCTGCTGCTGACCGACCGCATCGACGAGTGGCTGATGGGGTACCTGACCGAGTTCGACGGCAAGTCGCTGGTGGATGTCGCCCGTGGCGATCTGGACCTGGGCGCGCTGGAAAGTGCCGAAGACAAGCAGGCCCAGGAAGCGGTCGCGAAGGAAAAGCAGGCGCTGGTGGACCGCATCAAGACCGCGCTGGGTGATGACGTGGCCGATGTGCGCGTTTCGCATCGCCTGACCGACTCGCCGGCGATCCTGGCGATCGGCGAACAGGACCTGGGCCTGCAGATGCGCCAGATCCTGGAAGCCAGCGGCCAGAAGGTGCCGGACAGCAAGCCGGTGTTCGAGTTCAACCCGGGCCATCCGCTGATCGGCAAGCTGGACCAGGAAGGCGATGCCGCGCGCTTCGATGACCTCAGCCGCGTGCTGTTCGACCAGGCCGCGCTGGCTGCGGGCGACACGCTGAAGGATCCGGCCGCCTACGTACGCCGGCTCAACAAGCTGCTGCTGGAACTGTCGGCCTGAGTGCGCTGCGGCGTGCCGGTCGTTGGCCGGCACGCCCGACGCAGTGAAGCGCCCCCCGGTGCCGGCCCGTCACCGGCCGCGCTGCTCAGATCCGTCGATCGAACAGCGAGCCCAGCATTTCATCGCTGCGCCGGATCAGCGCCGCATTCGCGGCAAACGCCAGTACCTGGCTGCGCGCGCCGATCAGATCGGCCAGCGGCGAAGCATCGCCGGCGGCCACTACCGTGCGGGTCTGTACGCCCCCGTCGGCGAGGCTGGTCCGCTCCAGTTGCAGGCGTGCGGCGTCCGGCGTGGCCAGGTTGGCCACGTTGTGCGCGGCGACCTGCAGCCCCTGCTGGGCAGCACGCATGCCGCTGCCGGCAATGGCGGTGATCGTTTCCATCTCACGACGTCCCGGGCCGTCACGATGTGGCCCTACCCCCACGTTAGCGGCGATCGTGCCGCCAGCTTGAGTGCACGCGGGCCCCACAGGCCCGGGTGGTAGCATAGTCCCCTGATATCAGTGCCTTTTACCCATGCTCAGTTTTTTCCGCCGCAAGAAGCCCCAGGACGCGCCGCAGGACGCGCCCAAGACCCAGCACTATTCGGCTGAAGAGCTGGCCGCGGCGTTCCCGCAGGCCGGCGCCCCGGCCGCGCCCGTCGCTGCGCCCGAGCCGGCCCCTGCGCCCGCCCCCGCTGCGGTGGAAGCGCCGGTTGCCCCGGTAGCCGAGGCACCGGCCGCGCCTGTCGCGCCTGCAACGCCGGCACCGCCCGCACCCGTCTCTGCCGTGGACGTGCCCGCCCCGGTCGTCGCACGCGCCGTGGAGAGCACCCCGGTGGCCGCGCCTGCGCCGCCCAGCGTGGTGGCTCCAGCTGCACCGGCTGCATCGGCCACGGTCATCGCGCCGGTCACCCTCGCCGAACCTGTCGCCGAACCGATGCCCGCACCGGTGCTGGTGGCCAGTGCGATCACCCAGGAAGCCGGCCAGCCGTTCGCCAGTGAACCCGGTGAAAGCGCCGCACCCGCCGCGCCCGGTAAATCCGGCTGGCGCGACCGCCTGCGCAACAGCGTCATCGCACGCAGCTTCGGCGGGCTGTTCTCGCGCAACCCCAAGCTCGATGACGACCTGCTGGACGAGCTGGAAACCGCCTTGATCACCGCCGATGTCGGCGTGGGCGCGACCACCGCGCTGGTCGAAGGCCTGCGCAAGCGCATGAAGGCACGCGAGTTCGCCGATGCACAGGCGCTGCTCAGTGCGCTGCGCAGCGATCTGATCGCCCTGCTGCAACCGGTCGCCAAGCCGCTGGTGATCGACCGCAGCGCCAAGCCGTTCGTGGTGCTCACCGTGGGCGTCAACGGCGTGGGCAAGACCACGACCATCGGCAAGCTGGCCAAGCGCTTCAAGGACGATGGGCACGCGCTGATGCTCGCCGCCGGCGACACCTTCCGCGCCGCCGCCGTGGCCCAGCTGCAGGCCTGGGGTGAGCGCAACGGCGTGACCGTGGTGGCACAGGGCCAGAATGCCGATGCGGCATCGGTCGCCTTCGATGCGCTGCAGGCCGGCAAGGCCCGCGGCACCGATGTGCTGATCGCCGATACCGCTGGCCGGCTGCATACCCAGTCCGGCCTGATGAACGAGCTCGGCAAGATCCGTCGCGTGCTCGGCAAGATCGACCCGAGCGCGCCGCACGAAGTGCTGATGGTGATCGACGGCACGACCGGCCAGAACGCGCTGTCGCAGCTGCGGCAGTTCCATGCAGCCGTGACCGTGACCGGCCTGGTGGTGACCAAGCTGGACGGCACCGCCAAGGGCGGCGTGGTCTTCGCACTGGCCCGCGAGTTCGGCATTCCGATCCGCTATTGCGGCATCGGCGAGCGCCCGGAAGACCTGCGCGTGTTCGATCCGGAAGCCTTCGTCGACGCACTGCTGCCGGACGCACTGGGCGGCTGATCGGGCCGCGCATGGCCCGTCTGTAGAGCCACCCCATGGGTGGCTGAGGTGGCTGAGGTGGCTGCGGTGGCTGCGGTTGCTGCGTCACGTCCGTGCGACGCACGCCACTTCCGATGCCCCCACGCATGGCGTGGCTCCATCCTCCCGCCCGGAACCTGCATGACCCGTCCGCCTTCCGCCAGCGCCGTACTGCCCGCCGACGATGGATTCGTTCCCCGGCTGCTGCACTGGTTCGATGACCACGGCCGGCATGACCTGCCCTGGCAGCATCCGCGCACGCCGTACCGGGTATGGCTGTCGGAGATCATGCTGCAGCAGACCCAGGTCGGCACGGTCATCCCGTACTTCCTGAAATTCCTGGACGTCTTCCCGACCCTGCCGGACCTGGCCGCGGCCAGCAACGATGCCGTGATGGCGCAGTGGGCGGGACTGGGCTACTACGCCCGCGCACGCAACCTGCATGCCGCCGCCCAACGCTGCGTGGCGCTGCACGGCGGCGAACTGCCGCGCGCGTTCGACGCGCTGCATGCCTTGCCGGGCATCGGCCGCAGTACCGCCGGTGCGATCCTCAGCCAGGCCTGGAACGACCGGTTCGCGATCCTGGATGGCAACGTCAAGCGCGTGTTGACCCGCTATTACGGCGTGGCCGGTTTCCCCGGCCTGCCGGTGATCGAAAAGCAGCTGTGGACCGTGGCCGAGCGCCATCTGGACGCGGTCCCGGACGGGCGGATGGCCGACTACACGCAGGCACAGATGGACCTCGGTGCCACGATCTGCACCCGCAGCAGGCCGGCGTGCGCGATCTGCCCGCTGCAGGCGGACTGCGTGGCGCGCCGCGAAGGCCGCACCGAGCAGCTGCCCACGCCTAAACCAGGCCGCACCCTGCCCGAACGCGAGGCGGTGGCGCTGCTGCTGCGCGACGGCAGCGGCCGGGTGCTGCTGCAGAAGCGGCCGGACACCGGGATCTGGGCGCAGTTGTGGACCCTGCCGCAGGCCGACAGCGGGATGGCCCTGCAGGACTGGTTCGACGCGCATGTGGAGGGCTCGCTGGAGGACGCCGAGCCGTTGCCGGTGCTGGAACACACCTTCAGCCATTACCGGCTGCACCTGCAGGTCCTGGTCCGCCAGGTGCAGGGCCTGCGCCGGGAGCTGCCCGACCTGCGCTGGGTCGACGCCGCCGCGCTGGCCAGCCTTGGCCTGCCCGCCCCGATCCGCAAGCTGCTCGAGACCGGCGCGCCGCCCGCCCTGCCCAAGCGCCGTAAACTACAGCGCGTTGTCCCTTCCCCCGATCAAGAGTGACCTGCATGCCCCGCACCGTTTTCTGCCAGTACGAACAACGCGACACCGAAGGCCTGGACTTCGTGCCCTATCCCGGCGAGCTGGGCCAGCGCATCTTCAACCACATCGGCAAATCTGCGTGGACGGCCTGGCTGACCCACCAGACGATGCTGATCAACGAGAACCGGCTGTCGCCCCGCGATCCCAAGCACCGCGCGTTCCTCGAAGAAGAACTGGTCAAATACCTCTTCAGTGGCGGCGCCGAAAAGCCGGCCGGCTACGTGGCGCCGGACGCATAACCGACGCATCGCCCACGGCGCGTGGCGCCGGGGTTACCGCGCAGGTGCCCGGGCTTCTTCGCGCTCCTGCACCTGTGCCTGGCGCAGCGCCTGCTCGGACGCGCGCACGGCCTTGACGTCGAGCCGGCGGATGCTGCTGATGAAACACGGCATGTTCAACGGCCCGGACGTTGGATCACGCACCAGCACCTTGTCGAACCGTGCCGAGACCCGCCCGACGCGGCTGGTCAGTGCGATGGCCGTGGCGTAATCCAGCCCCTGGCAGGGGCCGGTGAGTTCCAGCAGATAGGCCTCGCTGGGCCGCGTCCACACCGCCAGCGCGCTGTCGCCGAGTTCGGCCCATCCTGACAACGATCCCTGCAGCGGCATCTCCTGCTGCGGCGGGCCGGCGTGGGCGCGGTAAAGCGCCAGCCGCTGTTCGGTGGTCAGCCGCCCGGTGGTGGCGCAGGCGGCCAGGGACAGACACAGCGCAGCAGCGGCAACGACGGTTTTCATGACAGCCCCAGGCGATCGGTTGCGATGCCCGGGATCATGCGCCCGCCGGCGTGGCACCGGCGCGATGACCGCACCGGGCATTCAGTCGCCGTCGAGGCTGGCCGCGCGGGGTCAGACCTGGTCGTGCTGCAGCGCGTGCAGGCGCCCTTCGCGCAGTTCCAGCACGCGGTCCAGCTTGCGCGCCAGCGAGCGGTCATGGGTCACCAGCACCAGGCTGGTGTGGTGCGCGCGGTTGAGCTCGAGCATCAGCTCGAACACGGTCGCGGCGGTCTTGTCGTCCAGGTTGCCGGTCGGCTCGTCGCCCAGCACGCAGGCCGGGCGGTTGACCAGCGCACGCGCGACCGCGGCCCGCTGGCGTTCGCCACCGGACAGCTCGCCGGGCTTGTGCTCCAGCCGATGGCCCAGGCCGACCGATTCCAGCAGTGCCTGCGCACGGCTGCGCGCGTCGGCCACCTCTTCGCCGCCCAGCAGCACCGGCATCATCACGTTTTCCAGCGCGGTGAATTCCGGCAGCAGGTGGTGGAACTGGTACACGAAGCCCAGCGCACGGTTGCGCAGGCGGCCGCGCTGGCTGTCCGAGAGCCCGGACATGCGCTGGCCCGCCACGTAGACCTCGCCGGCCGTCGGCGTGTCCAGGCCGCCCAGCAGGTGCAGCAGGGTGCTCTTGCCGGCACCGGAGGCACCGATGATCGCCACCGTCTCGCCGGCGGCCACGCGCAGGTCCAGCCCGTTGAAGACCGGGGTCTGCATGCGGCCTTCGGCGTAGGTCTTGGCCAGGGCTTCGGCGCGGATGACTTCCGCGCCCAGAGTCAGTGCTTCATTCATAACGCAGGGCCTCCGCCGGCTGGGTACGTGCCGCGCGCCAGGCGGGATACAGGGTGGCAAGGAAGCTCATCACCAGCGCCACGGCCGTGATCATGATGATGTCCGGGGTCTGCATGTCGGTCGGCAGGCCGGTGATGTAGTACACATCCTCGGGCAGCAGCTTGACGTTGAAGACGGTCTCGATCGCGCCCAGGATGCGCTCCAGGTTCAAGGTCAGGGTGATGCCGCCGAGCACGCCCAGCACGGTGCCGAAGATACCGATCAGCGAGCCCTGCACCATGAACACCTGCATCACCCCGCCGGGGGTCAGGCCCAGCGTGCGCAGGATCGCGATGTCGGCCTGCTTGTCGGTCACCAGCATCACCTGCGAGGAGACCAGGTTGAACGCGCCCATGGCGATGATCAGCGAGAGCAGGATGCCCATCACGACCTTCTCCATGCGCAGCGAGTGATACAGGTTGGCGTTCTGCTGGGTCCAGTCGCTGACGCGGTAGGCGCCTTCCAGGTTATGCGCCAGGTCCACGCCGACATCCAGCGCCTGGTCCATGTTGTGCAGCTTCAGCCGCACGCCGGTGGCCCCGTCGATGCGCAGCACGCGCTCCAGGTCGGCCATGTTGGCGTAGGCCACGCCGCGGTCGATCTCGTTGTACCCCGCTTCGAAGATGCCGCTGACGGTGAAGCGCTTCATCCGCGGAATCGCGCCGATCGGGGTGCCCTGCACTTCGGCCAGGGTGACCAGCACGGTATCGCCGACATCCACGCCCAGCCAGATCGCCAGTTCCTGCCCGACCAGCAGGTTGTAGCTGCCGGGGGTGAGGCTGTCGAAGCGGCCCTTCTTGACCTTCTCGCTGATCACCGAGACCTTCGGCTCCAGCGCCGGATCGATGCCCTGCACGATCGCGCCCTGCACGCGCGGCCCGCTCAGCATCGCCTGGATCTCGATGTACGGGGCGGCACCGGCCACGCGCGGATCCTTCATCGCCACCTGGACCGCATGCGGCCAGTCGGCCATCGGCGCGCCGTCGCTGGTGATCGTGGTGTGCGCGGACATCTGCAGCAGGCGGTCGCGGATCTCCTTCTGGAAACCGCTCATCACCGCCAGCGTGGTGATCAGCACGGTGACGCCCAGTGCGATGCCCAGGATGGAGGCCATCGAAATGAAGGAGATGAAGCCGTTGCGGCGTTTGGCCCGCAGATAACGCAGGCCGATCGAAACAGGAATGGGTTTGAACATGCAGGTACGCCGGACAATTCAGGCTATGGTGCCATTGCACGGCGTCAACGGGAAATGCGCATCGCCTGTACGGCCAGTCGCAGTTCACGTGCCTGCGCCGGCGGCAGGGTATCGGGCCAGAACAGGCGCCACCGGCGGCGCCCCGCGCAGCGCCAGCCCAGCTGGACCAGCGGCCCGCGGCGGCGCATCAGCAGATCGGTGACGGCCTCGCCATCGACCCGGATCTGGCCGTCATCGCCGGGCAGCACGATGCTGCAGGCCGGCCGGCGCGCCTGGTGCCAGGCCTCCAGCCAGGCCAGCGCCATGGCTGCCAGGCCGACCGGGACGCCCCAGCCGGCGGGTAGATCGGTTTGCAGTGCGGCCCACGGCAGCAAAGCGCCGATCAGCAGCTGCGCGCGGCATTGCCAGCGCGAGGGCCGCCATTCAAGCCGGCAGGGCGCGGATTTTCGCGATGAGCGCCGCGGGCTGGGCATGCGGGCACTCCTCGTAGCCCATGAACCAGCGCCACAACTTATCGTCCTCGCTCTCGAGCAGGAACAGGAAAACCTCGCGTTCTTCGGTCGGTGCCTGCCCCCAGCAGCGGTCCAGGTAACGGCCGAACAGCTGGTCCAGCTCGCGCATGCCGCGGCGGCAGCGCCAGCGCAGCTTCTTCAGTTCAGTGGCTTCGTCCATCGACATCGCATTCCTCAGGATGCCGGCCAGCAAGGGCCGGAAACAACAGCGGCACCGGACCTTCCGGTCGGTGCCGCCGCGATCGCCGCCGCACGGGCAGCGATGACATGAACCACTGGATCAGGCGCGGCGCGCCATCATCAGCTTCTTGATCTCGGCAATGGCCAGCGCCGGGTTCAGGCCCTTCGGGCAGGTCCGCGAGCAGTTCATGATGGTGTGGCAGCGGTACAGCTTGAACGGATCTTCCAGCTCGTCCAGGCGCGCACCGGTGTCTTCATCGCGCGAGTCGATGATCCAGCGATAGGCCTGCAGCAGGATCGCCGGGCCCAGGTAACGCTCGCCGTTCCACCAGTAGCTCGGGCAGCTGGTGGAGCAGCACGCGCACAGGATGCACTCGTACAGGCCGTCCAGCTTCTTGCGGTCTTCCGGCGACTGCAGGCGCTCACGATCCGGCGGCGGCGGGGTCTGGGTACGGATCCACGGCTTGATCGAGGCGTACTGCGCGTAGAAGTGGGTCAGGTCCGGGACCAGATCCTTGACCACGCTCATGTGCGGCAGCGGGTAGATCGGCACTTCGGCCTTGCCGCAATCGGCGATGGCGCGGGTGCAGGCCAGCGTGTTGGTGCCGTCGATGTTCATCGCGCACGAACCGCAGATGCCCTCGCGGCACGAACGGCGGAAGGTCAGGGTCGGATCGATCTCGTTCTTGATCTTGATCAGCGCG
>Ga0308171_1001091_pt1 | contig 41447 bp, 34 predicted proteins | sample PhyGR1_FD_202135 | JGI IMG/M metagenome (GOLD analysis project Ga0308171, IMG submission 202135) | Phyllosphere microbial communities from UC Gill Tract Community Farm, Albany, California, United States - DLSLSG.R1 | ecosystem: Host-associated > Plants > Phyllosphere > Unclassified | place: USA... | reverse complement strand
CCCAGCCGCTGCTGGCGATCGTGGCCGGCAGCAAGGTCAGCACCAAGCTCGAACTGCTCTCCAGCCTGGTCGGCAAGGTCGACCAGCTGATCGTCGGCGGTGGCATCGCCAACACCTTCATCGCGGCGGCCGGTTACTCGGTCGGCAAGTCGCTGTATGAGCCGGACCTGCTGGACACCGCGAAGAAGATCGTGGCCGATGCCAAGGCGCGTGGCGCGGACATCCCGCTGCCGACCGACGTGGTCGTGGCCAAGCAGTTCCTGCCGGACGCCGAAGCCACGGTGAAGGCTGTCGCCGACGTGGCCGAGGATGACCTGATCCTGGATATCGGCCCGGAGACGGCCCAGCACTACGCTGGCCTGATCGCCAAGGCCGGCACCGTGGTCTGGAACGGCCCGGTCGGCGTGTTCGAATTCGAAGCCTTCAGCCATGGCACCGAAGCGCTGGCCCGTGCCATCGCGGCCTCGCCGGCGTTCTCGATCGCCGGGGGCGGCGACACCCTGGCCGCGGTCGACAAGTACGACATCGCGGGCCAGGTGAGCTACATCTCCACCGGTGGCGGCGCGTTCCTGGAGTTCCTGGAAGGCAAGACCCTGCCGGCCGTCGCCGCGCTGGAGGCCCGCGGCTCGTGAGCCGCGATGTGCTGTTCTTCGATCTCGACGGCACGCTGATCGATTCGGCCGTCGGGATCACCGGGTGCGTGGCGCATGCGCTCACGCAGATGGGCCAACCGGTCCCGCCGCAGGCCGAGCTGCGGCGCTGGATCGGGCCGTCGCTGCGCACCAGTTTCGCGCCGTTGTTCAACGATCCAGCCGACGTCGAACAGGCGGTGACGTATTACCGCGAGCGCTTCGACGTGATCGGCTGGCGCGAGCATGAGGTCTACCCGCGGATCGGCCAGGTCGTGCAGACCTTGAAGGATCGCGGCCATCGGCTGGCGATCGTCACCGCCAAGAACGAGCCGCACGCGCGTCGCATCGTCGAGCACCTGCCGTTCGGCGACTGCTTCGAGGACGTGATCGGGGCCACCCCGGATGGCAGCCGCAGCGAGAAGCCGCAGCTGGTGGCCGAGGCCCTGCGCCGGCTGTCGCTGACCCCGGCGCAGTGCTGGATGATCGGCGACCGGCGCATGGATATCGAAGGCGCGCGTCATCACGGGCTGCGCAATATCGGCGTGTTGTGGGGCTTCGGCGGTGCCGAAGAGCTCACGGCGGCCGGGGCGGCGCGCCTCGCGCAGGCACCGGACGACCTGCTCACCCTGATCGATTGAGGGGCGCGGCGGCGATCCGTACGCCGCCGCATGTCCTGCGCAAAGCCCCGCCGCGATTGGCGCTGGCCGCCGGGCGGTCAAACGACTGTCCGCGCGGTCGTCTCGGGCTGTCTGCAGGACAACGGCGAAACCCAAGCGTGCCAGCGGTGTAATCGTATTCATGGGACGTGATGGGTGTGCTAATTTCACTCCTTTAACGGGAGCCCATTAACCATGATTGAGCGTCAGCGTCGCACCAAGATCCTTGCCACCCTCGGACCGGCGACCGACCCGCCGGGCGTGCTGGAGGATCTCTTCCGCGCCGGCGTGAACGTGGTTCGCCTCAACTTCAGCCACGGTGACCCCTCCGGCCAGGCCAAGCGCGCTGCCGATGTGCGTGCCGCCGCCGCCCGCGTAGGCGTGGAAGTGGGCATCCTGGCCGATCTGCCGGGCCCGAAGATCCGTATCGAGCGTTTCGCCGAAGGCAAGATCAAGCTCAAGGCGGGCGACCGCTTCGACCTGGTCGCCTCGGCCACCCCGCCGCCGGGCGACACCACCCAGGTCGGCGTGAGCTACCTCGGTCTGCCGCAGGACGTGGTGGCCGGTGACGTGCTGCTGCTCGACGATGGCCTGATGCAGCTGCAGGTGATCGAAGTGCAGGGCGAGCGCATCATCAACACGGTGCTCAACGATGGCGTGCTGTCCGACCGCAAGGGCCTGAACAAGCAGGGCGGTGGTCTGTCGCTGGGCGCGCTGACCGAGCGCGACAAAGAACTGATCGGCATCGTAGCCAAGATCGGCGTGGATTTCATCGCCGTCTCCTTCTGCCGCAACGCGCAGGACATGAACGACGCGCGCGAGATCGCCGAGTCGCACGGCTGCTACGCCGCGCTGGTCTCCAAGATCGAGCGCACCGAAGCGATCGAGAACCTCGAAGAGATCGTCGACGCCAGTGACGTGGTCATGGTCGCGCGTGGCGATCTGGGCGTGGAAATCGGCGATGCCGAACTGCCGGGCCTGCAGAAGAAGATCATCAAGGCCTCGCTGGCGCAGAACAAGGTGGTGATCACCGCCACCCAGATGCTGCAGTCGATGGTTGAAAGCCCGATCCCGACCCGCGCCGAAGTGCTGGACGTGGCCAACTCGGTCATCGACGGTACCGACGCAGTGATGCTGTCGGCCGAAACCGCCGCCGGCATGTACCCGGTCAAGGCGGTCGAAGCGATGGCACGCATCTGCCTCGGCGCCGAACGCCAGTTCCAGACCGAGACCGATTTCGGTGCCTCGCCGCGCAACCTGGAGCGTGCCGACCAGGCGATCGCCATGGCCACCATGTTCCTGTCCCAGCACGTGGGCGTACGCGCGATCGTGGCGATGACCGAATCCGGTGGCACCGCGCGGTACCTGTCGCGCTTCCGCGCCTCGGCGCCTGTGTTCGCGGTGACCCGCCATGACGGCGCCCGCCGCCAGATGGCGCTGATGCGCGATGTGTTCCCGATCAACTTCGACAGCCGCGGCCTGACCCCGCGCGAAGCCGCGCGCGGCAGCATCCGCCTGCTGTTCGAAGCGAACCAGCTGCAGAGCGGCGACCGCGTCGTCTTCACCAGCGGTGAGCACATGGAAACCCATGGCGCCACCAACACGCTGCGCCTGCTGGAAGTGGGCGAAGACGGCCGTGCGAGCGGCCTGGGCGAACTCTAACCGACCCACCCCGCTAGACCCGGACCCGCGTGGCCTCACGGCCGCGCGGGTTCGTCGTTTCAGATGGAATCGTTTCCAGATTCCGTGGACGGTCAGTTCACGGGAGGCGGGGTCTATAATTGGGGTTTTCCCGCACCCGCCACAGGAAGTACATGAGCATCGAACAGCTGGCTGAAACCGCACAGGCCATGGTCGCCCCGGGCAAGGGCATCATCGCGATCGACGAATCCACCGGCACCATCGGCAAGCGCTTCGCCAGCGTGGGCCTGGAGAACACCGAGGAGAACCGTCGCGCCTACCGCGAACTGCTGCTCACCACGCCCAAGCTGAACGAGCACATCTCCGGCGCGATCCTGTACGACGAGACCATCCGTCAGTCCACCAAGGATGGCGTCCCGTTCGCCAAGTACATGGCGGCCCAGGGCATCATCCCGGGCATCAAGGTCGACAAGGGCGCCCATGCCCTGGCCGGCTGCCCGGGCGAGCTGGTCACCGAAGGCCTGGATGGCCTGCGCGAGCGCCTGCAGGAGTACTACAAGCTGGGTGCGCGCTTCGCCAAGTGGCGTGCAGTCATCAACATCGGTGAAAGCATCCCGTCGGGCACCTGCATCGAGTCCAACGCCCACGCGCTGGCCCGTTATGCGGCGCTGTGCCAGGAATGCGGCCTGGTGCCGATGGTCGAGCCGGAAGTGATCATGGACGGCGACGAAGTCACCGAAGCCACCCTGCGTTCGCTGTTCGACGCGCTGTACCAGCAGAACGTGCTGCTGGAAGGCACCATCCTGAAGGCCTCGATGGTCATCTCCGGCAAGGGCTGCGAAGAGCAGGCCGACGTCGAGGAAGTGGCCGAGTCGACCGTGATGTGCCTCAAGAGCACCGTGCCGGCGATCCTGCCGGGCGTGGTGTTCCTGTCCGGTGGCCAGAGCGATGAGCAGTCCACTGCGCATCTGAATGCCATGAACCAGATGGGCAACCTGCCGTGGCCGCTGAGCTTCTCCTACGGCCGCGCCATGCAGCAGGCTGCATTGAAGCTGTGGGCCAAGGACACCAAGGCGAACGTTGCCAAGGCGCAGCAGACGATCTTCGATCGCGCCAAGGAAAACGGCCAGGCTGCCCTGGGCAAGTGGAACGGCTGATTCACGCCTGACCAGCATCAACGAAAACGCCGGCCTTGGGCCGGCGTTTTTGTTTGCGCGGTGGTTTGCTCAGTGCGCCGCCGCCGGCGGCAACCCGAGCGCCAGCGGCGCGAAGATCGCCGAGGTTGACGGCTCGACCGGCTGCCCCAGCGCGGCCAGCGCCGACTGGTAGGCCTTGTACGTCGCCGCGTTGTACGCCACCAGGATGATCCGGCGCGGCTGGCGATGCGAGCGCTGCCACGTCAGGGTCTCGGTGGCGGCGATGTGCGCGGCCTGGTGCAGCGGATAGCCGAACACGCCGCAGCTGATCGCCGGGAAGGCGATCGATTCCAGATCCAGTTTTTCGGCCAGTTGCAGCGATTTCCAGTAGCAGTTGGCCAGCAGCGCCGGCTCGTCGCGCAGACCGTCCTGCCAGACCGGGCCGACGGTGTGGAACACATGCTTCGCCGGCAGCTCGAACGCTGGCGTCTCGCGCACTTCGCCGGTCGGGCAGCGCATGCCCGGGCGGATCTCCGGCAGGGCGCGACAGGCGTCCAGCAGCTGAGGGCCGGCCGCACGATGGATCGCGCCGTCCACGCCACCACCGCCGAGCAGGGATTCGTTGGCCGCATTGACGATCGCATCCACCGCCAGGGTCGTGATGTCGCCCTGCCACACTTCGATCTTCATGCGTACCGCTCCTTACTGACTGTTACCGGGTCCATACAACGGAATGACGTGCCTGACCTGCACGTTACCCGGCAGGACATCTAGGCTGCGTCATCGTCGTCTCAGGCAGTGCGACCCGCCCGAGCGCTGGCTGACCTTCACACGATGCCGCCGGATCGCTTCACCGCAGATGAAGCGCCCCATGCAAAACGCCCGCCGATGTGGGCGGGCGCTTCGTTCTTACGGACCAACGGGCAGATCAGGGCAGACCGGCCAGCCAGTCGTCGTCGGAGCCTTCGTTGATATCGGCAAACAGCGGGGTGGAGAAGTAGCGCTCGCCGGTGTCGGGCAGCATCGCCAGGATCACCGCGCCGGGTGCGGCCTTGGCGGCGATGTCCAGCGCGCTGGCGACCGTGGCACCGGCCGAGATGCCGACGAAGATGCCTTCCTCGGCCGCCAGCCGGCGCGAGGTCTCGATCGCGCGGGCGTCGTCGATGGTCAGCAGTTCATCGTAGACACCGCGGTTGAGCACCTCCGGCACGAAGTCCGGGGTCCAGCCCTGGATCTTGTGCGGCTTCCACTCATCGCCTTTGAGCAGGGCGGCGCCTTCCGGCTCGGTGGCAACGATGCGCGTCTCCGGGCGGGCCACCTTGAGCACCTCGCCGACGCCGGTCAGGGTGCCGCCGGTGCCCCAGCCCGTGACGAAGTAGTCCAGCCGCTTGCCGGCGAAGTCGCGCAGGATTTCCGGTGCGGTGGTGTTGCGGTGATACGCAGGATTGGCCGGGTTCGCGAACTGGCTGGCCAGGAACCAGCCATGTTCCTCGGCCAGTTCCTTCGCCCGGCGCACCATGCCCGAGCCGCGCTCGGCGGCCGGGGTCAGGATCACCTTGGCGCCATAGGCGCGCATGAGCTTGCGGCGCTCGATCGAGAAGGTCTCCACCATCGTGGCCACGAACTTGTAGCCGCGCGCGGCGGCCACCATCGCCAGCGCCACGCCGGTGTTGCCCGAGGTCGCTTCCACGATGGTATCGCCGGGCTTGAGCAGGCCCTTGGCTTCGGCGTCGAGAATGATCGCCAGCGCCAGTCGGTCCTTGACCGAGCCGCCGGGGTTGAACGACTCGACCTTGGCGTACAGGGTGACGTGCTCGGGGGCGAGACGGTGCAGGCGCACCACCGGGGTGTTGCCGATGGTGTCCAGGATGGAGTCGTACAGGGCCATGGGGATGCTCCGGAGAAGTCGTTGCCGCCCGGGGGCCGTGCGGCAGGGGGAAAGGGTCGGGCCGGTGGCGGCGCAAGGCGCCCGCGCGCGGCCGGGCCGGGGTCGGTCAGACCGTACCGCTGGCATATGACCGCGCGAAATGACCTGATTACCTTCTTAAACAACGTTTGGTTATAAGCTGGTGACGGCATTTGCCCTACAGTCGGATGGCCCCCTCTCCATGCGCCGTATCGCCCGCCCATGACGCTGACCCAACTTCGCTACCTGGTCGCCATCGCCGACGCCGAGCTGAACATCACGCTGGCGGCGTCCCGTGTGCACGCCACCCAGCCCGGCCTGTCCAAGCAGCTCAAGCAGCTGGAGGATGAACTCGGCTTTCTCCTGTTCGTGCGTAAGGGTCGCAGCCTGGAAGCGGTGACCCCGGCCGGCGTGGAAGTGATCGGCCGCGCCCGCGCCGTGCTTGGCGAGGCCAACAACATCCGCACGTATGCCGCCAACCAGCGCCGTGAAAGCCAGGGCCAGCTGGTGCTCACCACCACCCATACCCAGGCGCGCTTCGTGCTGCCGCCGGCGGTGGCGCGGATCAAGCAGGCCTACCCGCAGGTCAGCGTGCATCTGCAGCAGGCTGCCGAAAGCGACGCGCTGGACCTGCTCAGCCAGGGCGACGCGGACATCGCCATCATCAGCACCGCCGGCGGTGAACCCACTGCCGGCCTGGCCATTCCGCTGTACCGCTGGCGTCGGCTGGTGCTGGTGCCGCGCGGGCACGCGCTGGACCGCCCGGGCGCCGCGCCGGACCTGCAGGCGCTCGCCAGCCACCCGCTGATCAGCTACGAATCCTCCACCCGCGGCAGCTCCTCGCTGCAGCGCGCCTTCGCCAGCGCCGGGCTGACCCCGGACATCGCCTTGACCGCCCTCGATGCGGACCTGATCAAGACGTATGTGCGCACCGGCCTGGGCGTAGGCCTGCTGGCCGAAATGGCGGTCAACGCCAGCGATGAAGACCTGCGGTCCTGGCCGGCCCCGGCACCGATCGACGAGTGCATCGCCTGGGCCGTGCTGCCGCGCGACCGCGTGCTGCGCGATTACGCCCTGGAACTGGTGCACGTGCTCGCCCCGCAGATCGACACGCGTGACCTGCGCCGGGTGATCGACGGCAACCAGGAAGCCAACTGGCCGCTGCCGCCGACGTGGGAATCGCTGACGCAGACCATCACCGTCTAGCGACGGTGGTGGCTGCCCGCGCATTCCCCCTCTACCCCGCGCCGTTGGCGCGCCCCCTTCAACAGAAGGGGGCTTTTCTCCAGAGGGGGTGAGGGGGTCGGTGGGCGCTTCGAAAGGGCCGCTGCGACGGTTGGTCGCAGGGCTTCGGGTCGGCCGGCCAACGCTCGGGCGCTACCATGACAGGGTGAACGTCCGCCGTCGCCCGTATGCCGTCTTTCTGCAGCTTGCCTTCGTGGCGACGTTGCTGATGGCGCTGGCGCCGCTGGTCAGCCGCTGGCAACAGGCGCATGCCGAGGCGCCGGTGATGCTGATGCCGACCGGCATGACCCACGCGATGCCCGTGCCGCCCGATGCCCACGCCGGGCACGAAATGCAGTACGACATCGCGCAGCGCGACGTGCACCACCACGGCATGCAGCAGCACGACATGGCGCGCCATGACATGGCGATGCAGCCCATGCCGATGCACGCCCTGCCAAGCGCCCACGACACCACCGCATCGTCGCCACCGATGAGCGAGCATGCCGGGCATGGCGATGCCTGCGAGTACTGCATGATGGCCTCGCGGCTGATGCCGTGGCTGGCGGTACTGATCCTGCTGCTGCCGGCGATGCCGGTCATTGCCCCGCGGGTGCTGCGCGCGGTGCCCACGCCCCGCAGCCTGCGCTGGCCGGCCCACGCCGCACGCGGCCCCCCCGCGCTCTCCTGAGACCACCGCCCTTCCTGCCCGTGTCGCCGTGATGGCGGCGCGTGCCTGCGTGCTTTTCAGGAGTTCCACCATGACTGTTTCTTCCCGCAGCGCGGGCGCACTGACGCGCCTGTCTGTTTCCCTGTCGCTGGCCCTGGTCGCGCTGCCGCTGCATGCCGCCAACGACGACGCCCGTACGCTCGATACGCTGGTGGTCACCGCCACCGCGCCCTCCTCGCCGCTGCACTGGGTCACCGATCCGCGCCTGCCGCGGCAGCCGGTGCCGGCCAGCGATGGCGCTGACTATCTGAAGACGGTTCCCGGCTTCTCGGCGATCCGCAACGGCGGCACCAACGGTGATCCGGTGCTGCGCGGCATGTTCGGTTCGCGCCTGAACATCGTCAGCAACGAAGGCAATCTGATCGGTGCCTGCCCCTCGCGCATGGACAACCCGCTGTCCTACATCGCCCCGGAAACCTTCGATCGGCTGACCATCATCAAGGGGCCGCAGAGCGTGCGCTGGGGTGCCGGCGCCTCGGCCGGCACGGTACGCTTCGAGCGCGATACCCCGCGTTTCGATCAGCCGGGCGTGGATATCAACGCCAGCGCGCTGGTCGGCTCGCGCAACCGCAACGACCAGGTGCTGGATCTCACCGCCGGCGCTTCGCCGGGCTATGTGCGGGTCAACGGCAACCGCTCCGAATCGGAGGACTACAAGGACGGCAACGGGGATGTAGTGCCCTCCAGGTGGCGCAAGTGGAACAGCGATGTCGCCGTCGGCTGGACGCCCGATGCCGATACCGTGCTGGAGCTGTCGGCCGGCACCGGCGATGCGATCGCGCGCTACGCCGGTCGCGGCATGGATGGCGCCTCGTTCAAGCGCACCAGCTACGCTGCGCGCTTCGAAAAGGACAATCTGCCGGGTGCATGGGACCGGCTGCAGGCGAACCTGTACTACAACGACGCCGACCACGTGATGGACAACTACACGCTGCGCACGCCGAACCCGGCCAGCAGCATGCCGATGCCGATGGGCTCCAATGTCGACCGTCGCACCACCGGGGGCCGCATCGCATCGGAATGGCGCTGGCAGGACATCGCCATCGTGGCCGGCGTGGACGCGCAGGACAGCCGTCACCGCAGCCGCAATGCGATGGGGCGCAACATGTTCCGGGAGCAGCCGTGGCGCACCGATGCGCGCTTCGGGAACCTGGGGGCGTTCACCGAGATCACCCTGGGCGAGGGCACTGCCCAGCGCTGGGTGGGTGGCCTGCGCATGGACCGTGCCGAGGTGAAGGACGAGCGCGCCACCAGCGGCATGATGGCGATGCCGAATCCGACGGCCGGGCAGACCCGGCGCGAGAATCTCGGTAGCGGTTTTGCCCGGTTCGAGCGCGATATCGCCCCCGCACTGACGTGGTACGCCGGTATCGGTCATAGCGAGCGCATGCCCGACTACTGGGAACTGTTCTCGCCGACGCTCGGCCCGGCCGGCGCGGTCAACGCCTTCACCGGTGTGCAGCCGGAAAAAACCACCCAGCTCGATCTGGGTCTGCAGTACCGCACTGATCGCCTCAACGCCTGGGTCTCCGCGTATGCCGGGCGCATCCAGGACTACATCCTGTTCACCTACCGCGACGGCGGCATGATGGGCAGCACCAGCCAGGCCAGCAATGTCGATGCGCGCATTGCCGGCGCCGAGGCGGGCGTGGAGTGGCAGCTGGCGCAGCAGTGGAAACTCGGCGGCACGCTGGCCTATGCCTGGGGCGAGAACCGCAGTGACGGCCGCGCGCTGCCGCAGATGCCGCCGCTGGAAGCCCGGCTCAGCACCGCCTGGGAGGGCGAGCGCTGGACCGTGGGGGCGCTGGCACGCGCGGTCTCGCGTCAGGGCCGGGTCGCGGCGGGGCAGGGCAACGTGGTCGCCCGCGATCTCGGCCCCAGCGCCGGCTTCGCCACCCTGGCCGTGAATTCCAGCTACCGGGTCAACGAGGCGCTCCTGGTCAGTGCAGGCGTGGACAACCTGTTCGACCGCGCCTACAGCGAGCATCTGAACCTGGCCGGCAGCGCCGATTTCGGCTTCCCGGCCGATCCGGTGCGTATCAACGAACCCGGCCGTACCGCCTGGCTGAAAGTGAATTATCGGTACTGAGCACGTTGGCCGGGCGGGGGACATCTCGCCCGCCCGGCGCCCGCTGCCGCCGGGGCCGACACCCCGGCGCGTGCCGCGCACTTCGACATGCGTCGATACATGGCGATACATCCTGCGCAGGCCCCAGCACGGAAAGGCCTTCGCCCGTCACCGGCAGATGTGAAGAGGCCGGTAAACGCTTGGCACATATGCCCCGGCTCGACCCCTCTATACACTCGGCGGTCGAGAAACAACCGGGATTGCATTACATGTTGGGACGCATCGCAGCGCGCTTCGCCGCTGGCATCGCCTTGGTCGCTTTGGCTGGGTGTGGCAGCAAAGACGAGGCCGCTCGCCGGCAGGCAGACGCCGTACCGGTCACCACCCAGGTGGTGAAGGCTTCGGCATGGAGCGACACGCTGCAGGCCCTGGGCACGGCCAAGGCGCGCGAGTCGGTGACGGTCACCGCCAAGGTCAGCGAAATCATCGAAACGGTGCACTTCGAAAGTGGCCAGCAGGTCAGTGCCGGCACGCCGCTGGTGACCCTGCGCGGGCAAGCCCAGGAAGCTGCGCTGCTGCAGGCCCAGGCCACGTTCCTGGAAGCCGACCAGCTGTACAAGCGCCAGCGCGAACTCGCCGCCCAGCAGCTGGTGGCCAGCTCCACGCTGGACACGCAGCGCGCCATCCGCGATGCCGCTGACGCCCGCGTGCGCGAAATGCAGTCCGACATCGGCGACCGCCGGGTACGCGCGCCGTTCGCCGGCGTGCTGGGCATCCGTCAGGTCAGCGCCGGTTCGCTGGTCACCCCCAGCACCGCGATCACCACCCTGGATGACATCGAGCGCATGCACGTGGACTTCCAGGTGCCCGAAGCCGAGCTGGCTTCGCTGAGCACCGGTGACAAGGTCAACGCGACCAGCGTGGCGTATCCGGGCCGCAACTTCGAAGGCCAGGTCGCTACCATCGATACCCGCGTGGATCCGGGCACGCGTGCGGTCACCGTGCGCGCGGATTTCATCAATGCCGATCACGCACTGCGCCCGGGCATGCTGCTGGATGTGCGCATGTTCCGCCCCGAGCGCCAGGCGCTGGTCATCCCTGAAATCGCGGTGGTGCAGGTCGGGCGCGATTCCTACGTGTTCCGGGTCACGCCGGACCAGGTCGTGGAGCGCGTGGACATCACCGCCGGCGCGCGCCGCAGCGGCGTGGTCGAAATCCGTGAGGGGCTCGCCGCCGGCGACCGCATCGTGGTGGACGGCACCGGCAAGCTGCGCCCGGGGCTGAAGATCCAGGCCGAAGAAGCTGCGCCGGTCGCGCCGGTCGCGCCGGCCGCCGCTACGACGGCCGAACCGGACACTGCCGGATGAAGCTCTCCGACGTTTCCATCCAGCGGCCGGTCTTCGCCGTTGTGATGAGCCTGCTGCTGGTCGTGCTGGGCTTCATGTCATTCACACGCTTGACCCTGCGCGAACTGCCTGCGATCGATCCGCCCATCGTCTCGGTCTCGGTCGATTACACCGGCGCGTCGGCAGCGGTCATCGAAAGCCGCATCACCCAGGTGCTGGAAGATGCGCTGGCCGGCATCGAAGGCATCGATACGATCAACGCGCGCAGCTCCAACGGGCGCTCGCAGGTCAGTATCGAATTCACCTCCAACCGCGATATCGAAGCGGCCGCCAACGACGTGCGCGATGCGGTCAGCCGCGTTGCCGACCGCATGCCCGAAGAGGCGCGGCCGCCGGAAATCGCCAAGGTCGAGAGCGACGCCGATCCCATCATCTGGCTCAACATGAGCTCGACCTCGATGGATACGCTGGAGCTGAGCGACTACGCCGACCGCTACATCGTCGACCGCTTCTCCAGCCTCGATGGTGTTGCCCAGGTGCGTATCGGTGGCCGCCAGCGCTACGCGATGCGGATCTGGCTGGACCGCGACCAGCTCGCCGCGCGCGGTCTGACCGTGGGCGATGTGGAAAGTGCGCTGCGCAACGAGAACGTGGAACTGCCGGCCGGCCGCATCGAATCGGCCGACCGCGATTTCACCCTGCGCGTGGAGCGCAACTACGTCAAACCGGAAGACTTCGCCGGCATTCCGCTGGGCAAGGGCGCCGATGGGTACGTCGTGCGCATGGGCGATGTCGCCAAGATCGAACTGGCCTCGTCCGAACGCCGCGCGTACTACCGCAGCAACGGTGAGCCGAACATCGGCCTGGGCATCGTCAAGACCTCCACCGCCAACGCGCTGGATGTCGCCCGTGAAGCGCGCGCCGAAGCGGACCGGATCAGCAGCACGCTGCCCGAAGGCACCCGCATCTTCGTGGCCTTCGACAACACCACCTTCATCGAGGCCGCGGTCGATCGCGTCTACGCCACGCTGGTCGAGGCGATGCTGCTGGTGCTGGCGGTGATCTGGCTGTTCCTTGGCAGTTTCCGCGCGGCGTTGATTCCCGCGGTAACGGTGCCGGTCTGCCTGATCGCGGCCTTCATCGCGCTGTATGCCTTCGGGTTCTCGATCAACCTGCTGACCCTGCTCGCGCTGGTGCTGTGTATCGGCCTGGTGGTGGATGACGCCATCGTGGTGGTGGAGAACGTGCAACGCCGTATCGATCTGGGCGAGCCGCCGCTGGTCGCCTCCAAGCGCGGCACCACCCAGGTGGCGTTCGCGGTGATCGCCACCACCGCGGTGCTGGTCGCGGTGTTCCTGCCGGTCGGCTTCCTGGAAGGCAATACCGGCCGCCTGTTCCGCGAGCTGGCCGTGGCGCTGGCCGCGGCGGTGGCGCTGTCGGCGTTCGTGTCGCTCACGCTGACCCCGATGATGGCCTCCAAGCTGCTCAAGCCGCATACCGGCCAGGCACCGAAGGGCCTGCACGGGCTGATCAACCGCAACCTGGATCGGCTGTCGGCCGCCTACGGGCGCTTCCTGGAAGCGCACGTGACCCGCACCTGGGTCTACATCGTGGTGATGATCCTGTCGCTGCTGGCCAGCGCGCTGCTGCTCAAGGTGCTGCCGTCCGAGCTGGCCCCGGCCGAAGACCGTGGCTCCTTCCAGATCATGATCGATGGCCCGGAAGGTGCCGGCTTCGATTACACCGTCGGCCAGGTCCAGCAGGTCGAGAAGATCGTCTCCGGCTTCGTCGGCGAAGATGAGCCGATCGTGCGCGCCAACCCGCGCGTGCCCGGCGGCTGGGGCTCCAGCGAGGAAATGCACACCGGCCGCATCAGCGTGTTCCTGCAGCCCTGGCGCCAACGTGATGTCTCCACCCCGGATGTGGCGGCCGAGCTGCAGACCCACCTCAATGATCTGCGGGGCGTGCGCGTGCGCACCCAGGTCGGGGGTGGTCTGGTCCGCAGCCAGGGCCAGCCGTTCCAGATCGTGCTGGGTGGCCCGGAGTACGCGGAGATCGCGCAGTGGCGTGACCGCATGCTGCTGCGCATGGCCGACAACCCTGGCCTGGTCGGTGCGGACTCGGATTACAAGGAAACCCGCCCGCAGATGCGCGTGAACATCGATCGCCAGCGTGCGGCCGATCTGGGCGTATCGGTCACGGCGATCGGCAGCGCGCTGGAAACCATGATGGGCTCGCGCCGCGTCACCACCTTCGTCGACAACGGCGAGGAGTACGACGTGCTGGTCCAGGCCGGCCGCGACGGCCGCGCCTCCCCGTCGGATCTGGCCGCGATCCGCGTGCGCGCCAGTGGCGGCGAACTGGTCCCGCTGTCCAACCTGGTCACGCTCAGCGAAGTGGCCGAAGCCGGCAGCCTCAACCGCTTCAACCGGCTGCGCTCGATCACCATCAACGCCGGCCTGGCCCCGGGCTATCCGCTGGGCGAGGCCATCGCCTGGGCCCAGCAGGTGGCCAGCGAGGAGCTGCCACAGCATGCGCAGATCAGCTGGAAGGGCGAATCGCGCGAGTACCAGAACGCCGGCAGCGCCGTGCTGCTGACCTTCGCGATGGCCCTGCTGGTGGTGTTCCTGGTGCTGGCCGCACAGTTCGAGAGCTTCATCCACCCGCTGGTGATCATGCTCACCGTGCCGCTGGGCGTGCTCGGCGCGCTGCTGGGGCTGTATGTCAGTGGTGGCACGATCAACCTGTTCAGCCAGATCGGCATCGTGATGCTGGTGGGCCTGGCGGCCAAGAACGGCATCCTGATCGTGGAGTTCGCCAACCAGCTGCGCGATGAGGGCCGCAACGTGCACCAGGCCATCGTCGAATCGGCGATGGTGCGCCTGCGCCCGATCCTGATGACCTCCATCGCCACCGTGGTCGGTGCGATCCCGCTGGTGGTGGCCGGTGGCCCGGGTTCGGCCAGCCGCGGCACGATCGGCGTGGTGGTGATCTTCGGCGTGACCGTGTCCACCTTCCTGTCGCTGTTCGTGGTGCCGGCGTTCTACTCGCTGCTGGCCCCGTACACCCGCTCGCCGGAAGCCGTGGCGCGTGAACTGGCCCGCCAGGAAGCGGAAACCCCCTCGGTCGGCGGCCATGCCTGACCCGAATGGGCGGCATTGCCGCCCATTCATCGAAATTGCCACTACGCAGTCCGGCGCGGATCGTGGAGAATCGACCGGGTCCCAGCCGACGGGGACGTTCCTTTTGTTTCCGCCGACTGGAGAGAGCGCGTGGAAGAAGTAGTCAGTTTCATCAACGGGATCATCTGGAGCAAAGCCCTGATCTTCCTGTGTCTTGCCGCAGGCCTGTACTTCAGTGCCCGTACCCGTTTCATGCAGATCCGCGGGTTCGTGGAGATGTGCCGGCTCACCGTGCAGGGTGAGAAATCCGAGGCGGGCGTGTCTTCGTTCCAGGCGCTGGCCATGTCCATGGCCGGGCGCATGGGCATCGGCAACATCGCCGGTGTGGCCACCGCGATCGCCTTCGGTGGCCCCGGTGCGATCTTCTGGATGTGGGTGATGGGCTTCCTCGGTGCGTCCACCTCGTATGTGGAATGCACCCTGGCGCAGATCTACAAGACCAAGGATGCCGAAGGCCGCTACCGCGGTGGCCCGGCGTACTACATCGAAAAGGCCATGGGCCTGAAGTGGTACGCCTTGGCCTTCGCCGTGGCCACCATCATCGCCGCCGGCTTCCTGATGCCGGGCGTGCAGGCCAATGCCATCGCCGACAGCATCATCAATGCCTGCCGCGGCGGTGCGCTGTGCGGGCCACTGGATGGTCAGTTCATGGGCCTGGAATCGGTGCAGGCGCTCAAGCTGGGCATCGGCATCGTGGTCTCGTTGCTGCTGGCCGTGGTGATCTTCGGCGGCGTCAAGCGCATCGCCAACTTCGCCGAGGTGGTCGTTCCGTTCATGGCCGCCGCCTTCATCCTGATGGCCATCGTCATCATGATCATCAACTACGACCGCGTGCCGGACATGTTCCACACGGTGTTCAGCAGCGCCTTCGGTGCGCATGCCGCGTTCGGCGCGATGATGGGCCTGGCGGTGGAGTGGGGCGTCAAGCGCGGCATCTACGCCAACGAGGCCGGCCAGGGTACCGGCCCGCATGCGGCGGCCGCCTCGGAGGTTTCGCACCCGGCCAAGCAGGGCTACGTGCAGGCCTTCGCGATCTACTTCGACACCATGATGGTGTGCACCGCCACCGCGTTCCTGATCCTGGCCGCGGGCACCTACAACGTGTATTCCCCGGTCCCGGGCGGCGCACCCGTGTTCGCCGGCCTGGCCGGTGTCGCTGAAGGCGCGGGTTACGCCCAGGCGGCGGTGGAAACCGTCATCCCGGGCTTCGGCGCGGCCTTTGTGGCGATCGCGATCTTCTTCTTCGCCTTCACCACGATCATGGCCTATTACTACATGGCCGAGACCAACCTGACCTACGTCAACAACAACGCCAAGCGCCCGCTGACCGTCCTGCTGCTGCGCCTGGGCATCATCGGCATGGTGATCTTCGGTGCCTTCCACAATGCCGGCATGGCGTGGGCGCTGGGCGACATCGGCGTCGGCCTGATGGCGTGGTTGAACATCATCGCGATCCTGATCGTGCAGAAGCCGGCGATGCTGGCCCTGCGCGACTACGAACGTCAAAAGAAGCTCGGCCTGGATCCGACCTTCGACCCCGATGCACTTGGCATCAAGAACGCCGATTTCTGGCGTCAACGCAAGCTGGAGCTGTCCCGTAGTGAATGATCCCTGGAAGAATGCGCGCCGTCCGTCCTCGCGGCCGCCGCGCGCCACGCCGTTGCCGCCGCGCGAAGGTGGCACGCCGCCGCCGCCCGGCCGCGGCAACGACGAGCTGCGCCTGTACGGCTGGAATGCCGTGCAGGCACTGTTCGAGCATCGCCCGCAGGCGCTGCGCAAGCTGTACCTGACCGAGTCGCTGATCCCGCGCATGCAGCCGGTGCTTAAATGGTGCGTGGCCAACCGCGTCGGTTACCGTGTGGTAGAAGACGGCGATCTGAACAAGCTCGCCGCGACCACCCATCACGAGGGCCTGGTGGCTGACGTGCTGCGTGCGCCGATGCTGGAGCTGGACGAATGGCTGGCCACGTTGCCGGCCGGCGCGCCGGTGCTGGCGCTGTGGCTGGATGGCGTAGGCAACCCGCACAACTTCGGCGCGATCCTGCGCTCGGCGGCGCATTTCGGTGTGGCCGGGCTGCTGCTGCCGCCGGGCTCCACGCTGGCATTGTCCGGCGCGGCCGCGCGCGTGGCCGAAGGCGGCGCCGAGTCGGTGCCGCTGGTGCGTCTTCCGGAAATGCCCGAGGCGATGGCGCAGCTGCGCGCGGCCGGCATCGGCCTGGCGGCAACGCTGGTGGAGGGAGGCAAGGACCTGTTCGCCACGGAGCTGCCGCAACGCCTGGTCTATGTGATGGGTGCCGAGGGCGAGGGCATGGACCGCGATCTGGCCGACGACTGCGATCTGCAGGTGTCCATTCCCGGGTCCGGTGCCGTGGAAAGCCTCAACGTCGCTTCGGCGACGGCGGTGTTGTTGGCGCACTGGTACGGCAGCCGCTCGCGCTGATCGGAAGGTGTGCGTTTGTCGGGAACGGCGCGTTGCGCCGGACCCGCGGTGTGATCGGTTTCACCGAACGCGTCGTGACTACATCCGATTCGGATTTTCCGCATGGCGCTCGACGTGAGAACTGAGCAGAGTGCGGGGTGGACGTTGTGCTGCGTAGATGAGGAGAGACATCCACGCAGTGCGACGGTCCGTTTCTCCGGACCGTGAAAGTAGTACGGCGCTCACCGCGTGGGGTGTGACGAATCCCGGTAGCCCGGTCGCATTGCGACCGGGTTTTTTTTTGTACCGACCCACGGTCGGTACCTGCCGCCTGCGTGTCGGGATTACTCGTTCGGCGGCGTGGTCGGCTTGGCTTCGCTGCCGAAACTGCCGTCGGCCTCGGCGGCCAGATACGCGAACACCGCGTAGGCGGCGACGTTCTGCGCCAGCGCCGCCGGGTCGATCTTGTCCAGCGTGTCGTCGGCGGTATGGTGCAGGTGGAAGTAGTCGCTGCCGTCCTGCGCCAGCCATGCCCACGCGCCACCCTTGGCCGCCAGCGGACCCACGTCCGGGCCCGGGCCGCCCTTGTCGGCGGCGTACTCGATGCCCAACGGCTTGAGCACCTCGGCGATCTGGCGGGTGGCCTCGCGCGAATTGGCCGGGTTCGGCGAGCCGGTGTTGAAGGCATAGATGCGGCCGGCACCGAAATCGCTTTCGGCGGCCAGCTGGTGCCGCACCACGTCCTTGGCATGTGCCTCGGCGTAGGCCTTGCCGCCGTACAGGCCCTGCTCCTCATTGGCGAACGCGACCACGCGGATGGTGCGCTTGGGCGCCTGCTTGAGCTGGCCGATCAGATGGCCAGCGGCCATGGTGATGCCCACGCCGGCCCCATCATCCACCGCGCCGGTGCCCAGGTCCCAGGAGTCGAGGTGACCGCCGATCACCACCACTTCCTTGGGCAGGCTGCGCCCGGTGATCTCGCCGATCACGTTGTGCGACGTGGCCGTACCATCCCAACCGCAATCCAGGCTCAGCTTCAGCGTGGTGCTGCCGAGCGCGACCAGGCGCGCCAGCTGGTTGGCATCGGGCACCGACAGCGCGGCGGCCGGCACCGGGGTCAGGCCGTCATCGAAGCGGGTGATGCCGGTATGCGGCACGCGGTGCGAATCGGTGCCTGCCGAGCGCATCACGAAGCCGATCGCACCCTTGCGGATCGCCTCGGACGGGCCCTTGCTGCGCACGGCGCCACCGTTGCCGTAGTCGCGGCCATCGCGGTAGGCGGTCATCTGGTAATCGACGAAGGCGATCTTGCCCTTCAGCGAACCCTCCGGCGCGGCCTGCAGCGCGGCCAGATCGGCGAAGCGCACGACGTCGGCCTCCACCGTGCCGCCCGGGCTGCCGCCAAGGGCGGTGATCGTCAGCGGCTGGGCATGCTTGCCGATCACTTCGGCGTGCTCACTGCGGCGCTCCCACTTGGGGAAGGTGACCGGCTCGGTCCAGACCTTGTCGAAGCCCAGCGACTTGAACTTGGCCACCGCCCAGGCCACGGCGCGTGCGTCGGCTTCACTGCCGGCGATGCGCGGGCCGATCTCGGTGGTGAGCGATTCGACCACCTTCCAGCCGGTGTCGTCCTTGAGGGCCTGCTCGCGCAGCTCGGCGGCGGTGGCCAGCGACGTCGGCGGCAGCGTGGTGATACCGGTCGCCGCGAATGCGGGCGCGGCCAGCAGGGCGAGGGAAGATGCGATGGCAAGGACGCGGCGACGCATGGACGAACTCCGGGAAACGGGGCGGAAGCGTCCGAGCTTACCAGCCTCGCCGGCACGCACATGGGCGGTAGGTCATGTCCCGGCGGATACTGTTTTCCAAAAGCGAAAACCCCGCCAAAGCGGGGCTTTCGATCGGTAGTGCCGGCCGCTGGCCGGCTCCGCACGAGGCAGGATATCCGTGCTTCCGACGAGCGGCCGGCACTACCGGTGTTGCTGCCTCAGTGCTTGAGGTTGTCGCGGATCTCGCGCAGCAGCAGCACTTCTTCACTCGGCGCCGCCGGGGCGGCCGGCTCGGCCTGCTTCTTGCGCGCCAGGCGGTTGATGAACTTGACCACCATGAAGATCGCAAAGGCCACGATCACAAACTGCACCACGGTGTTGAGGAAATCACCGTAGCCGATCACCACCGCCGGAATCTCTTTGCCATCGGCGGCAATCCGCGCCGGGGCCAGGGTCCAGGCCAGCTCGGAGAAGTCCACGCGGCCGATCATCCAGCCCAGCGGCGGCATGATGATCTTGTCCACCAGCGCGGTGACGATCTTGCCGAACGCCGCACCGATGACCACACCAACCGCCAGGTCGATGACGTTGCCACGCATGGCGAATTCTTTGAACTCAGTCAGTACACCCATCGGGCTCTCCTGTCGTAGTGGGGGAATCAAATGACGCCGCAGCGTAACGCAGCGATTGTCATCCGGCGATGATGCCGTGGCGCTCGGCCACGTTCTCCAGGCGTGCACTGAAACGGTCGCCCGGCTTCAATGCGGCCACGCCCGAGGGCGTACCCATGAAGACCAGGTCGCCTGCGCGCAGCGCCCACAGCTTGGAGAGCTCGTGCAGGATCTCCGGCACGTTCCAGATCATCTGGTCCAGCAGTGATTGCTGGCGCACCTCGCCATTGATCTCCAGCGACAGATTGAGGGCGGCCAGATCGCCGACTTCACCGGCCGGCACCAGCTCGCTCACCGGCGCGGACTGATCAAAGCCCTTGGCCGGATCCCACGGGTGGCCCTTGGCCTTGGCCTGCGCCTGCAGATCGCGGCGGGTCAGGTCCAGGCCGACGCCATAGCCGAACACCAGCGCCTCGGCCTGGTCGACGGGCAGCTCGCCGGCAGGGGCGTCCTTGCCGATCGCCACCACCAGTTCCACCTCATGGTGCAGGTCCTGGGTGGCGAGCGGGTAGGGGATCACATCGTCATGCCCGACCACGATCGCATCGGCCGGCTTGCTGAAGAACATCGGGCGGCCGCGATCATCGGCGGCCGGCACGGCCGCACCCATTTCGCGCGCGTGATCAGCGAAGTTGCGGCCGACACAGTAGATGCGACGCACCGGGAAGGTACCGCCGCCGGCGACCGGAATTCGGGGCTGCTCGGGCGTGGGAATTACATCGGTCATGCGCGCGTCCTGTGGAGAGGTTTCGCCGCAGTCTAGAGCGTTTTCCCGCCGCCACAAACAGAAACGGCCGCGCAGGGCGCGGCCGTCATCAGGAGGAATGCGCGTCGATCAACGCGACATCGGCAAGGCCTGCTTGCGGACCACCCGGTATTCGCCGTCCACGACCTGCGACGGAACGGTGCGCGCACTCTTGCGCTGGGCGAGCAGCTTCCATGCCAGACCGGCGATGATCATCGCCGCGCCCACGAACACACCCACGAACACCAGCGCGGCCAGGATCGCCAGGCCCAACAGACCGACCGCAACGCGCACCAACGGGTGGCGCGGCTTGCGCGGCGCGAACAGGGCACGGAACTGGTTGAACTGGAAGATGCGGCTGTACATGGCACTCTTTTTGGCTGAGGTCAGCAGTGGACGAGTATCCGTGCTGGCCTTTGTGACTGAGTGAAAAAAGCGTTAAACGTACCCCGCGCGCATTGCAAATCAATGACTTGTATTCATCCGGGAGCCAGTGACATGAGCGCGTGAGACACTGTGCCTCCACTGCCTGCTGTCTGGATGCCATGTCCCACCCTGAGTCCACCGCCACCGCCCTCATTGCCCTGGATGCCATGGCCGACGGGGGTTTCGCCGAAACCGATGCCAGCATTGAGGGCGACAGCGAATCGGTGGTGTTGTATCGCGAGGGCGACCAGGTGCGCGCGTGGCTGAACATCTGCCCGCACGCCGGCCGCCGGTTGGACTGGGCCCCGGGGCAGTTCCTGAAAAGCAAGGACGGCCACCTGGTGTGCGCGGCGCACGGCGCCTCATTCTCGCTGGACAACGGCGACTGCGTGGCCGGGCCGTGCCGCGGTGATCGCCTGCGCGCGGTGCCGGTGCAGGTGCGCGACGGCCAGGTCTGGCTGGCGTGACAACGACCGGTGGGTCTCCAACCCACGGGTAGGTAGCGACCGTTGGTCGCTACGCCTTCAATGCCGCCCAGCGACCGGTAATGCCGGCCGCTGGCCGGCTGCTCTTGATGGCCAACCGTACGTGGAGCCGGCCAGCGGCCGGCACTACTACGTCTTCGATGCCGGCCAGCGGCCGGCACTCCCTAGAACATCAGGTTGATCATCAGCACCACCACCGCCGTATAGATCAACGACAGCGGGGCGCCGACGCGCCACAGCTCGCGCGGGGTGTAATTGGCCGGGCCGGTGATCATCGAAATCACCGGGTTGGAGGCTGTCATCAGATTGTTCGAGGCCGACAACGCCACGATCAGCGCGAACGCGGTCGGGCTGCCCCCGGCGGCCAGCGCCAGGTTCACCGCGATGGGCACCATCACGATGGTTGCGCCCACGTGGCTGATCACCAGCGAGAACATCGTGGTCAACAACGCCAGCGCGATTTCCAGCACCCACACCGGGATGCCGGTCGGCAGGCGGTCGATGGTGTGCCCGGCGATCCACGCCGCCGCGCCGCTGCTGTCCATCGCCCAGCCGAGCGGAATCAGCCCGGCCATCATGAACACGGTTTTCCAGTTGATCGAGGCGTAGGCCTCGTCCATGCGCAGCACGCCGGTCAGCAGCATGCCGGCCACGCCGGTCATCAGGGTCAGCGCCACCGGCAGCTTGGAGGTCAGCGCGATCAGGATGGTGATGGCGAAGATACTCATTGCGATCTTGAACTTGTGCGGCCGCTGCTCGCCCTTGGGGTAATCGGTCACCACCACGAAGTCGCGGCTCTTGGCCGCCTGCGCCAGGTCGGTCCAGATGCTGTGGAAGACCAGCATGTCACCGGCACGCAGGGCCACGTTGCGCACGTCTTCGCGGATCACCTGCTTGTCGCGGTTGATCGCCAGCAGGCTGATCCCACGCTGCTTGCGCAGGCGCAGGTCCGAGGCGCTCTTGCCGATCACATCGGAGGTGGGCGGCACCACTGCTTCGGAAATGCCGGCGCGGCTGGGGTTGAACAGGTCGCCCAGGTGCTTCAGCCGCGAGGACATCCGCAGGAACTGGTTCTGTGCGAAATCGCTGACCTGCTGGCGCGCGCCCATCACGCCCAGCACGCTGCCCACCCAGATCCGCATCTCGGCCGGCGGGGCCAGACGGGTGTCATTGCCGGTCTTGAGCGCCAGCAGCAGCGGCGCATCGTGCACGTTCTCGGCCTCGCCCAGGGTCATGCCGACCAGCGGGCTTTCGGCGGTGACCACCAGTTCGAACACATCGCCTTCGATGCCGTAGGTCTTGGCGAAGTAGCTTTCGGTGCGTGACGGGGTGACGCCATCGTTGGCCAGCGTCTCTTCCTCCACCAGCTTGCGATCACCGAAGTAGCGGAAATACAGCAGCGAGGCGATCAGCAGCGCCACGCCGATCGGCAGCGGTGCGAACATGCGCAGCGGTTCGATCGTGGCCAGGCCCGAGGGCAGGTTGTTGTTGGCCGAGGCCAGCAGATCGTTGAGCAGGATCAGCGGCGAATTGCCGACCATGGTCAGCGCGCCGCCCATGACGATGGCCGCGGCGATCGGCAGCAGCAGGCGCTGCAGGGTCAGCCCGGTGCGCGCGGCCAGCCGCGAGGCGACCGGCAGGTACAGCGCCATCACCGAAGGGTTCTGCATGAACGAGGAGTTCAAGCCGGCGATCGCGGTGGTCATCATCAACAGGCGTGTCTCCACGCCATGCCCGCGCCGCAGCAGCCACGCCGCCAACCGGTTCAATGCCCCGGTGCGGTCCAGGCCCGCGCCGAGGATGGTGGTGGCGATGATGCTCATCACCGCGTTACCGGAAAAACCACCGAAAATTTCTTCCGGGGCGATCAGGCCGGTTACGCCGAGCACCACCAGCACCACCAGGGCCACCACGTCGGCGCGGATGCGCTCGAACAGGAACATCGCCATCGTGAAGCCGACCAGCCCGAGAACGAGCTTCATGTCGGTAGTCAGCGTCAGCGCGGTATCCATGGGGTGGCGCGGTTCCTTGTGGGATCAGGTGCGGTCGTACAACAGGTCCCACACCCCATGGCCAAGCTTCTGGCCACGGGTTTCGAAGTGGGTCTGCGGGCGCCATTCCGGCCGCTCGACCTGCCCACGTGGACCGGCGCGGTTGCTCAGCCCGGTGGTGGCGTCGAGCACGTCCCACATCTGCTCGGCATAGTCTTCCCAGTCCGTGGCGCAGTGCAGGCGGCCACCGACGCGCAGCTTGCGCACCAGCAGCTCGGCAAAGCCAGGCTGGATCAGGCGACGCTTGTTATGGCGCTTCTTGTGCCACGGGTCCGGGAAGTAGATGCGCACTTCATCCAGCGCGCCATCGGCGATTTCCTTCTCCAGCACCTCCACGGCATCGTGGTGGTACAGGCGCACGTGGTCGGCGTTGTCGTCGGCCAGTGCATTGAGCAGGCGTCCCACGCCGGGCGCGTGCACTTCCAGGCCGATGTAATCGCGGCTCGGGTCCTGCTGCGCGGCGAACCGCAGCGCGGCGCCATTGCCGAAGCCGATCTCCAGCACCTTGTGCGCATCGCGCCCGAAGGTGGCATCCAGATCACGCGGCTCGCCGGTGAAATCCAGCCCGAAGCGCGGCCAGCGATCATCGAACGCACGCTGCTGGGCGGGAGTGAAACGCCCCTGGCGCAGCACGAAACTGCGGACCTCGCGGCGGCCTTCGGTGATGGTGAAGGGCTTGGGCGGTGCCTTGGCACCGGCGCTGTCGAAAGGATTGGTCATCAGCCGATCAACCCGTCGATCGGCGAGGACGCACTGGCGTAGCGCTTGCGCGGAATGCGCCCGGCCAGGAAGGCCTCGCGGCCCGCCTCCACGGCCTTGCGCATCGCGCTGGCCATGAGGATCGGGTTGCGCGCGCCGGCGATGGCGGTGTTCATCAGCACGCCATCGCAGCCCAGCTCCATCGCAATGGCTGCATCGGAGGCCGTGCCCACGCCGGCATCGACGATGATCGGTACCTTGGCGTCTTCGATGATCTGCAGCAGGTTGTACTTGTTCTGGATGCCCAGGCCCGAGCCGATCGGCGCGGCCAGCGGCATCACCGCAGCGCAGCCGATGTCTTCCAGGCGCTTGGCCAGGATCGGGTCATCGGAGGTATAGACCATCACCTCGAAGCCATCCTTGACCAGCTGCTCGGCCGCTTTGAGGGTCTGCACCACATCCGGGTACAGGCTCTTCTGGTCGCCCAGCACTTCCAGCTTGGTCAGGTTGTGGCCGTCCAGCAGCTCGCGGGCCAGCCGGCAGGTGCGCACGGCGTCTTCGGCGGTGTAGCAGCCGGCGGTGTTGGGCAGGATGGTGTAACGGTCCGGCGGGAGCACGTCGAGCAGGTTCGGCTCGCCCGGGTTCTGCCCGATGTTGGTGCGGCGGATCGCCACGGTGACGATCCGGGCGCCAGCGGCCTCGGTGGCCAGGCGGGTTTCTTCCAGATCCTTGAACTTGCCGGTGCCGGTGAGCAGGCGGGAAGCATAGGTCTTGCCGGCGATCACCAGCGAATCAGTGGGGGCAGGTGCATTCATGGCCCGAATTATCGCCTATCGCGCGTCTCGATGCTGCCTCAGCCGCCGCCCAGTGCATGCACGATCTCGACCACGTCGCCCTCGCGCAGGGGGTGGCTGGCGTGCTGGCTGCGGGTGACGATCTCGCCATTGACTTCGACCGCGACGCGGCGCTCGAGCAGGTCCTCGCTGCGCAGCAGGTCGTGGACAGTGGCGGTGTGCGGAAGCTGGCGGTTCTCGCCGTTGAGCTGGATGTTCATGACGGTATTGTCCCGTAATCACATCGCAGTGCGTACCCTGTGCGCCCCGCGGCAGAGGTGCCGCGAGCGCCAGGCCAACGATGGCCGGGCGGCGGGCTGCGGCGTTCATGCCGCAGCGCAGCGTGATGCCGGCCAGGTGCAGTGGAACCATGGCACCGTGCGCCGGCGTACGTCCGCCGTCTTCCCCACCCTCAAGGAGTTTCCATGTTGCTCAGCAAACGCCCGATCCGTTCCCTCATGGCCGTGGCCATCGCCCTGGCGGCGATGCCGGCCATGGCCCAGTCGCCGTACACCAAGACCGTCTTCATCGGCGACAGCCTGACCGATTCCGGCTACTACCGCCCGCTGCTGCCGGCCGCTGTCCGCCCGGTGACCGGCCAGGCCACCACCAACCCGGGTTGGCAATGGGCGCAGCACGTGGCGAACTACTACGGCACCGATGCCAGCCCGAACGGTAACGGCCAGAACGGCGACAACTACGCCGTTGGCGGGGCCCGCGTGGGCGTGGACCTGACCCAGCCCGCGCTGGGCGGTGTGCCGATTCCTTCGCTGAAGACCCAGACGGCCAACTATCTGGCGGCCAACGGTGGCAAGGCCGACCCGAACGCGCTGTACACCGTGTGGGGCGGTGCCAATGATCTGTTCGCGATCCAGACCGGTGCGCCGCTGGTCCCGACCCTGACCGGTGCCGTCACCGACCAGGTCGGCATCGTCGGCACGCTGAAGGCAGCGGGCGCTGAATACATCGTGGTGCCGACCATCCCGGACATCGGCCTGACCCCGGGCGCCCGCGCCGGCGGCCCGGCTGGCATGGCCGCCGGCACCGCGCTGGCCAAGGCCTACAACGACGCCCTGTTCGGTGGCCTGAAGGCCGCCGGCCTGCAGGTGATCCCGGTCGACACCTTCCACATCCTCCAGGAAATCGTCGCCAACCCGTCGACCTACGGCTTCAGCAACGTCAGTGGCACCGCCTGCACGGTGCCTTCGTCGCTGACCTGCAACCCGACCAGTCTGGTCACCCCGGACGCATGGCGCACCTATGTCTTCGCCGACGGCGTGCACCCGTCCTCGGCCACGCATGAAATGCTGGGCCAGTACACCCTGTCGATCCTGGAAGCGCCGCGCAACCAGCAGATCCTGACCCACTCGGCACAGACCATCGGCCGCTCGCGCGCTGACCAGGTCAGCTGGCACGTGGATGGCCGTCCGGCCGACGGCCTGAGCTGGTGGGGCAACCTGCGCGGCGACATGCAGCGTTACGCCCACGCCGATCTGTACGACGGCATGGCCCCGGCCGGCCTGTTCGGTGTGGATTGGGCGCGTGATGGCATGGTGGTCGGCGGCTTCGCCGGCTATGGCCGCATGGACGCCGATTTCGGCAACAACAAGGGCGACTTCACCCAGTCCGATACCACCCTGGGCCTGTTCGCCGGCTGGTACGGCGAGCGCGCCTGGGTCAACGGCCAGCTCAGCTACAGCTGGCTGGACTACGACGTGACCCGCAAGCTGCAGCTCGGCCCGGCAACGCGCATCCACAAGGGCTCGCCGGAAGGCAGCAACCTGACCGCCGCGTTGAACGCCGGTTACGAGTTCGGCACCGAAGGCGGCTTCCGTCACGGTCCGGTCGCCGCGGTGATCTGGCAGAAGGTGAAGCTGGATGGCTACACCGAGTCCAACCTGAGCGCCTCGGCGCTGGGCTATGGCGACCAGGATACGGATTCGACCGTCGGCCGCGTCGGCTGGCAGGCCCGCTTCGATGGCGGCAACGTCAAGCCGTACGTGCAGGTCACCTATGACCACGAGTTCGAGGACAGCAAGCAGGCCAGCGCCTGGCTCCAGACCATGCCGGACGTGGGCATGTACAAGGTGCCGGGCCTGGAGTTCGACAAGAACTACGCCACCGCCGTGCTGGGTGCGCGCCTGAACCTGTGGGGCCTGAGCAGCAACATGGGCATGAGCACCACCACGATGCAGAAGCGTGCACGTGACGTGTCGCTGTTCGCCAGCTTCGGCGGCAGCTTCTGATCCCACGTGCGCAGCGCCCGCCCGCGGGCGCCGTGCACGGCGGTGGAAAAGCGTGAAACAACGGGCGGCCCAGTGCCGCCCGTTGCGTTTGAGGGCCCCGCCCGAATAGACTTACGCCGCGCCTTGCGGGTGTAGCTCAATGGTAGAGCTGTAGCTTCCCAAGCTACTGACGAGGGTTCGATTCCCTTCACCCGCTCCACGCTTCACCCTCCCATGCCGCCCGTCACCGCACGCGCGATGCCTCGAAGGTGAAGGGGTCGCTCTGATCCGGAAAGCGCAGCAGATAACGCGCAACCCGTGTCGTGCCATCCGATAGCAGATAGTCCACCTGCAGGCCGCTTGGATTCGTTTCCATCCCCGGGCCCAGATAGGTCGTGCTCGGATAACTGAATCCATCGCCCGCCGCCTTCTGTATGGCCACGCAACTGCCAAAGAGCGGGGGCAGGGTGTACAGATGCTCACCGTGCAACAGCACCACCAGCGTGTAGCGATCGCCTTTGCCACTGCTCACATAGTGCATGTCCAGGCACACCGACGTGCCCTGCTGCCAGGCGGTGACGTTCGCCAGATTCTCCGGGTCGATGGGGGTGCGGCTGGGCCAGTCCGGTGGTGCAAGAGCGACAGCGCTGCGCAATGGCCATCGCCGCGCACCGACCATCAGCGTCTGGCCGTCAAAGGCAACGTCGGGTGCGCCATCGGCCGGGTTCATCTGCAAGGTGCCCGGAACGATCCAGTCGGTCGCCTCGTAGCGCCGCAGGGCCTGCGTCATCGAGGTGGTCCACAGGCACGCGCGCGGTGCGTCCGTGCAGGGCTTGTCGAGTGCGGTCCCCTTTCCCTCGAACAGGGGATCGCCCAACGACCTGTAGAAGTCGTTGTAACTGGTGAAATGGGCAGGCGCGGCCTGCGTGCCCGCTGAGAGCAGAACCGCGAGCAGGGCCGCGAAACAATGACGGGTGGGAGGCGTGGTCATCCGTGTTGCCGGGGCATCTCTGTGGGCGCCCATTATTGTGGAACAACCGCTGGATGCGGGCCGCAGCATCCTCGGGCCGGTCCGTCATCGCGGCCTACGCACCGCACGCTATGCTTCGCGCTTTCCCGTCCCCTGCGCCGCGATGAAACTCGCCATCCTGTCCCGCAACAGCAAGCTGTACTCCACGCGTCGCCTGGTGGAGGCCGCGCGTGCGCGGGGCCATACCGTGCGCATCCTCGATCCGTTGCGCTGTTACATGCGCATCGCCGCGGATGGCTTCACCATGCATTACAAGGGGCGGCCGATCACCGGGGTGGACGCGGTGATCCCGCGCATCGGTGCCTCGGTCACCCGCTACGGGACGGCCGTGCTGCGCCAGTTCGAGATGATGGGCGCGCGCACGCCCAACCCCTCCGATGCCATCCTGCGCGCCCGCGACAAGCTGCGCGCCCACCAGATCCTGGCCTCCAAGGGCATCGACATGCCGGTCACGGTGTTCGGCGACAACCCCGATGACACGGTCGATCTGCTCTCGATGCTGGGGCCGCCGCCGCATGTGGTGAAGCTCAACGAGGGCACCCAGGGCCGCGGCGTGATCCTGACCGAGAAGGCCAGCGCCTCGCGCGGCATCGTGGAGGCACTGCGCGGGCTCTACGCCAACTTCCTGATGCAGGAGTTCATCGGTGAGGCGCAGGGCGCCGACCTGCGCTGCCTGGTGGTCGGCGACCAGGTGGTCGGGGCGATGCAACGGCAGGCGCCGGAGGGGGATTTCCGCTCCAATCTGCATGCCGGGGGCAGTGCCCGCGCCGCCAAGGCCAGCCGGGCCGAGCAGCTGGTGGCGGTGCGCTCGGCCAAGGCGCTGGGCCTGGGCGTGGCCGGTGTGGACCTGATCCGCTCCAGCCGCGGCCCGCTGGTGTTGGAGGTCAACTCCACGCCTGGGCTGGAAGGCATCGAGGCGATCTGCCAGGCCGATCTTGCCGGGCGCATCATCGATCATGTTGCTTCCTTGAAAAAACCTGCAAATACAAAGGGTTGATGCGGTTTTCCAAGGTGGGGCAGGGCCTTAACATCGGTTTAATCGGCCCCGGCGTAGGCTCTGTCGAACCGCAGCTCTGCCCTCCTCAGCAGGATCGGTAATCGGGAAACACCTTCAGGCCCGGCCAGCGTCAGTTGGTCGGGCCTTTTTCTGGCCGGCAGCGCTGCCAAGCCCCTGCCATCGGTAACTTGTCGGCCCGGTTCCATCCTCGTAGAGTTGGCATTCATTCATGTGGATAAGGAAGTCGCAGATGTCAAAGATGCATCGAATCATCGCTGTCGCGCTGCTTGGCTGTCTCTCGCTGGGTGCCCACGCCAAGCCGACTGCGAAAGCCGATGAGGCCGCGATGGCGCTTGCCGACGATGCGCCTGTTGCCGAACAGCTGGCCAAGGTCGAGCGCGCGCTGCACAGTGAGGACTACAGCGAGCTGAGCGTGGCCGACAAGAGCCGCGTTCAGGCCGCCTTGGACCGCATCCGCACCAAGATGGGCGATCGCGAGCGCTTCGATCAGCTCACCCCGCCGCAGAAAGTAGAGGTCTTCAATGACCAGGAAGTGGTCAATACCTTGATGACCAACGCCAAGGAAGACAGCCGCATGGTCTGCCGCAGCGAACGTCCGATCGGCAGCAACCGCCCTCAGCGCACCTGCATGACGGTGGCTCAGCGCCGCCAGGCGACGGACGACGCCAGGCAGATGAAGCGTGATCTTCGGATTTCCGAAGTGAGGGACGCAAAGTGACCGAAGGCCGCTGAGTTTTGACGCTGCGCCAGCATTCGACGGTGTCTAATGTTAAGAATCGAAGCTGTATGGTCAGCTTGAGGTCGCGCAGTCCTGTTCCCATTGCTGCCCTGCGGCTCCGTTCTTTCCGTTGAACCCCACGAATCAGAGGTCCCAGTGCGAATTCTCGTCATCGAAGACAACAGCGACATTGCCGCCAACCTGGGCGATTACCTCGAAGACCGCGGTCACACCGTGGACTTCGCAGCCGATGGCGTCACCGGCCTGCACCTGGCGGTCGTCCATGAGTTCGACGCGATCGTGCTGGACCTCAACCTGCCCGGCATGGATGGGATCGAGGTCTGTCGCAAGCTCCGCAACGAGGCGCGCAAGCAGACGCCGGTGCTGATGCTCACGGCGCGCGATTCCCTGGATAACAAACTGGCCGGATTCGATTCCGGCGCCGATGATTACCTGATCAAGCCGTTCGCGCTGCAGGAAGTCGAGGTGCGTCTGAACGCCCTGTCGCGTCGCGGCAAGGGCGTGCAGACCCGCGTGCTGGAAACCGGCGATCTGGAATACAACCTGGACACGCTGGAAGTGCGCCGCCAGGGCAAGCTGCTGCAGCTCAACCCGACCGCGCTGAAGATCCTGCAGGCGCTGATGGAGGCCTCCCCGGCCGTCGTCACCCGCCAGGAACTGGAAACCCGGGTCTGGGGCGAAGAGCTGCCCGATTCGGATTCCCTGCGCGTGCATATCCATGGCCTGCGCGCCGTGGTCGACAAGCCCTTCGAGGTTCCGATGATTCAGACCCGTCATGGCATCGGATACCGCATCGCCGCGCCGGAAGCCTGATCCGGTGACGGGCAGGGGGGGGCGTCGCCGCGCGCCATACCGGCGCCGGCTGCGCAGCCGCATCATCGTCTCGTTCGTGCTGTTGGGCTTCTGCCTGACCACGTTGTTTGCGTTCGCCACCAACTGGGCGCGTGCCCGTGTGGAGAACCAGCTCGTCGAAGACGTGATGAACCGCAACATCGATGAGTTCGCCAAGCGCTTCTATTCCGACCGTACCCGTAATCCGGATCTTCCCGTGCAGCAGATGCGGGCCTTCGCGTATCCGCGCGAAATGCTGGACCGTGTACGGGTAGAGCGGGCGGAATGGGCGGCGTTGCCAAACGGCAACCACAACGTGAGCGGCCTGGACGAAGAGGGCAGGCCTTACGCCTACAAATTGGCGGTCCGCAAAGCTGACGATGCCTGGTTCTTCCTGGCGTACGACATGACAGAGGCCACGCGCGGGGAGGCGCAGCTCAAGCGCGCGCTGTGGATTTCGGTGTTGGTGTTCAGCGCCCTGTCCCTGGTGCTGGGCTGGTGGTCCGCCTCCAAGGTGATGAAGCCGGTGTCCGATCTGGCCGCCCGCCTGCGCGCCTACCGCGGTGGCACCAGCGAGCCCGAACCGCTGGCACCGCGCTTCCCGGATGATGAGGTCGGCCAGCTGGCCCAGGCGCTGGATGACTATTCCGCGCGGCTGACCGAAGTGGTGCAGCGCGACCGCGAGTTCAATGCGGACGTCAGTCACGAGCTGCGCACGCCGCTGGCCGTGATCCGTGGCGCCACCGAGCTGCTGCTGACCCGCCCGGATCTCGATCCGAAGGTGCTGCAGCGCCTGCAGCGCATCCAGCGGGCCGAGCAGCAATGCACCGATCTGATCGGCGCGCTGCTGCTGCTCTCGCGCAACGAGCGCGGGCAGGGCAGCAGCAATGTCGCCCGGGTCTCGGAACAACTGCTGGATTCGCACCGTGCCCAGCTCGGCGGCAAGCCGCTCGAACTGATCCTGGAAGGCAACCACGACCTGGTAATCGATGCGCCGGAATCGGCCCTCTCGGTCGCGTTGGGCAACCTGATCGGCAATGCCGTGAAGTACTCGAAGGAAGGCGCGGTGCGCGTGCGCGTGGGCAACAACGCGGTCGAAGTGATCGACAGCGGCCCCGGCCTGAGCGAAGAAGATGCCGCCAAGCTGTTCCAGCGCGGCTACCGCGGAACGCATGCGGGGCATTCGCAGGGCGGCGGTATCGGCCTGTCCATCGTCAGCCGCCTGTGTGATCTCTACGGCTGGCAGGTCAACGTGCGGCCAGGCGCCGGGCGCGGCGTCATCGCCACGCTGACGTTCTCCCCCGCCTGACACGGTAGAGCCGACCGTTGGTCGGCTCCTCCACGACCGTTGGTCGGCTCCTCCACAACCGTGGGTCGGCGCCTCCAGATCTACCGCGCCGCCAACTCCCGATACGCCCGATCCAGCCGCTCCACATGCGCCTGCAGGTGGTCCGGGTGGCCATCATTGACCACCACATCATCGGCCAATGCCAGGCGCGCCTCGCGGCTGGCCTGGGCGGCGATCATGCAGTCGGCCAGGGCGCTATCGATGCCATCGCGCTGCATCAGGCGCGCGTGCTGCACGGCCACCGGCACGTCCACCACCAGGATCCGGTCCAGCCACGGGTACTGCTGGCGGCCACCGGCCTCGGTGAGCAGCGGAATCGCCGCGATCGCATACGGTCCCTCCGCATGCTCGCAGGTCTCGCGCAGCAACTGACGAATGGCTGGATGGGTGATCGCTTCCAGCGCCTGACGCTCCTGCGCCGACGCGAAGATGCGGGCCCGCAGGGCGGCACGGTCCAGCTGGCCATCGGCCAGCAGGATCTCGGTGCCGAAGTGGGCGGCGATCCGCGCCAGCCCCTCGCTGCCCGGTGCCACCACCGCGCGTGCGGCCAGGTCGGCATCGGCGACGGTGATGCCCAGCGCCTCGAAGCGGCGGCTGACCTCGCTCTTGCCGGCGGCAATGCCGCCGGTCAGCCCGATGACGAAGCGGCTCATCGTGCGGCCCTCAACGCAGGCCGGCGTAGCTCAGGTAGCCGTCGATCAACGGCTCTCCCCACATGAAGACGATCCAGCCAGCAATGGCCAGGTACGGCCCGAACGGGATCGGCGTGGCCCGGTCACGGCCGCGCGAGTACAGCCAGATCGAGCCGATGATCGCGCCCACCACGGACGACAGCAGGATGATCGGCAGGATGCCCTTGAGCCCGCACCAGGCGCCCAGGGCCGCCAGCAGCTTGAAATCGCCGTGGCCCATGCCTTCCTTGCCGGTGATCTGCTTGAACAGCCACCACACCGACCACAGCGACAGATAGCCCGCCAGCGCACCCAGCAGGGCAGGCTTGGCCGGCATATAGAGATTGTCGCTGGCCGCGATCAGGCCCAGCCACATCAAGGGCAGGGTCAATTGGTCCGGTAACAGCTGGGTACGCAGGTCGATCCCGGACAGCGCCACCAGGAAGCAGCTCAACACGATCGCGCCGAAGCCCTGCCAGCCGAACCCGAACTGCCAGACGCTGGCGGCGACCAGCACAGCGGTCAGCAGCTCCACCAGCGGGTACTGGATCGAGATCGGGGCATGGCAATGCCGGCACTTGCCGCGCAGGGCCAGCCAGCTGAACAGCGGGATGTTCTCGTACCAGGACAGCTTGTGCTTGCAGTGCGGGCAGTGCGAGGGCTCGACCACGATGCCCGGTGGTGGCGGCTCGTAGATGTCCGGCTCTTCCAGCACCTCGCGCGCATCGCGCTTCCACTCCCACTCCAGCCGCTTGGGCAGGCGCAGGATCACCACGTTGAGGAAACTGCCGATCAGCAGTCCCAGTCCGACCGCGGCGGGGTAGCCGAGACCGGGATGCTGGTCGAGAAATGCCATTGATTAGTTATCCAACTACCGCGCCGAGTTTGAAGATGGGCAGGTACATGCCGATCACCATGCCGCCGACGATGGTACCAATGAACACCATGATCATCGGTTCCAGCAGGCTGCTCAGGGCGTCCACGGCATTGTTGACCTCCTGCTCATAGTACTCGGCCACCTTGAACAGCATGGTGTCCAGCGCGCCGGCCTCTTCACCGATGGCGGTCATCTGCACCACCATGTGCGGGAAAAGGTTGACCTGCTTCATGGCCATGTTGACCGGGTAACCGACCGACACGTCGTCGCGCATGCGCAGGACCTTCTCCTCGTAGACCTTGTTGCCGGTGGCACCGGCGACGATGCCGAGCGCTTCCACCAGCGGCACACCGGCCTTGAAGGTCACGGCGGTGGTGCGGGCAAAGCGGGCGATCGCGCTGTTGTTCATGATCTGGCCGATGACCGGAATTTTCAGGACGAGCCGATCCATGGTGTGTTGCATCTTGGGAGATCGTTTGAATACATAGATAAAGCCGGCCGCAGCGCCAATGCCGGACAGGAGCATGATCCACCACCATGACACCATAAATCGCGAGAGTCCGACGATCATCTGGGTAAACGCAGGCAACTCGGCGCCGAACCCCCTGAAAACCTCTTCAAACTGAGGGACAACGAAGATAAGCATGATTGCACTGACTAACATCGCCACGACGATAACCATCACTGGGTAGAACAGCGCTTTCCTAATCTTGCCCTTGAGAGCCTCAATGTTCTCTTTGTAGGTCGCGATCGTGTCCAACACCGTTTCGAGCACACCCGCGCCTTCGCCGGCTCGAACAAGGTTCCTGTAGAGCTCATCAAACTGGACGGGGTGACGACTGATCGCTTCGTAAAGTGAGGAGCCGCCTTCAATGTCGAAGCGGATTGTGTCGACCAGCTTCCTCATACGCGGGTTCTTATGGCCGCTTGCGATGATCTCAAGCGAGCTCACGATGGGCACGCCGGACTTCATCATGATCGCCATCTGGCGACTGAAGAAAGCAATATCCTTCGCGCCTATCGAGGATCCTGCTGAACCAAAGAGAGGCTTGGGCTTAGCTTTGACCACGCTTGGCATGATCCCCTGCCGACGTAGCTCCGCTCGAAGCAGGTTGGCATTCTTGGCAGGCTGCTCGCCCTTCATCTTGACGCCGCGTTTGTCGGTCCCCTCCCAGACAAACGGTTGCAACTCCATGGTGCTACGCGCCACGGGCTGTTTCTTGATCGCGCTACGGCTGACAGACATACAGGGCTCCCCAGCCACACCATCCCCAGGCGGGCTATCTAGCCGCATGGTAGCTGGTTCCGAGGGACGTTGGCAGTCCTGCCCGGGGCCGTGCCGCGTCGCTAACGGCGGACCAGGGGTGTCAAAAGGTGACGCAGCAGGTCACATTGCCGGACGCATCGCAAATTATTGTGCGGGGGGTTCCAATCCTGAAGATTGGTGCCATCATTGCGCCGGGGAATGCTGGGGAGCATTGCTGGCACTGTTGGCACGCAACCTGCTTCGATCCACCCGCACGGGCGCCCGCCTAGCTTACCCGGTCCGCCGGGCAGGCAACGGCCCAGTGCCCTATCTAAATTTCTACCTCTAGGGGATGTACTCATGAAGAAGCAGCAGGGCTTTACCCTGATCGAACTGATGATCGTTGTGGCGATCATCGCCATCCTGGCCGCCATCGCGATCCCGCAGTACAACGATTACACCGCGCGCGCTCAGCTCACCGAGGCCTTCACCCTTGCCAGCGGCCTCAAGACGCCGATCGCTGAAGCTTATGCTCAGGATGATGCTGACGACGCGTCTTGCGTGGTGCCGACTGGTTCGGTGATTACCGGCAAGTACGTTGCTGCAAACGGTGTCACCGCGGCCGCTGCTTCGGGCGGTTGCGCAATTAAGGCGACGATGGCTGCCAGTGGTGTGAACAAGAAGGTTGAAGGCAAGTACGTTCAGTTGGCTTTCAATAAAACCACTGGCGCTTGGACCTGCACTAGCGACGCTCCTTCGGAAGTGATTCCCAAGGCATGCTCGGCCGCCGCAGCTCCTACCGACGATTGATGTCTTAACGATGTTTAAGGAGCCCCGGCTTGCCGGGGCTTTTTTTTGCAACGCCACTGACTTTGGCGATGCTGCGTACAGAAGCAAGCGCAATGGGGATTGCTGCTATGAAAAAGCAAAACGGCTTCACTTTGATCGAGTTGATGATCGTCGTCGCCATCATCGCAATTTTGGCAGCGATAGCTATTCCGCAGTACAACGACTTCACTGCGCGCTCTCAGCTCTCAGAGGCAGTGACTCTGCTTGGAGGGTTGAAGGTTCCAGTCGCAGAACAATTCGCCAATGATGTGTCTGCCACCTCCTGTGCATTACCTGTTAGTGCAATAACCAGTGGGAAGTACGTTTCGGAGGTATCTGCAACGCCTGCCACCCCTTGCGTGATCACTGCCACTATGAATGCAGAAGGTGTCAATGCCAAAGCGGCTTCCGCGACCGTAACAATTACGTACGCTGCGGCTACCGGGATCTGGGACTGCAAAACCAGCGCGCCCGAGGAAGTTGCACCCAAATCCTGCCCCCACGGCTGAGCCTGTGGAAAGGTGCTGTCTCAAGGAAGAAGTGGTTCTCCAAGGATGAGGCTTGGGATAGGCTGCTGAGCAGAGTAGGAGCAATTTATGAACGTAGCACTTGGCCCCAATCTGGTTGGCATCACCGGTCTGGCGCGTCGGCTGGTCCAGGATGGTGCGCTGGAGGAGGTCGTCGCGCGAGAGGCCATGTCCCAGGCGGCTGCCGCAAAGATGCCGCTTCCGCAGTGGTTTGCCCAGAAGAGGTTGGTCACCAGTGCCCAGTTGGCTGCGGCCAACGCGCTGGAGTTCGGCATGCCCTTACTGGATGTGTCGGTGTTCGACAACAACCAGAACGCCATGGGCCTGGTCAGCGAAGAACTGCTGCGCAAGCACCACGTCCTGCCGCTGTTCAAGCGCGGCGGCAAACTCTTCATCGGCACCAGCAATCCCACCCATTCGCTGGACGAAATCAAGTTCCACACCAACCTGGTGGTGGAGCCGATCCTGGTCGATGAAGACCAGATCCGTCGTACGCTGGAACAGTGGCAGTCCAAGCAGGACACTCTGGGCTCGGCGCTTGGCACCGACGACGAAATGGGGGACCTGGACGTCTCCGCAGGAGACGAAGAGGGTGGCTCCATCGACTCCGGCGTCGACGCCAAAGGCGACGACACCCCCGTCGTGAAGTTCGTCAACAAAGTCCTCGTCGACGCCATCCGCAAAGGCGCCTCGGACATCCACTTCGAACCCTACGAAGACGACTACCGCGTGCGCCTGCGCATCGATGGTCTGCTCAAGAACGTGGCCAAGGCCCCGGTCAAGCTCAACCAGCGCATCGCCGCGCGCCTGAAGGTGATGGCGCAGCTGGATATCGCCGAGAAGCGCGTGCCGCAGGATGGGCGCATCAAGCTCAACCTCTCCAAGACCCGCCAGATCGACTTCCGCGTCAGCACGCTGCCGACCCTGTTTGGCGAGAAGGTGGTGCTGCGTATCCTCGATGGCAGCGCCGCCAAGCTGGGCATCGACAAGCTCGGTTACGAGCCGGCCCAGCAGAAGCTGTTCCTGGATGCGATCCACAAGCCGTATGGCATGGTGCTGGTCACCGGGCCGACCGGCTCGGGTAAGACGGTCTCGCTGTATACCGCGCTGGGCATCCTCAACGATGAAACGCGCAACATCTCCACCGCCGAAGACCCGGTGGAAATCCGTCTGCCCGGCGTCAACCAGGTGCAGCAGAACGTGAAGCGCGGCATGACCTTCGCCGCGGCGCTGCGCTCGTTCCTGCGCCAGGATCCAGACATCATCATGGTCGGCGAAATCCGCGATCTGGAAACGGCGGAGATCGCGATCAAGGCGGCGCAGACGGGCCACATGGTGCTCTCCACGCTGCATACCAACGATGCGCCGCAGACCATCGCGCGCCTGATGAACATGGGCATCGCCCCGTACAACATCACCAGCTCGGTAACGTTGGTGATCGCCCAGCGCCTGGCGCGCCGGCTGTGCAACAACTGCAAGCGCCCGGTGGAACTGCCGGCCAATGCGCTGCTGGCCGAGGGTTTCACCCAGGCGCAGCTGGATGCGGGGATCAAGCTGTTCGAGCCGGTCGGCTGCGATGAGTGCACCGAGGGTTACAAGGGCCGTACCGGTCTGTACCAGGTGATGCCGATGACCGATGAAATTTCGACCATTGTGCTGGCCGGTGGCAATGCGCTGCAGATCGCCGAGGCCGCGCAGCTGGCGGGAGTGAATGATCTGCGCCAGTCGGCGCTGATCAAGGCCGCGGCGGGGGTGACCGGTCTGGCGGAGATCAATCGTGTGACCAAGGATTGAGCGGCGTCCGCAGATGAGAAAAAGGCCCGCGCAAGCGGGCCTTTTGGTTTCTGGGGCGGTGGATCCAAAGCAGCCACCCATGGGGTGGCGCTACTCCATGCCGAGCTTTTTCAGCTTGTAGCGCAACGCGCGGAAGGTGATGCCCAGCTGTGCGGCGGTACGCGTCTTGTTCCAGCGGTTTTCTTCCAGCGCCTTCTGAATCGCGGTGCGCTCCATCTGTTCGATGTAGGAGGGCAGGGCGCCATTGCCGGCCGGCAGATCGACCACCGCTTCTTCCTGGGTGGGCGGCGCATTGCCGGCACCGAAGCGTGGGGCGTGCTGGGGCAGGCGCAGGTCGCTGGCACCGATGCGGTCTTCCTCGGCCAGGGCGAGGGCGCGCTCGAGGATGTTCTCCAGTTCGCGCACGTTGCCGGGGAAGTGGTACTGGGCCAGGGCTTCCAGCGCCGAGGGCGCCAGCAGCGGGGTCGGGCGGCCGTGGGTGCGGGCCAGCCGGGCCAGGATCGAGGCGGCCAGCGCGGGCAGGTCGCTGCGGCGCTCGCGCAGCGGCGGCACGCGCAGTTCGATCACGTTGATGCGGTAATACAGATCGTGGCGGAAACGGCCGTCTTCGACCAGCTCGCCCAGGTCCTTGTGCGTGGCCGACAGGATGCGCACGTCCACCGGCACTTCGGTGGCGGCACCGACCGGGCGGATCGATTTTTCCTGGATCGCGCGCAGCAGCTTGACCTGCATCTGCAGGGGCAGCTCGGCCACTTCATCCAGGAACAGGGTGCCGCCATGCGCGGCCTGGAACAGGCCGGGCTTGTCCGCGTGCGCGCCGCTGAAGCTGCCCTTCTTGTGCCCGAAGAACTCGCTTTCCATCAGTTCGGACGGAATCGCGCCGCAGTTGACCGGCACGAAGGCGCCCGGCGCACGCGCGCTCTGCGCGTGGATGGTGCGGGCGACCAGTTCCTTGCCGACGCCGGATTCGCCGAGGATGTAGACCGGCGCCTGGCTGCGCGCGACCTTGCCGATGGTGGCGCGCAGCACATCCATCGAGGGCGAATCGCCGAGCAGGCGTGCGGCCTGTTCCGGGGCGAGCGGCGCGGGCGCGGCGCGCTCGGTGTTGTTGAGTTCCAGTGCGTGCTTGACCAGGCCGCGCAGCACCGAGATGTCCACCGGCTTGCTGACGAAATCGAAGGCGCCGGCCTTCAGCGCTTCCACCGCCAGGTCCATGCTGCCGAACGCGGTGATCATCGCCACCGGTGTGCGCGGGTAGTGCTGTGCGATCTCGGTGACCAGCTCGATGCCGTTGCCATCGGGCAGCCGCATGTCGGTGATGCACAGGTCGTACGGATTGCTGGCCAGCAGCTCACGGGCTTCGGCGAGGTTGGCTGCGGTGCTGATGCGCAGGCCCATGCGGCCCAGGGTCAGTACCAGCAGTTCGCGGATGTCACGCTCGTCATCGACGACGAGGGCGCTGCGGGTGTCATTCATAAGGAAGGAAGATAGCCGAGGGCGGTCGTTGGCGACAAATGTTTGACGGTGGCGTCCGGGTGTGCGCGGCTCATCCGGCCATCATCGTGTGGGGACCGGCCAGCACCAGCCGGAAACACGCACCGCCGGCAGGCACTGAGACGTACTCCAGCCGTGCCTGGTTGGCGCGGCACAGTTCGCGGGCGATATACAGGCCCAGCCCGGTGCCGTGCTCGGAGGTGGTGAAGAACGGGCGGAACAACTGGCTGGCAACCGTCTCGGGAATGCCCGGGCCGCGGTCCATCACATCGATGATGGCGGTGCGGTCCTGGCGCGCCACGCGCAGCCGCACGCGCGCCGGCTCTTCGGCCACGCGGCCGTACTTGAGCGCGTTGTGCACCAGCACGGTGAGGATCTGATGCAGGTGGCGCGGATCGACCAGGGCGTGCACCGAGGTCTCGCTGATGATCGGCTCCACGCTGTCGGTTTCCAGCGACAGGACCTGTTTGTACTCCAGCACGAAGCGGCGCACGAACGAGGCCAGATCCACGTTCTCCGGATTGGCACGCTCGCGCCGGGCCAGCCCGAGCACGCTTTCGACGATGCCGTTGGTGCGCTGGCACTGCTGGTTGATGATCTGCAGCAGGCGGCGGTCGGTGTCGCCGATATCGGTGGATTCTTCCAGCAGCTGGGCGGCGTAGTTGATTGCCGCCAGCGGGTTGCGGATCTCATGGGCCAGGCTGGCCGAGAAGCGCCCCATCGCCGAGAGCGTCAAGGACTCGGCACGCCGCGAGACCACGGTGGAATCATCCAGGAACACCAGGGTGAGGTCGCTGCCGGCCAGCAGGCGGGCAAAGCGTGGCTGCACTTCGGGCTGGTCCGGCGAGAGCTGCAGGGGCATCTCTTCGTTGGTCCAGCCGTTGCGCCAGCGCAGCAGCCGGCGGCTCAGCTCGGGCGAGGCACTGCCCAGTTCCAGCTTGCCGCTGCCACTGTTGCCGTCGGCATCGCCGAGCAGGGTGGAGGCGGCTTCGTTGGCCAGGGTGATGCGGTTGGCGCCGTCCACCACGATCACGCCGGTGCGCATGCGGCGGATGATCAGCTCGTTGATCTGGAACAGGTTGGCCACTTCATCGCCGCGCTGGTTGGCCAGCTGCTGGTTCATGCGGGCGCGGTTGCCGACCTGGTAGCTGATGAAGGCGATGGCCAGATAGCTGGTGACGAACATGGCCAGCTCGGCCAGGGTGCGGGTCGGGTCGCCGCCTTCGAGCTGCTTCCAGAGGTACTCGCCGGCGGTGGCGGTGCTGGCGGCAGCGGCCAGGCCCAGCCCCATGCTCAGCGGGAGCAGGGTCGCGGCGGCGGCGATGTTGAACAGCAGCGACATCGAGATGCCCGCGCTGGCGCCCGGCAGGGCGTGGGCGAGCAGGGTGGCGGCGATGATGTCGGCGGCCACGCTCCACACCACGATGGTGCGCAGCCAGCGCTCGTTGCGCCCGAACAGCAGCACCAGCACGGCCACCACCAGGTAGCCGCTGGCCACGATGGTCGCCAGCGTCGGGTGGTCCGCGGTGCCGACCAGGCCGCTCAGCGGGCTGAACAGCAGCGCGCCGATGACGGTGGCCATCAGCAGGCGGTACAGCGCGAAGAAATACAGCTCGCGCCGCGGTATCGATTCGATGCGGTCGATCAATGAAGCACTGGGTGACACGCCGGAACTCCCCTTCTGGCATGGGGGCAGTGTAGGGGGTCCGGGCCGGGTTTGGGGGCAGGCGGCGGGGGCGGGGCGTGTGAAGGCCGGGCGGTGCGCGGGCGCCGGCCAGCTGCGCGGCCGTGCCACAGGGGGCTCAGGTGGCCGTTTCCGGCAGCTGCCGCAACTGTCTGAAATTGCGTCGGAAACGCCTCCCCGCGCGTGTCTTGGGACTGACTTCTTTGCGCCCGCGCGCCGGGTCGTCCACAATAGTGGGCCCGCCGCGGTCCTTACCGGCGCCCCCGTGAGGGAGCCTTGGAGATGCGTGCGGTCGTTCCTATTCCCACGGTGACGCATGAATTTCCACGAATACCAGTCAAAACAGCTGCTTGCCGAGTACGGCATTCCCGTTCCGGCCGGCAAGGTCGCGGCTACCCCGGACGAAGCGGTTGACGCTGCCAACGCCCTGGGCCAGGGCCCCTGGATGGTCAAGGCGCAGATCCACGCTGGCGGCCGCGGCAAGGCTGGCGGCGTCAAGTTCTGCAAGACCACCGACGA
>Ga0308171_1001086_pt1 | contig 41557 bp, 43 predicted proteins | sample PhyGR1_FD_202135 | JGI IMG/M metagenome (GOLD analysis project Ga0308171, IMG submission 202135) | Phyllosphere microbial communities from UC Gill Tract Community Farm, Albany, California, United States - DLSLSG.R1 | ecosystem: Host-associated > Plants > Phyllosphere > Unclassified | place: USA... | reverse complement strand
TGCGGGATGACCGGTGTATCAATCCCCTCGATGACCGATGTCAGCTGAAGACGTGATGCCGGATTCCCGACCGTTTCCCCGTTCCCGTATTCATAACCGTATTGATCAAACAGCAGCTGTAATCCGGCACTCGTCCCGATTTCAAGCAACGCAAGCGGTTGTTGTGTCTGCTCATGGATCTGGCTGAAGACCGGATACAGATAGGTGCAACGCCGGACTTCATTCGTTTGGACGAGCCGTTGCGCAAGGAGCGGAATCAACTCGGCTTCATATGTCGTACAAAATGACTTAAAATCGGCAAACGCATCATGAAACGGCTTCGGCTGTTTCGTCACGCTCGGATAATAGGCGGCAAGCGGATGATCGATGCCTTTGAGCAACAGGTAATGAACGGCTCCAAACAGGAGGTTCGGCATCGGCTGACCGTCACGGGCATACCGGCATAGATCGAGGATTCCCGGATCCTCGGCAATTTTGAGTGATACGTATTCATACAACGGACTTGAATCGCGGCATTCCCGCTCGGCAAAGGTCCGAAAGCGTTGTGCGAGTTCTGTTTCTGTCATTGATGCTTCCCCCTTTTTACGTTCCTTGTTGTATATTCCCTAAATTATTCCAAGAACCTGTTTTCGCCATCAAAAAACTCTTCCGCCTGAACCAGGGGGAAGAGTTTGATTGATGATTAATCCGATTGTTTTTTCTTCAGGATATCCGTTACGACTTCATTCAGTTTCTGTTTGAAAACCGGTCCGAAGCTTTCCGCATAGGAATTCGTCATATGACTGATGTCACGGTAGATGACGACGTTCCCGATCACGGGACGGAATTCGCCGTCGACACGGAAGTAATCCGTCAAGTCGAGTTTATAGAGCGACTTGTTCGTTTGTTCGAAGTTTTTCCAGTACGCTTCATCGCGTTGGTTGACTTCAGCGTTCATTTTCTTCGTTGTTTCTTTGATGCTCGACGTTTCAAGCGACTCAAGGACGTTGAAGCTGTAACGCGGGTTGTCCCGGAGTGCCAGACCGTCGATGCCGTACTCGTCTTTGACATACTGCATCTGATCGACCATCTGCTGGTGAATCTTATCTTTCGTCGAATTCGCTGCTGTGACGTGCGAGATGATCAAATCGACATCAGCATCCTTCAAATACTCCAGCACATTTTGATTCCAGATACCTTTTGGAGCATCATCCTCGTAACCGGTCGAGAAGCGTGTCCCGGAACGGGTAATGTTTAAAATCCGGTACTTTTCGCCTTTTGCGGCTTCATGAATCGCTCCGAACCACTGCTCCGAGTGTGAGCTCCCGACAAGAGCGATGGTCGCGATGTAGTCTTTCGTCTCACCGTATTCGCCGACTTTGACGTCACTTTTATCCAGTCCCTGATTGGTGCCGTCCGTGTGAACAAGCGGCAAGTCGTCAAAGACGTTCGCATAGGACGGGAACGGGTCGTTTTCCGGCGTCTTCGCCGGATTCTTGACGGCCATTGCTCCCGGATAATCGCTTGCGCTGACACCGTTCTTTAATTCCTGTTCTTCGAAATACTTCAGTCCGAAGAGTGAGCCGATCAACAGAATATTGATACTGATCATGACACCGAGCTTCTTGAAGGCCGACCGGTCGACTTTTGCACTGCGGATCGGTTTCTCAATGAATTCCGTCATCAGATACGATAAGAGAATCGACGACAGGATGATCAGTGTTCCTGTCAACATTCCCGGTGTCTGCTGGACATTATAACGGTAGAACTCAAGCAGGACCCAGTGCCAGAGGTAAATTCCGAAAGCGATTCCTCCGAGTTTGACCATCGGCTTTGATCCGAGGAAACGTTTGATGCCGAACGTTGTGTCACGTGTTCCGGACAGGACGATGAACAGCGCACACGTCATCGGCCAAAGGGCGATGTAGCCCGGGAACATTTGCGAGACGTTAAAGAGAATACCGGTCAGAACCAGACCAATAATTCCGAGCCAGCCCATCAAGGTCGCCATCCATTTCGGAATATGGATCGAGGACAGGTTGATGCAGAGCAGACTGCCTAAGGCAAATTCCCAGACACGCGTCATCGTGATGAAATACGCCCACGGCTGATTGACTTCGGTTAAATAGATTGAATAGCTTAAAGACGTCACGAACAACACGCCTAAAATCGTGTTAATCATCGGTTTTGCATTTTGAATCGTGTACTTCTTGACCATCCACAAGATGAATGAGAACAGAACGAACCAGATCATATAGAACTGTCCTTGAATCGACAGGGCCCAGAAGTGTTCGACCGGTGATTTCATCTGGCTCGCATCGAGATAATCCGTACTCGAGATGGCAAGCTGCCAGTTTTGGTAGAAGAACATCGAGGCGACGACTTCACGGACCGTCTTTTCTAAAATCGATTGCGGCAGTAAAAACGAGCTGAGGATCAGGACGACGGCCAAAATGAACAGGACCGACGGCAACAGCCGTTTAATGAGTTTTGTGACGTAAGGCAGGAAACGAAATTCACCCGTCCGGTTGATTGTCGAGATAATCGACGTCGTAATCAGAAAGCCGGAGATGACGAAGAAAACATCCACCCCACCCGAGACACGGTTGAACCAGATATGATAGACCGCGACGAGCAAGGCGGCGACAACGCGCAACCCCTCGATTTCAGGGCGGAACTGACTTTTGGTGTTAATGAGTTTTTGAGGCTGCATTTCCTGGTAATTCGGTTGATTCATTTTGTATTAGCTCCTATACTTTTTTCTTATGCTGAAAAAATTGAATTGAAATTTTTTCCTTCATCGTTAGACACGCACCAATTCATCCTAAAGTAAAATACTCATAAAATCCACAACATTTAGAAATTAAATTTTACAATTTATTCGTTTTTTCCCATAACAAATACGACTCCTCCAGCATGGAAGAGTCGTATTTTATCCGGCTTATTTCACAGTCAGCGTAAAGATTTTACTCTTACGTAATTTGATGGACTCCGCATGGACCGTCATGCGGTAGACGGCATGTCCATAGAGACTTCCTATGCCAAACCGTCGGAATAGTCAACCTGTGTCTTCAGTTGTTCCGTTTGCTTATCCAGATAATCGTCCCATCTTCTTCTATCAGATGCAGGTACAAACCGTCTGCCGTCTCATAAGGGCCGCGGACAAGTGAGTGGTCCGTTTATTTGGAAAGCCATACGTCTGATTCGTTTCGACATTCCGACTCACCGCTGTTTTGCTGACATCAAGAATCCAGTCGGCAACCCCGTCACGGATCAAAGATAAACGATTTGGACTGATCCACTAAACGGACGGACTGCGTCCATCATTTAGTGTGTCGCTGATGACGAATTCGTTTCCCTGACGCTCTACTATATAAAACGCATCCGAGATCTCGCGCGCCATAAGATGATTTTGACCGAGAACCCGTAAATGTTCCAGGCTGGTCGGAAGCTTTACTTCTTGCGATATACCGGTTTTGGCGTTCATCAAACAGTACGGGTGGACGCTTTCGTCAAAATAATCGTGCTGGAACAGTAACCATATCTTATCCGCAGAGTCCGCCCGCAGGAACGCATACGGTGAATCGTCAGCTCCCCTTTCGGGTATATTGTTTTCAAGGAGGTGAAATATCTTGTTGACGCACAAGGCCTACAAATTCAGAATCTACCCCACCAAAGAACAGGAAATCCTGATTGCGAAGACGATTGGGTGTTCTCGATTCATCTTCAACCACTTTTTGGCGAAGTGGAATGAAATGCACAAGACTACTGGGAAAGGACTGTCCTACGGCTCTTGTTCCAAAGAAATCCCTTCACTGAAGCAAGAATTCGACTGGTTGAAGGAAGTTGATAGCCACTCGCTTCAATCTAGTATCAAACACCTCGCTGATGCGTTTGACCGTTTCTTCAAGAAGCAAAATAATCGTCCTCGATTCAAGTCGAAGATGAACCCTGTCCAGTCGTATAAGACGAATATCGAGAAGAAGAACCAACTTCCTGAAGTCTCGATTGTCGGAAATCATCTCAAACTTCCGAAGCTGAAATGGGTTCGTTTCGTCCACTCGAAACCATTCGACGGAAGAATCCTCAACGCCACGATCCGACGTAACGCGTCAGGGAAATACTTCGTCTCTCTGCTCGTCGAGCAGGAGATCAACGAACTTCCGAAGACCAGTTCATCCGTCGGTGTCGACGTCGGACTCAAGAACTTTGCTATCCTGTCAGACGGCACAATCTACAAGAACGACCGTTACTTTCAAACACTTGAGAATAAGCTGGCCCGCGAACAGCGCAAGCTCTCCCGCCGTCAACGCATCGCCTTGAGCAAGAAAGTCAGGCTTTCCGAGGCGAAGAACTATCAGAAGCAGAAGCGGAAGGTTGCGCGTATCCACGAGAAGATTGCCAACAGGCGCACCGACTTCCTGCATAAGGTGTCGACCGAGATCGTCAAAAACCACGACGTCATCGGCATCGAGACCTTGCAGGTGAAGAACATGCAGAAGAATCGTAAGTTGAGTAAGGCCATCTCTGACGTCAGCTGGTCAGAGTTCTTCCGTATGCTTGAATACAAGGCGGACTGGTATGGCAAAACTGTCGTGAAGGCCGGAAAGACCTTCCCATCAAGTCAACTCTGCTCGAGTTGCGGTCATCAACACAAGGATGTGAAACATCTAGGCTTGCGAGAATGGACATGTCCGAATTGCGGGATCGACCACGACCGTGATGTGAACGCAGGACTGAATCTCAAACGAGAAGCTGAACGTATCTTAGCTTCTTCAACCGTCGGGACGACGGGGTTAGCCTGATCAATTTTCGACCGTTAGGTCGGATAACTCAGGAATCCTCCACCTCTTAGCCAAGCGTAGATGGAGGTAGTTCAATTTATTCCATTTTTTCTCTTTATTCAGATGTTTTTAAATAAATCAGGTCAATTCAGTTTCCACATTACAGCCGACTCAAACGTTCGTTCCCTTCCGGTTAAGGGTATAGATTATCTCACGACTATGACAAACGTTAGGAGCAAATGATGATTGGACTCGGCTACGCTTTCTACTTATTATTGGGCACGTTAAAATTCGTGCTGTTCAGCTTTTATACCGACACGGCTTTCCCGGTTGACCTCTTTTTCATGAATCTCGGCGGCATGCTGCTGTTATCAAGTTGGACTTTATTGATTGAATGGAAAAAACGCCGTTGGATTTGGCTTGGTCTGTTGATCGCCCACAGCCTGCTGCTGATTTCCGACATGTGGTATTACCGTTATTTTAACGATTTCCTGTCCGTCTCCCTGATGTCACAGATGATGCAGATGGGTGATGTCAGCAGCGGATTTGCCGCTTTGATCTTGCCGAAGGACTTTTTACTGTTTGCGGACAGTCCGATTTTCCTCGGATTTTTATTCTTTATGCGACACCGGACGTTTTCTATCGCGAAAAAGACACGCCGCAAGACAGCCGGACTGACTTTTCTCACCGGTGCCGTTCTGTTTGCCGTCCCCCTCTCGTACAGCATCGTCAAAGAAGACCAGCACCTCAGCCGGTCTGTGTCCGATATGCGCGACTATTATCAGCTCGGATTTTGGGGTTACCACGGAGTTGATCTGGTTCGAGGCCTTCACAGTGCGCTTGGTCCAACAGACGGTTTGACGAAGGCAGAACAACAGCGGATCAATAACAATACGACTTCCGGTACGAGTGGTGCCACGAAAAAACCGAACATCATTCTCGTCCAGCTCGAATCGTTCCAGGCTTCCGTCATCGATCAACAGATTGACGGTCAGACCTTAACACCGAACTTAAACAAATTAAAAAAAGAATCGCTGTATTTCCCGTCGTTTTATCACCAGACACACGAAGGACGGACTTCGGACGCCGAATTCATCACGAATACGTCACTCTATCCGTTGAAATCCGGTTCCGTCTACACCCGGTTCCCGGATAACGAGTTTGACGCGCTGCCGGATCTGTTGCGTACGAACGGGTATGACACGGCTGCCATGCATGCCTATGAAAAAGGATTTTGGAACCGCGATCAAGTCTATCAAAATATCGGCTTCAAACATTTTTTCAGCCAGGACGATTATCCGAAACAAAAGAAAATCGGTATGGCATTAAATGATAAACAGTTTTTCCAAAAATCGATTGAACATATGGAAACGTTAAAGGAACCGTACTTCTCCTTCCTCGTCGCGTTGACGAGTCACACGCCATACGAAATTCCGAAGGACGAACAGCAACTGGATTTGTCGAGTTACGAGGATCCGATGCTGAAACGGTATTATCAAACGATCCGTTATGTCGACGGGGCCGTCGGACAGATGGTCAAGGAATTGAAGAAAAAAGACATGTGGGATGACACACTCGTCATCTTTTACGGTGACCATGACAGCGGTCTGACGAACAAAGACGGGGAGATGCAGCAAAAAGCGCAAATCGATAATGCCGTCGATGCTTTTGAACTCGATCGCCGCGTACCGCTGTTCATCAAGAAACCAAATCAGGACACGGGTGAAACGATTCAAGAAAACGGCGGGCAAATCGATATCGCCCCGACGATCGTCGATTTACTCAATCTCGATGCCCCGTATATGACGGGACACTCGTTACTCGATGACGAACCGAACCTGACAGCGTTCCGCGACGGTTCATTCCGTTATAAAGGTTACTATTACAAAGCGAAGCTAACCGGGAAAGCGGGCAACGGAACGTGTTATGACGTCTCGACAAAAGAAGCGGTCGCGCGCGACATGTGCCGACCGCAGACGAAACAGGTCCGAAACGATTTGCGTCTGTCGGACGCGATCATTGAAAAGAACGGATTGGAATGATTTTTTCCCCATGACAAAAGAAGGCGCGGATTTCGCATCCGACGCCTTCTTTTTGTTGTACAAATCAGGTTTTTGCTCCGTCTTGCATCTTGCGGATGATCCGGGTAATCTGTTTGCGCGGCAGGAGACGCGGAACAAACGAAAAGATCCGGTTTTGTGTGCCGGGGATGATCAGCGTCTCCCCCTTTAGAAATCCGCGGTAGCCGATGTCGGCGACTTCGCCTGCTTCCATCACTTTACCTTGCAGCATGTTTGATTTCTCCATGCTGGCCCGGTCAGCGAATCCGGTTGCCGTCAGGCCCGGACAAAGCGCCGTTACCGTTACGTTTGTCCCGCTGACTTCATTTTCAAGTGCTTCCGTGAATGACAGGACATATGCTTTCGTCGCATGATAGACCGACATCAACGGTCCCGGGAAAAAGCCGACCATCGAGGAGACATTCATGACGCCTCCCTGATTCCGCTGTATCATACCCGGTAAAAACAATTTCGTCATGATCGTCAATGCTTTGATGTTGACGTCAATCATGTTCGTCTCCTGTTCGAGATCCGTTTCGACAAACGGTCCAAACAGACCGAATCCGGCGTTGTTGATCAAATAATCGACCTGAATCTTTTTCTGACGCAGCTCTTCAAAAATTTCCTGGGGTACACCGGGTGCCGCGACATCTTTCGCGATGACCGTGACGCCGACACCGTACGTCATTTGGTAATGTGTCGCGAGTTCTAAAATCTTCGCTTCACTCCGGGCAACGAGCACCATCTCATAGCCGTCCCGGGCAAACCGGTCAGCGAGTTCCTTGCCGATACCGCCGGAGACACCCGTAATTAAAACGGTTTTCCGCATGGGATTCCCTCCTTTTCTTTCTCATCCGATGTTAAAACGTAATGATGACTTTTCCTTTCGGACGCCCTGTCGCAACTAATTCCAGTGCTTCGTTGATTTCAGCGATTGTAAACCGTTTCGGATGCAGCACCGGAACGATCTGGTTCGCTTCGACGATTGACGTGATTTCTTTTAACTGACCGCCGTTCGAACGGACGAAGATAAACCGGTATTCGACACCGTGTTTTTTCGCTGCCCGGTCATATCCGGCGCCGGCGAGTGAAAATAAGGTCTGTTTCCAAAACGGAAATCTCCGGTCCTGTGCGAACCGTTTATTGGGGCCGGTCCGCAGTGACAGCAATCGTCCGCCCTGCTTCAGGATGCTGAGTTCTTTTTTGAACTCCTTTGGTCCAAGCGTATCGATGACATAATCGACGTTCGTCAAAAGGTCCTCATAGTTTTGCGTCGCGTAATCGAGATATTGATCGGCACCGAGCTGCATCGTCCGCTCACGGGATTCGGCATTTCCGCTGACAATCACTTTCAGCCCAAGTGTTTTCGCAATCGGAACTGCCATCTGACCAAAACTGCCGGACCCGCCCGGAATAAAGACCGTTTTACCGGACCGGACGTTTAATTCTTCATGCAAGCCCTGATAAGCCGTCAATCCAGTCAGTGCGACAGCTGCCGCCTCGTCGTACGATAAATTCTTCGGCATGATGGCAAGGGCTGCCGCATCGACAGTCGCGTATTCAGCGATCGCTCCGATTTTTTCAATCGGCAAACGGCCGTAGACGTCATCGCCGACTGAAAAGCCGTGTACCTGTTTCCCGACCTTTTCGATGACACCGGCCAGTTCGTTTCCTATTGTCAGCGGGAACGCGTAATCCTGGATGAGCTTGACGCTGCCTGTCATGATCAGCATCTCGAGCGGATTGATGGCAGCGGCTTTGACCTTGATCAATACTTCGTGGTCGTTGATGTCAGGAACCGGTACTTCGTTGACCTGGGCCTTGATCGTTTTGGAATAGTTGCTGATTTGAGCAGCTTTCATGAGAGATCCTCCTTTGTCTGTGCCGACAGATGCTTAAATCGCATCTGAATCCAGGAATAAGTTGACGTGTGCAGCAAACAGTTCCGGGAATTGGAACAAATGACCGTGACCTGAATCCGGATAAATGATCAATTGCGCGTTCGGCATTTTTTCCGTCAGGATGTAACTGTTTTGTGTCGGAACCATGACGTCATTGACACCGTTCGTCACGAGGACCGGATGTTCGATCGTCCGTAACCATTCATAGTCTTCGTCCGGCTTCTCCTGCGCCCATTTGGCAACGGACCGCATTTGTGCCTCTTTGACCTGATCCGAACTGTTAAACTGTTTCTGTGCAAAAATCCGTTCGAGTGACGCCATTCCGGCTGCCCGGCTCGTCTCGGTCGGTCCGTAGAAGAAGAACATGAAGTCGTTGATGCCGTCCTCTTCCGTTCCTTCGTGACGGTTCATCCGCTCAAAGATTTCCGCGCTCGGATTGACGCCCGCTTCCGGCGACGTTCCTGCCAAGATCATCTTCCGGACCAGGTGCGGTGCTTGAAGTACGACTTCCTGGGCGACCATACCGCCGATTGAAAAACCAAGGACGTCGACTTGTTCGTGGCCGAGTGTCTCGATGAAGGCAATCGCGTCTTGTGCCATCTCTGTCACGCTGTCCGGTGTTTCACCACTCGTCTCACCGACTCCTTTGTTGTCGAACAGGATAATCGGACGTGTCGCTGCGAGCGGTGCCAACAGTTTCGGATCCCAGTTTTCGATCGTTCCTCTGAAGTGAACGAACAGGACGAGTGGTGTTCCTTCTGTTTGTCCCATTGTCCGGTAGGCATACCGTGTTCCTGCTGCTTCGATAAATTGTGATTGTGTCGGTAATTGAGTCGTAGTCATGATTATTTTCCTCCTTAAATGTAGTAAAGCTGTTTTTTAGAATGAACGTTCTAGAATAAATAAAAAAAGAAAGTCAGTCCAGCACTTTGAGTGCCAGGGTGATGATACTTTCTAATTCTTTTTGACTGTAGTTCGTTTTGATCAACACGCGCAGACCAATCAGATTGTTGTGCAAAAAACGCGCCGTCTGTACCGGATCGATTTCGTCCGACAGTTCGCCGTTTTGTTGTCCGTGCCGGATCAAATCCTCGAACATGCCTTCCGTCCGGTTGAACATCGCTGTCACGAGCCGGTCGATTTCCTGATCGAGTAAGGACAGTTCGACTGCCGCATTCACTGACAGACATCCTTTTGGATACTGGTCCGAAGAACGAAGGATGAACAGGAACACATCACGGATTGCCGCGTGAACCGAATCCTTCTGACGGATGATCGTCTCCATCTCGTGCGTAATGAATTTTTCATATGCATCCAGAGCCGCCAAGAACAATGACCGTTTGTCACCAAACGTGTCGTAGATACTTCTCCGGTGAATCCCCATACGGTCGACTAAATCCTGCATCGATGTTTTTTCGTAGCCTTGCTCCCAAAACAACTCCATCGCTTTTTTTAAGACAACCGTTTCGTCAAACTCTTTACTTCTAGCCATGTCATTTCTCCTTCAATCGTTGCAAAAGCCATCATCGCTGTTTTTTAGAATGTTCGTTCTAAAAAGGGTAAGTTGCTTTCTGATTACAAACCGATCATACCCTTTCTAGAACGATTAGTAAAGAATAAAGTTTTGTCTTTATTTTTAGTGTTCCTGTTCCCATGAAGATTCTATATCAAATTCGCCTCAGATTATTATGAAATAACCTGAAGCGATTACCTAAGTTACTCTTAATTTAAAACTTAAAACAACTTATACCAATACAACGTGATATCGATTTCGGCATTAGCTGAATGTTTCAGCGTATCCACACCACCAAGGACAAATCCCTCTTTGACGTAAAAACGGCAGGCAATCAAGTTATCATTTTGCGCTTCAAGCGACAAGCCGATCAACGACTGTTCCTTCGCCCAGGTTTCAGCTGCTTCAAGTAACAAGTGACCGACACCGCTTTTTCGGAAATCCTTTTTGACGGCGATGTTTTCAATATAGGCAAACCGGTTCCAGTCTTTGACGAGACGGATCTGTCCAATGCACGCGTCTTCGTGGAAGGCCAACAAGACGATTTTTTCACTGCTGTCGATATAAGCAGACCAATCCAGTTTGTCATCCGGGAAACGGATTTCAGATGGAGTATTATATAACTCTTCCTCATAGGACCAGACGCCTTTCGAAAAACTCGGGAGAATTTTGCCGATGATTGGAAACGATTCATTTGTGTCGTTGATGATAGTTATGGATTGTTCCGTTAAAGGATGAATTGTGATTTCTGCGTTCTCTTTCATAGATTTCCACCTTTCACAACCTGTCTTATAATTTCTTGAATTTAATCTTTTTTTTGGCACATAAAGAAAGAACAGCAGTACTTAAAAATCATGTGATCATTGCAATTTGCGATAGGTGGAAAACTTCAATAATTATATTTTAATCTTAGCAGACTATGAAGATAAGTCCCCTAAAAATATGAATCAGATACCGAATCTGAAGCATTTTTGCAGGATAGCAGAGATACATGAGTACGAAAAAGCCTTTTGGAACCATGACGATGTTTGTGAGAACATCGGTTTCAAAAACACTTCTTCAGCCAAAAAGATTATTCAAAAGAGAAGAAAATCTGTATAGAGCTGAACGACCAATAGTTCTTCCTCCTCGAATCGATTGATCATATGGATTCCCTCCATGAACTGGTTATATTTCTTAAAATTTACTCTATTATCATGAAGTCTTTTTTGATTTTTTCAATGTCTCGCCCAGTTGTTTTTTCCAAATATTTTAGGAAAACATCATTTTTTTCAGTATCAATATACCTTTTAAATTTTTCAACATGTCCTTCAAACCCTTTGAAATAATTACTTTGATAATTAAGATCGTTGTAAATTTTAATGAACTCAAGATAATCTTTAGTACTCATTTTGTTTCGAATTTGCATCAAAAGAGAGTACCATTTTTTTATTTTTTTCTCGTATAAAGGCTTTTTAAGTTTATTTTCTCTTTTTTCTTCGTCTTTTAATTGTTGAACATATTGTTCGATATCGTCTATGTATTGAAAAAGTTCAAGTCGATTTTGACTATCTAATTTTGGCAGTATCTCATTCACGTACTTCTTATACATTTGTTCTCTATAAGATAATTTCTTTTTTATTAATTGATTTTCTTTTTTATTTTCTGTGTTTTCTTTTAATAATTTTATTCCCCTTTTGGCTACACCCATCCCAGCTAAAATCTCTTTTTGATTTTCTTTAATTAGTTTCCCAACTTTTTTCCCGCCTTCAACAATTGATCTAATTTCAATTTTCGCCATATAATCCACCTTTAATAAAATTAGTATTTATAACATTGAAGTAATCAAACAGTTTATTTTTCCAACTTTAAACTCTATACATAAAAAAATCGAAATAAGTTTCACTTTTCTATTCTAAAGTATTTTTAAATAGAAGTATTAAAACATTATATTTATTAAGAGTAGTCGATAAAATATCCATTCTCAAAGAGTTTCTAGAGCAAACTGAATTAGTTGATATGAAAGCCAAAACATTAAGAAGCCTATTCCAAAATCTAAAACCTTCCATGCTATCGGTTTTTTAAATACAGGAATTAGCCATCTCGCACCATATCCTAAACCCAAAAACCATACAAACGATGCAATCAAGGCCCCGATTAAGAAATTAACTTTTTGATCAAATGTCAAAGTTCCAGCTATTCCTCCTATCACGACGACTGTATCTAAATATACATGTGGATTTAAAAGTGTAATCGCTAATGTGAGTAAGATTGTCTGGTGAATAGGGATGAGTTTGGAATCAGTTGAAATGTCAATTGCACCTGATGAAGACAACGCACTACACAAAGATTTGAAGCCGTAAAAGAGCAGAAATAGTCCTCCGACAATCGCAAGACCGACATTCGCAAAAGTATTATTCTTAATAGCAGTACCGACTCCGAGTACTCCCGTACACATCAGTAACACATCACATAAGAAACACACTAGGACTACCCAGAAAATATTATTTTTCAATAAACCTTGTTTTAGAACAAACGCATTTTGAGCTCCGATCGCTACGATAAGCGTACCTGACGTCAACATCCCGTTTAAAATTTCATTCACTTGACGGCCTCTTCTCTTCTCACTTATAAAAATCATACATACTGTTTATGTAGTTCTTTCAAATATTAAGTATACTATTACAAACAAAAAGTACCGAATCCTATTTGCTAGGATTCGGTACCTAAAATCGAAATGTCTTACATCATTCCGCCCATTCCACCCATGCCGCCCATATCAGGCATTGCAGGCGCACCGGCTGGTTCCGGTTTATCGGCGATGACGGCTTCTGTCGTCAAGAACATCGCTGAAACAGAGGCTGCGTTTTGAAGTGCTGAACGCGTTACTTTCGCCGGATCGACGATTCCTGTTTCGATCATGTCGACATACTCGTCTGTCGCGGCGTTGTAGCCCATGCCTTGCGCTTCATGCTTGAGGCGCTCGACGATGACCGAACCTTCTTGACCGGCGTTTTCTGCGATTTGACGGAGCGGTGCTTCGAGTGCACGAAGAACGATGTTCACACCTGTTGCTTCGTCGCCAGTTGTGACAGCCAGAATCGATTCAACGGCTTTCGTGACGTGGATGAAGGCTGTTCCTCCACCGGCAACGATTCCTTCTTCGACGGCTGCACGTGTCGCGTTGAGTGCATCTTCAATCCGGAGCTTCCGTTCTTTCAGTTCCGTTTCCGTTGCTGCCCCGACTTTGACGACGGCTACGCCGCCTGCAAGTTTCGCGAGACGCTCTTGTAGTTTTTCACGATCGAAGTCGCTTGTCGTTTCTTCGATTTGCGAACGGATGGCTCCGACACGCGCTGTGATTGAATCACTGTGTCCGTTACCTTCGACGATTGTCGTGTTGTCTTTTGAGACGACGACTTTCGACGCGCGGCCGAGTTGCGTGATTTGTGTTTCTTTGAGATCAAGACCAAGTTCTTCTGTGATCAATTCTGCGCCTGTGACGATCGAGATGTCTTCGAGCATCGCTTTACGACGGTCTCCGAAACCAGGTGCTTTAACGGCAACAGCGTTGAACGTTCCACGGAGTTTGTTGACGACGAGTGTCGCGAGTGCTTCGCCTTCAACGTCTTCTGCGATGATCAAGAGTGGTTTGTTTTGTTGGACGACTTGCTCAAGGACCGGCAGGATTTCCTGGATGTTCGAAATCTTTTTGTCCGTGATCAAGATGTACGGGTTCTCAAGGACCGCTTCCATCTTATCGGAATCCGTGATCATGTACGGTGATGCATATCCACGATCGAACTGCATCCCTTCGACGACATCAAGTTCCGTCGTGAAGCCGCGTGATTCTTCGATTGTGATAACGCCATCCTGACCGACACGTTCCATTGCTTCCGCAATCAATTGACCGACTTCTTCGTCGGCTGCTGAAATCGCCGCTACTTGAGCGATTGCTTCTTTGCCTTCAATCGGTTTTGCGATTGCGTGCAGTTCTTCAACGGCACGACGGACTGCTTTTTCGATCCCTTTACGAATGACCATCGGGTTAGCGCCTGCAGTGACGTTTTTGAGTCCTTCACGGATCATCGCTTGTGCGAGGACTGTCGCTGTTGTCGTACCATCCCCTGCGATTTCATTCGTTTTCGATGCGACTTCTGCGACGAGCTTCGCGCCCATGTTTTCGAAGTGGTCTTCGAGTTCGATTTCTTTTGCAATCGTCACACCGTCATTCGTGATGAGTGGTGAACCGAATTTCCGTTCGAGAACGACGTTACGTCCTTTTGGTCCGATCGTCACCTTGACTGCGTCCGCTAATGCGTCTACTCCACGAAGCATCGCCCGGCGTGCTTCTTCACTGAATAAGATATCTTTTGCCATGACTGAAATCCCCCTTTGATTAGTTTGCTACTGCTAAAATATCGCTTTCGCGTAAGATTAAGTATTCGTTGCCATCCACTTTCACTTCTGACCCTGCGTATTGCGCATAGATGACGTGGTCCCCGACATTCACTTCAAGTGGTACGCGGACACCCTGCTCCGTCACACGGCCTGTACCGACAGCGACGACTTTACCCTCTTGCGGCTTTTCTTTCGCTGACCCAGGAAGAACGATTCCTCCGAGTGTTGTTTCTTCTTTTTTAACGACTTCGATCACGATGCGATCACCAAGTGGTTTTAACATGCGAAACATCCTCCTTGAACATGACTGTTTTTTAGCACTCACTTAATTGGAGTGCTAACATATTTTTATCTTAAACGGTTTTCAGTTGGAATTCAAGCCCGAACCCTTATCCGTTTTCCCGAAATTGCCATCTTTGAACCATCACCATTCGTGCGCCCGGTCGGTTTGTTTGTTACAATCGGGACAGTACCTTCATTACAAAGGAGTTGTGTCCCGAACAATGAAAAATTCCGTCAATCTGCCGTTTAACATGGCTGAGAAGTGGCAAATCCGTCACGTCATTCCGATCGTGATTTATTTAATCGTGCAACTTGTTCCGGCAACCTTCCCAAGTTTCCTCTCCAAAAGTCAGATTCCGAGCGTTCTCGGCTGGTGGCTCGCGATTGGTTTTACTGTAGCCGTCATCGTTTCCTTCTATTGTTTACGTCCCGATTGGCAGAAGTGGAAAGCTGAAGGCAATCAGACCGATACGATGGATACGTTAAAGTGGATCGGGATCGGGATCGTCTTGTTGTATGTCTCGCTGATCAGCGTCAATCTGGTGGATGCTTGGCTGTCCGGTGGTATCGAGAATATCGCGAAATCACAAAATACGGATGAAATCATGAAAGCCATCCAGGTCATTCCGATTCTTCAGGTCATGGTCGTCCTGCTTGGTCCAATCATGGAGGAGTTTTTATTCCGCCATATCATGTTCGGAAATTTGTCGACCAAACTGAACTTCATCTTCAGCTTCGTTCTCAGCGGTGTCATCTTCGGTTTGATCCACGGAGATAATAAATTTTTGATTTACGTCGCGATGAGCTTCGTCTTCTCGCTCGTATTTGTCAAGACCCGCCGCATCATCGCACCGATCGCCATTCACGTTTTTAATAACGGCATCGTCGTGCTTGCCCTCTATGCAACGACTTAATTAACGAAAGGTAGTGTTTTCATGCGACAAGGTTCAAACTTCATGGCATTGTTTTATGCCATCTTCGGTATTCTGTTCATGTACCTCGCTTATACCAACTCGATCGAGGCCGGAACAGTCTTTAACTTCTGGACGATTCTCTTAACACTGTTCGCAGCCGTCGACTTTTATCGTCTTTACCTCATCTTCCGCTTCCGGATGGCAGCCAAGAAGATGATCAAAAAAGAACAGGAAAAAAAAGACGACAAGAAATAACGCAAAATGAGATTGCCGAATTTACTCGGTGATCTCATTTTTTTATTGGCGTCTATGATGTCGAAGAGCAGGTGTCGTATGTTCACCGCCCAAGAAAAGCGGGCTTGACCAATACGACACCGCGGACAGCGAACAACAGATTACGTCCTCCTATTTCTAAGACAACAAAAAAGACCAGATAACGATTCATCTGGTCTGCTGTATATTATGCACTTTTCACTTTATCCTGCTTACCTTCTGTCGACATGAATTCGTCAAGTTGGTCGGAATCCAAAACACCTTCCCACTTCGCAATGACGAGTGAAGCGAGCGTGTTCCCTGTTACGTTAACGACAGAACGCATCATGTCCATGATCCGGTCAATCCCGGCGATGAAGGCAAGACCTTCAGGCGGAATGCCGACCGTTCCGAGCGTCGCGAGTAATACCACGAACGAAACACCCGGTACAGCAGCCATCCCTTTTGATGTCAGCATCAACACGAAGACGAGCGTCAACTGCGTGCCGATTGATAAATCAATGTTGTACATCTGCGCGATGAACAAGGCCGCCATCGCTTGGTACAGTGCTGATCCATCGAGGTTAAACGAGTAACCCGTCGGAACAACGAAACTGACGATCGACTTCGGAACACCCATTTTTTCGAGTTTTTCCATGACACGCGGTAACACCGTTTCCGACGAGGCAGTCGAATACGTCAGGAGCAATTCATCTTTGAAGACACGGACGAAATCCGAGACACGAACCCCGACCCATTTCATGATTGATCCGAAGACGATGACCATGAAAAGAAGCGCCGTGACATATAATGTTCCAATCAATTTAAAGAGCGATCCGAGTGATTCGATTCCGAATGTCGAGACCGTAACACCAATCAAAGCGAACACACCGATCGGAGCGAACTTCATGACGATGTTTACCAGGTTGAACATCGCCGCTGCGACCCCTTCGAAGAAGCGGACGACCGGTAAGCCCTTTTCACCCGCGAATCCGACACCGAGGCCGAACAGAACGGAGAAGAAGATGATAGCCAGCATATCGCCACGCACCATCGCGTCCAAGATGTTCGTCGGCACGATACTGACGATTTTCTCGACAAGACCTTGATCTTTCGTTGTTTCTTCTGTTGCGACGTACGTCGAGATATCCGTCTTTTCGAGTGTCGCCATATTGATGCCGGCTCCCGGTTCAACAAGGTTTGCTGCGAATAATCCGGTAAAGATGGCAATCATCGTGACGATCGTAAAGTAACCGAGCGTCTTTGCGCCGAGGCGCCCGAGACTTTTTGGACTTCCGACTGACGAGACACCGAGAACGATGGTTGTAAAGACGATTGGGACGACGATCATTTTCATCATCCGGATAAAGATATCACCGATTGGCTTCAGCCACTCCGCGACATGTGGATTCCCGTAAAAGATACCACCGACGGTAATCCCGAGAATCAATCCGATTAAAATCTGCCAAGCCAAACCAAGTGGCTTACGTTTCGTTACTGCCATAATTTTCCTCCTTAATTTCACACATTTAAAAACACATAAGAGCATTTTGTCCTAAATACAGACCGTTGTCAAACCGTTCTGTTATAGTACAATACAAACAAAGAGACGGCTTCCGTTTAAAAAACAGAAGCCGTCTCTTTGCTATTTCGTTATTTTCAACGGTTTTGATTGACCATTTCCTGAATCAATTCCCGGTTTCGCTTTTTAAAGACTTCATTATGGGACGAAACCATCGCGACTTTTGGTGCCTCCGGTTCAATATATTTCTTCGCCCGGTTGACGGCGTTCGCCGCATCCTGAAAAGCACCTGAGATGAGATGGACTTTTCCTTCATGCGACAGGATATCCCCTGCCGCGTAGAGACCAGGTACACTCGATTCACTTGATGCTGTTCCAGCGATATAGAAATCATCAACCTGTTGTAAGTCGAGGTCACAGTTCGCCAGCAACTCGGCATCCTGCTCATAACCGTGATTGATGATGACTTCATCAATTTCGAGCGTCACCGTCTCGTTCGTCGTGCAATCGATCAGTTCGACCGAAGCAATCCGGTGGTGATCGTCACTCGCAACCAGCTTATGAATCGTCGTGTTGAGCAGACAAACAGCCGAGCTGTTGACGAGCTGTTCAACTTGCGCCTCGTGCCCCGTGAAACAGTCTTTCCGGTACGTGACATAAACTTTTTTCGCGACAGGTTCCAGTTCATTCGCCCAGTCGATGGCCGAGTTCCCGCCGCCGGAAATGATGACCGTCTTATTCTTAAACCGTTCAATCGATTTGACGGTGTAGTTCAAGTTCGACACTTCATACCGTTCAGCGCCCTCGATCTTTAATTTCTGTGGATTGAGGATTCCGCCGCCAACGGCAACGATAACTGTTTTCGAATAGTGAATCATCCCAGATTCTGCTTCGAGGACGAAGTTGCCAAACACATCTTTCGTGATCGAGATGATCTTTTCATTCAGATGAACGGTCGGATTAAACGTCAGTCCTTGTTCGACCAGCTGTTCCATCAGCTTTGCACCGGTAATGGGCGGCTGACCCCCGACGTCCCAAATCATCTTTTCCGGATAGACATGAATCTTTCCACCCAGTTCTGCCTGGTATTCGATTAATTTCGTCTTCATTCCGCGTAGTCCACTATAGAAAGTAGAGTATAACCCGGCCGGGCCTCCACCAATTACCGTTACATCGAACAATTCCTGCTGCTCCATCTCGCTCACTCCCTCACGATTCGATACGACTGATTATCATTCTCATTCCCAATGATAACGTGAACATGTCTTGAAGACAAGAAAAAATGTTGACAGCGTTTTTATGGAACTGGTATGGTTAGGTGGACGATAGTGATAATCATTATCAATGAAAACAGTTTTAACCGAGAAGGAGTCTGTGCGTATGGTACGTCTAGCAACAGAAGAAATCAGCATCGGTTACGGAGATCGTACCATTGTCAAAGACTTGACGGTCCAGATTCCCGATCGACAAATCACGACGATCATCGGTGCGAACGGATGCGGCAAATCGACCTTACTGAAGGCGATGACGCGGATCATCCCCCATCAATCAGGGCGTGCGTTACTCGATGGTCTCGATATCGTGAAGGAAAGTACGAAACTGCTTGCCCGGAAAATGGCTATCCTGCCACAGACACCGGAAAGTGCAAGTGGTCTGACGGTCGCAGAGCTTGTCTCATACGGTCGCTTTCCCTATCAGAAAGGATTCGGACGTCTGACGAAACATGATTACGAAATCATCGACTGGGCACTCGAAGCAACCGACACGATGGCATTCAAACATCGTCCGGTCGACGCTTTATCCGGCGGTCAACGGCAACGGGTCTGGATCGCGATGGCCCTCGCCCAGGAAACGGATATCATTTTTCTCGACGAACCGACCACCTATCTTGATCTCGCCCATCAGCTCGAAGTCCTCGAGCTGCTCGAACAGCTCAACCGGACGCAGGGCCGGACAATCGTGATGGTGTTACACGATTTGAATCAAGCGGCACGTTTCGCCGACTACATCATCGCCATGAAAGACGGTGAAGTCGTCAAAGCCGGAACGTGTGAGGAAGTCATCTCAAAAGACGTCCTGAAAGATGTATTCCATATCGATGCCGAAATCGGTCGTGATCCGCGCACGAACAAACCGATGTGCGTCACCTACAACTTAATTAAGGGAGATTGAAGTCATGAAAAAACTGTTATTACCGGTTCTTTTATTGTTAACGCTTGTCATTGCCGCCTGCGGCAACACGGATAAAAAGGAAGACACCTCGTCGGCCGATACAAAAAAAGAAACGATTACCTATAAATCCGAAACGGGAGACGTTGAAGTACCGGCGAATCCGAAACGTGTTGTCGTCCTCGCTGGTTTTGCCGGAAATGTCATGGCGCTTGACGTCCCGCTCGTCGGTGTCGACTCATGGTCTAAATCAAATCCGAAGTTTGATTTGAAAAACGTCAAAGAAGTTTCAGAAGAGAACGTTGAGAAAGTCATCGAACTCGAGCCGGATCTCATCATCGGCTACAACACAACGAAAAACATCGATAAATTCAAAAAAATCGCACCGACCGTCACATACACATACGGAAAAGTCGACTATTTGACACAACACATCGAAATCGGTAAATTGCTCAACAAAGAGCAGGAAGCACGCGACTGGGTCAAAGACTTCAAAACACGTGCTGCGGACGCCGGAACAGAAATCAAAGCCAAAATCGGTGAAGACAAAACGGTTTCCGTCATCGAAAGCTTCGACAAACAGCTCTACGTCTTCGGCGACAACTGGGGCCGCGGTACAGAAATCCTCTACCAAGAGATGAAATTAAAAATGCCGAAAAAAGTCACGGAGATGGCGTTAAAAGACGGCTATTACGCGTTATCACCTGAAGTTCTGCCGGAATATGCAGGCGACTATCTGATCTTCAGCAAAACAGCGGAAGCAGACAACTCGTTCACGAAAACGGACACGTACAAAAACATCCCTGCCGTTAAAAACAACCACGTCTTCGAAGTTGATTCAAAAGAGTTCTACTTCAACGATCCACTCACATTGGAACGTCAACTCGAATTCTTCAAGAAAAGTTTCCTTGGCGCGTAACGTATACTAAAGGAGGGAGCCTCATCGCTCCCTCCTTTTTTGGATTCATACAAACTGGAGGCGATACCCGTGTCATCCGCTCGACTACCTTTTGGCTTAAAAATTTCATTCGGACTCATTCTGTTCGTCATCATGTTTTGGCTGTCGATGACGTTTGGTGCTGCTGATACGACGATCCGCGAAGTCTGGAACGCCTTGACGTTTGGTCCGCTTAACGATAAAGCAAAAATCATTCAGGAAATCCGGCTGCCACGTGAACTGGCAGCGATTCTCGTCGGGGCCGCCCTCGGCATCTCAGGTGCAATCATGCAGGCGATGACCCGAAATCCGTTGGCCGATCCCGGTCTGCTCGGATTGACGGCGGGTGCCAATGCGGCCCTTGCCTTAGCAATCGTCTTCATTCCCGGCATCAACTATTACGGCATCATGCTCGCCTGTTTCCTCGGGGCAGCCCTTGGCGCTGCACTCGTCTTCGGCATCGGTGCTTCCCGAAAAGGCGGCTTTTCCCCGCTCCGGATCGTCCTCGCCGGATCTGCGATTTCCGCTTTCCTGTATGCGATCGCGGAAGGGATCGGGATTTACTTTAAGATTGCCCAGGATGTCTCGCAGTGGACGTCAGGCGGTCTCGTCGGGACGACATGGGGACAGTTGCAGGCCATCACACCGGTCATCCTGATCGGAACCGTCATTGCCCTGATCTTCTCACGTCAGTTGACGATTCTCAGCCTGTCGGAAGAAGTGGCGCTCGGACTCGGTCAGAATATCATCCAGATTAAAGCCGTCCTTTACGTCGTCGTCATCCTCCTGGCCGGTGCTGCCGTCGCGTTGGTCGGCAACATGGCCTTCATCGGACTGATGATCCCGCATATCGTCCGTGCCATCGTCGGCACCGATTACCGGTATATTCTACCGATGACGGCTGTCTTCGGAGCGACGTTCATGCTGCTCGCCGATACAATCGGCCGGACGCTGTTTGCGCCATACGAAACACCGGTCATTGCCATCGTTTCGATGCTCGGACTGCCGTTCTTTTTATTGATCGTCCGTAAAGGAGGTCACGTTTTCTCATGATGGAAACTCGTTTACGCCGCCGCCAACGCTTGATCTTTTTATTATTAAGTCTGTTATTGCTCAGCACAATCGTCGTCGGCATCGGTCTTGGTCCGGCGTCTCTCTCTTACGATCGCCTGTTGCCGACTCTGCTCGGACAAGGCTCGTTCAAAGAAGACTTTGTTTTGTTTTCACTCCGTCTGCCGCGGATTGTCATCACGTTGCTCGCCGGAATGGCGCTTGCCTTGTCCGGATCGATCCTGCAAGGAATCACACGCAACGAACTGGCAGATCCCGGCATCATCGGGATTAATACGGGAGCCGGGGTCGCAGTCGCCATCTTCTTCCTCTACTTCCCCGTGGATGTCGGCTCATTCATCTACGGCTTACCGGTGGCGGCATTCTTAGGTGCTTTAGTGACCGCTGTCGCCATTTACGCACTCTCGTACGTCCGGAATCGTGGCTTACAACCGATCCGGTTGATTTTGACCGGTGTCGGTTTTTCGATGGCCTTGTCCGGAATCATGGTCATTCTGATTTCTTCGACCAAACGCGAAAAGGTCGACTTCATCGCCAAGTGGCTCGCCGGGAACATCTGGGGAACGGACTGGACGTTTGTTTATGCCTTACTGCCGTGGCTGCTTGTCCTGATTCCGTTCACACTGTACAAAGCAAATAAGCTCAATCTGCTCGCTTTAAATGAACCGGTTGCGATCGGCGTCGGCATATCGATTGAAAAGGAACGGATTCAACTTTTGCTGACGGCTGTTGCCTTAGCTGCATCCGCCGTTTCTGTCACCGGAGGGATTTCCTTCATCGGTTTGATGGCGCCGCACATCGCCCGTGCGCTCGTCGGTCCCCGTCATCAATGGTTCCTGCCGATTGCACTGTTGATCGGCGGCTGGCTGCTTGTTTTGGCGGATACGATTGGACGCAACATTGCCGGTCCGGACGGCGTACCTGCTGGAATCGTCGTTGCGCTGATCGGCGCTCCGTACTTTATCTATCTGCTTCTGAAAAAGTAAGAACACTGATCAACCAACCAGAAATGATTTTTGGTTTCACTCGCTTTCCTCAGGCGAGACACAAACCAGTTTTCCTGCCCATTTGGACAGGAAAGCGGGTCTTGTTTGTCTCTGACAGCGCAAGTTACCTTGCGCTTTCTCCTGCAGGAGTCTCGTGAATCAAATCATTTCTTTAAAAACACAACAGCAGCGATGGGAAGTTGAAATCCCTCTCGCTGCTGTTGTGTTTTACGTATCGTTTTATTACATCATTCAATATTTAACCCGCCGTGTTTCCCGTTCCGCGAGAATCAGCTCGCGTTCTGATAAATGCGTCGGATCGAGTCGTTTGATCCGGGAATCGACGAGACGGTCGAGTGACAAGACGGATAGTAAAAAGACCAGAATCGGTCCAATCAGCGTTGGTCGCGACACATATGGAATCAAGAACTGGGACGCCACGACAAGTAGAAGCTCGGTAATCGTAATGACGATGTACGGCAACCCGAGATGATCCCAGACTTCCATCCGGTCAAAACGTTTCGTGAAGTAACGGTACTTCAAGAAGCGGACCGTCCATTGGTAGCCGAGGACGGGAATCAGTAAAAAGTAATGCATCGAGGCTTCAGCGAAGTTTAAATCATCTGCCAGAAACAAAAAGATGATCAAAACGAGTAGAAAAAATACCGTCTGAACACGCCGGGCACGTTTCGTGAAGCGCAGATAATCAAGTGTTCGTTGCTGTTTGGTATTGTCCATTCCCTGACCGCCCCCTATCGCTACATTAACTTCCCGGTTTCCGGTACTGTTCGACTTCCCGCATCGTCACAAAAGCAGGATCCAATTGTTTCGCTACCCTGTTTAATCGAGAGACGTATACTGTAATCGCAAACACCCAGAACAGAATCAGGGCGAAAGAAACACCTGAATACTGAGGGAAGAGATTGCCCACGTAGAATAAAATGATCGGGACAAAATACCCAATCATCGAGGCGCGACCGACCTTCAAAACGGTCTGTTGATATAACTCAGCCGGCAGACGTTGTTTTAAAATCCGCAGACGCATGATTTCCCGGACGACGCCCGCGAGACAAAGTACGGTAATCGAAAATAACGTAAACAGTCCCGTCTCCCAAAAACCCGGAATGAACCAACCGATCACTGCGAAGACCAAAACCGGAACCGGCGTCAGATGTTGAAGCTTTTTGAGCGGCGGTCCAAGAAGATTTAACCGTGCGTTTTTTTCAAGCAGTGTATTCATTTGATGTTAGCTCCTATTTTATACATTTTTGTATACTTCCTGATCACTGACAAAATCCGGATCATCGCGCCGAATCCGGCGTTTAAACCACCATTCAGACACCACGTAAATCGGGATCAGGATAATCAGAATCGTCCCCCATATCTGCCAAAACGACAAATCCACCGTCAGTATCAAAAGGATGGCAAACGTAACACTTAACACAACGTTTTGGACAAGCCAAAATCGCCAGTATGTCGTTGCTAGTTCTTCACCAACGTACGATTCAAGAATCTGGCGTTTTTTGACTTGATAACGCAGATTGGATCCAAGGAAAGCAACCGGAAACAACAGCGTCAGTAGAACCGAATCAAACCATGTCATTAAAATCCCGATCCCCATCAAAAGTAGAACTGTCCATAACCATTTCGTTCCTAACAGGTCTTTCTCCATGTAAGCCAGCGTCAATTCATGTAACCGTTCGTCCCGTGCCGTACGCATGATGTTCTCTCCTTTAGCTGTCATTCTTCTAGCTGTCATTCTTCCAAGTACTTCACGTGCTTATGCACTTCCTGATCACTGACGAAGTCGGGATCGCCTGACCGGGCCATTTTTTTAAACAACCAATCTGTCACAAAATAAATCGGAGCGAGAATCAGGATGACCCAAAACGTCATTTTCCATAAGGACAGATCACTCGTTTCGAGTATCACCATGAGCAATGAGCCATATAACACAATCTGAATGCCGAGCCACAGCATCGATTGTGTCATGACCTGGTCTTTTGAGAGATACCGTTCTAAAATCCTGCGTTTTTCCAGCTGAAACGGAAGATCAAAAATCAGATAAACAAGCGGCAACAGACCCAAATAAAGGGCGGAATCCATCGTTTCCGAAAAAATGCCGAGCGTCGCCGCCACGGCAGCCATCAGCCAGCCGTTTTTTTGAAGCTGACTCTTGTCGATATAGGCAAGTGTCAGTTCATGTAACCGTTCGTCCTTTGCCGTTTGCATCTGACTTTCCTCCTTCATCCCTGCTGAATTTCTGTTTCACTGATATAAGTCGGATCAATCTGTTTGGAACGGTACGTCAAGAAACGCCGGCAAAGCCAGTAAAACGGGATGACGAAAAGACATAGTCCAAGCAAAAAGGTCGTACCTGACCGATTGGCCGTCAGAATAATCAAGGCTGCGAGCGCTCCGTACTGAAACAATCCGACGCCGACATGAAGACGGAACAGACGGTCTGCTGATCTTTGGGAGGTGTGACGGGCAACGATTTGAAAACGTCGCCGTTGCATGATTATGTCATAAGCGAAATATAAAATCGGAATGATCAAAGCAAGGACAGGTTGTTCCATCAGGTTGCTGGCAAACAAGAAGAGTGCCAAGACGCCCCACAGTTTAGCGGTCGTCCGTTGATGCATGTGTTGATAAAGTTCCTGTAATTCCGTCTGTTGTCCTGTCACAGCATTAATTGCAACACGTTCCTCTCCATCATTTCTTAATGTAATATACTTACATTTTACCAATTATGTTTCAAAAAAAAAGAAACTTCCAAAAAGAAGTTTCTAGGCCGAGACCTGGATGATTAGATAGATGACACTGTATGCAACAATGGCGAGCGGAATCATTGCGACACCGATCAACCAACCGTTCTTATCCCGAATTCCGAGATACAGAACCAGACAGCCGACGATGAAGGCAATGAGTGTAGTAAATGGATTCATAGGAGTTCCCCCTCAAAAAATAACCTATAAAGAAATTTCCCATTCCCGGAACTTGATAAACACCGAAAGCCTTTCTGTAACACACTGCGAAAAAAACAGTGTCGATTCCGGCGAACGTCCACCGGGACCAACACTGCTTTCAAATCCTTATTTCTTCGTGATGACGACTTGCTTCTCGACGACATGGCCACCGAGGTCTTTTAATTTCAAGTTGTAGACGTTTTTACCTTTTTTCAAGGTAACGGTCTTGTTGATCGTTTTCTTAAAGGCGCGCATTTCGTATGGCTCCTTGAACGAACGGCGGTATTCGGCGTTGCCATTCAGATCAAAGCGTAACTCATCGTAGTTATCGCGCAGGACAATCGTCATTTTCGCTGTTTTCGTTTTGCTTGAAACCGTTTTTGGTGCTGTCACGCGGATTGTCGGACGCTCCGAATCGATGATGACCTGACGGCTGAAGGCAACACGATTGCCTTTTCCATCATAGGCTTCGACTTTAAACGACTTCACACCATCCGTCGTATACGTGATGTCATGGCTGAATGCATAGTGTTGTTGAACAGCATCCCAGCGTAATTTAACAGCTTTTCCGTTGATTTTGAATGATTTGATGCCGGACTCATCGGCGACGTTTCCTGAAACCGTCACTTGTTGTGATGTCGTTAAGCCGAGTGCTTCCGGTGTATCAATTTGAACACTTGGAACGGTTTTGTCGACACCTGAAGTGTTGACGTTTTTCTTCACGCTGTTGCCCGCATAATCCGTTACGACGAACGTGACTTTTGCGCGGCTTGGCAGATCCGTCAGCGTGTAATTTTTAACAGATGGAGCAAGCGGATCTTTCAAGACACTTTTTCCGTCGACCAGGATATCGAATGACGCGACACCCGTTCCTTGGTCACCAGCTGTCCAAGAAACTGCTTTTTTGTCAGCATCCCATTTAACAGTTGCTGCCGGAACTTTTGTATCGACGTAGATCGGGAATAAAGCCGTCTGCCATTTCGCATTCGGATAATCGACGACCGATTTGACTTGGTAGTAGTACAGACCATCTTTGGCTTTTGCACCGTTGACCGTTCCATCCCACGCAGCATTCGTGACCGGTGTGTAACCGTCTTCCGATCCGCCGTCATAATAGTTTTTGATGACATCCGACTGCGTTTCCAGTTTACGGAGTGTTGTTTTGTTGCGGTCAAGAATCGAGTACTCGACCTTTTTTGCGTTCCGTAAGAACGACAGGATCGGGAAGGCCTCATCGGCACTACCGTCTCCGTTCGGCGAGAACGAGACTTTTTCTTTGACGACGTCGCCTGCAGCATTCGTTCCGAGGAAGTTATAGTTATCCTTCACTTCTGTCGCAAGACCTGTGATGCCGTAGAACGTGTTTTCATCGTACAGTGGTGCATCGACGATCGGTGCTTTGTCCCATGCTCCTTTGAAGCCGACATAAGGAACCGTCAATTCAGGATTTTTGCTCTTCGTATCCATCAGACGGACGAAACCTTCGACGAAGTAGCCGTTTTTGAAGATGGTTTCAAGCGGCGCACCGTTTGCCCAATCGACTGTATCTTTTAGATCCACTGTGACATTGACTTTCGTCGTACTCTTCGCGTTGATCGAAACCGAGCTTGCTTTCTTTGAGCCGACCGTGAAGGAAATCGGGAACGTCCCTTTGTTCGCGTCGACCGCATCGACTGTACCTTTTTTGAAGATTCCGTTGGCTTCAAGCAGATTCTGCCCTTGAACAGCGAGATCCGATTGGACCGTTCCGGCCAGTTTGTACGTCAGTTTTTCATTGCTGTAGTTCTTCAAGTCGAGCGTAAAGCTGAACTTGTCGCCGACTTGTTTCAAGGCCGCTTTCCCTTCACCTGACTTCGTTTCTGTCACGACGACCGGTGTTTTCATGGCTGCATGCAAGTCCATCAGTCCGGCTCCCTCACGACGTGGTGAGTAGTAGTTGCCGGTCTTCGCTTCCTGATTGTACTTTCCTGAATCCAGTTGCGGACGGGACGTGTTCATCAAAATGGTCTTCGCGAGTTTAACACGTGTCGCGCCACTGACTTTGAAGTCTTTATCAATCCGTTGCATGACGAGTGCTGTTCCGCCGGCAACGTGTGGTGCTGCCATCGAAGTCCCGCTCATGACGCCATATTCGTTGGCGTTGAGAGTGGAGTAGATTTTTCCGCCCGGTGCCGTGATTTCCGGTTTGAAATCAAGGTTCGGTGTCACACCCCATGAGGTGAAATCAGACATTTCTCCTGCGACCGGGTTTGGTGTCGAGACGGCTTTCCCGTCAAACGTTACCGTCAACGCTTTACCTGCTTTGGCTTTCGCTTCGAGCTCGTTACCGTCTGCGATGCTCAACGAGACGAGTGGAATCGTCGGTTTATTGAGCGCCATGCTGACATAATCACCGTGTTCGACACGACCGCGAACGATGACGCCGGCTGCTCCTTGTTTTTCAGCTTCCGCTTGAATCATTGCATAGTTAAAGTTACCGTTCCGGACGACGAAGACGACTTTATCTTTGACGTCTTTGTCCGCATAGTTCGGTTCACTGCCGTCACCGACATACACGACATTCATCTTCTCTTTATCAAAGACAGCAATCGGATTCGGTGAATCTTGTTTTTGGTAGGCCAGGTAACCGGCATCTTGTCCGTCAACCGTTAATGCCATACCTTCGAGTGTCAATTGCGTGTTTTCAACAGACGCGACTTGAAGCGATTCGCTGATCAGTCCAGGTGAACCGACGACACCGACATCTGGATTCGATGCGTATGGATTTCCGGCGCCGCTTCCGGCAAATGCCGAGTTTCCGGCCGAAATCGCACATAAAATCCCGTTGTTCATCGCATTGACGATCGCTTTTTGTTCCGGATCATCTTTTTGGACGAACGATGCTGTTGAACCAAGACTCATGTTGATGACATCTGCGCCGAGCGCAATTGCATCATCGATCGCTTTGATGTAGATATCACTGAATGTCGACGGCATCCCCGGATCATTGCCGAATACTTTCATCGCGAGCAGCTGTGTCTCCGGTGCTACCCCTTTAATCCCGCCGTTCGTTTCATCGCCGTTGGCACCCACCGTACCGGCAACGTGCATTCCGTGCATCGAAGCGCCTGGTCCGAGGTCACGGATTTCACTGTCATGATCGGCATAGTTATAACCGTACGGAACTTTTTCCGTAAAGTAGTTTCCTTTTAATCCTTTTGAAGCTTTGAATCCTTCAACTTTGGACGACGTCAAATCAACTTTCGTCTCCGGACTGAGGACCATGTCCTTATGGCTCGGGTCGATTCCCGTATCGATGACGGCAACGATGGTGCCTTCCCCTTTATAGCCGTAGTCCTGCCATGTTTCTTTTGCATTGACCATGTCTTTACTATGCAACATGTTTGGCGTCGCGCCTTTTTCGACTTCCGGACGCGCATACTCATGTGCGATATGTACGGTCTTGATGCCGCTTAACTTTTTCAACTCTTTGATTTCACCGTATTTGACTTCACCGCTGAAACCGTTCAGGACGGTCGTGAAGCTTTCTTTATAGGAAACCGAAATGTCCTTTTTAGCAATCGCTGCTTTGACTTCTTTTTGTTTATTGACGATTTGATTCTTGAGAATGATTTTTTCCGTATTGCTTAACGTGCTATAGCGTTTATTTTGTGCCTGCGCATGTTCAATCGCGGCTTTTTGATCGAGTTCGACGACAATCCGTACTTTTTCGTTTTGGCTGTATGACTTTTCCTGACCCGCTTTTTTCAGTGAGAGTGCTTGTGGCTTTTGTACATCCACTTTTTGTGATGACACGTGTCCCTCAGCATGAACTAGGCTGGAAGATGTCATGAGGGCTGCCGCCATCAGAGCAATCTTCTTTTTCTTCATTCTTTTTCCTCTTTTCCAAAAATGTAATGTGGCACAAAACATATTAAACGAAAATTCTGTATTTTTAGTTTAATTAACTTTTGCTTAATATACAATTTAAATTTGGAGTATTTTAAAAATAATTGTTGGTTTATGGTATATCAATCAGTTAACATCCTTCATTTACCTTTTTATCAAAAGAGACCGTTTTTCTGAAGACACAAAAAAACCCCTGGTTGCCCAAGGGTTTTCAAGTAAAGCGATATGGAGACTATCGGGCTCGAACCGACGACCTTTTGGCTGCCAGCCAAACGCTCTCCCAGCTGAGCTAAGCCCCCGTGTGTTTCTATAATGAGTATACCCATTGCTGTTCACTTTTTCAATATAAAATTAGACCGCTTACAAAAAAATCTCCCTCACCTTACCGGCAAAGGAGAATCTTCCGTTATTTGTTCAGCTCACGCATCATATCCGCCTGTCGTTCGAGTTCAGCTTCCTGCTCGAGAATCAGGACTTTTTTATAGGTCCGTGCTGAAATCAGGATACTGATTTCATATAAAACGAACAACGGAACAGAAATCATCAAATGCGACGTGATATCGGGCGGTGAGATCAACGCCGCGATCACGAACAACGCAAAATATGCGTACTTCCGATTCTTCCGCATGAAGAACGGCGTCACGAGTCCGAGCCGTGTCAAAAACATCGTCACGACCGGTAACTGGAACAACAGACCAAACGGAATCGTCAACCGAATCAGGAAACTGAAATAGTTCTCGACCCCGATGACCTGTTCAATCCCAAGCTCTTGTCCGAGTTCCGTTGATACTTCCAGTAAAAACGGCAACAGCCAAAAATAAGAAAACGAAACACCCGCAAGGAATAAGAAAAACGTCACGGGAATGTACGTCAACGTCGCTTTTTGTTCTTGGTCGTGCAGACCGGGACGGATGAACGCCCAAAGCTGGTACATCCAAAACGGGGACGCCAAGACGATTGCGATGATGAACGCAAGATTCAGATATAACATCAACGGATCAACGACGTTAAACGCATTTAAACCGATTCCGAGTTCCTTGAGGTCGGCCTGTAAGAAACGGACGAGCGGCCGGACGAGCGGAAAGGCTGCGATAAACATGACTACCACGATGATGAGCGACCAGATGATCCGCTTACGCAGTTCATCTAAGTGCGATGTCACACTCTGTTCTTGATCGATCGCCATGATTCACTCACTTCTCTTTCATTTCGTCCTTTTTGTCCTTATCATCTTCCATGATGCCGTTCGTTGCGCTCTTGAATTCTTTTAACGTTTGTCCGGCAGCACGGCCGAGTTCCGGTAATTTCTTCGGTCCGAAGATGATTAAGGCGACGACACCGATTAAAGCGATGCTCCCCGGTCCAATACCAAGTGTTAACGGGATTAAGTTTTCCATTATGATTTCACTCCTTCAGCTGATTGCGAATAATGCTTCATGAAATAGACGAGCGACTGCAGCTCGATTGACAGATCGATGTGATGCACCCGGACATGGGCCGGTACATTCAACCGGGCCGGTGTAAAGTTCAGAATGCCGGTCACACCGTACTCAACTAACTCATCCGCCACTGACTGGGCGAACTGGGACGGTACCGTCAAGATGGCGACATCGACATGGTTCGCTTTGATTTGTTCTTTCATATCTGACACATGATAAATCGGAACGTCCTGCGTCGTTGTTCCGACCTTGTCCTCATCGGCGTCAAACGCGATGACGATACGAGTACTATTATTCTTTAAAAAGTTATAATTTGCAAACGCTGTTCCGAGATGTCCGACCCCGATTAAGGCGACATTCGTGACCTCGTCTTGGTTGAGTGTCTTTCGGAAAAATGTTAACAAATGTTGAACATTATAACCGTACCCTTTTTTCCCTAACGCCCCAAAGTAGGAAAAGTCACGACGGATCGTCGCGGAGTCGACCTTGACCGCTTCGCTGAGCTCTGCTGACGAGACGCGCAGCTTGCCGGAGTTATAGAGACTCTGAATAAAACGATAATATAACGGCAGCCGTTTCGCCGTTGCTTGTGGTATTTTTGTGTCTGGCCCATTCATACTGCAGTTCCCCCTTCGGCCACGTTCTGACGTGGCACCCAAATCAATGCAAAGAATTCTACTCTCCTTGATTGTAAACCACTTCACATAGAGTAACAAATATTATATTCGGCAGGATTTTTCATGATAGACTAAAGGGTGGAAGGATGGATGGATATGATTCTCTTACAAGTAAACCAACTCTCAAAATCATTCGGCGTCGAGCCGATTTTAGACAATATTAAACTCGAAGTACAGGAACGGGACCGGATTGCCCTCGTCGGACGAAATGGTGCCGGAAAATCGACACTTTTAAAAATCATCGCCGGGGAGCTGTCACATGACTCGGGCGAGATCATGAAAAGCAAGGAAGTCCGGATCGGTTATCTTGCGCAGGACAGCGGACTCGAGTCGAACGAATCGATTTGGAACGAGATGCTGACCGTCTTTGAGCATCTGCAGGATCAGGAACGGGCGCTTCGCCGGATGGAAATCGAAATGGGCATGGAGCACATCTTGAATGATCCGACTGCCTATGACCGTCTCCTGAAAACTTACGATCAAGCGCAACACGACTTCTCGGAAGCTGGCGGCTATCAGTTCGAAGCCAACATCCGCTCCGTCTTACACGGGATGCGTTTTTATCCGGACGATTATTCCCGCCGGATTCAGACGCTTTCCGGTGGACAGCGGACCCGGCTTGCCCTCGCGAAGATGTTGCTGCAGGCACCGGAACTGTTGATTCTCGATGAGCCGACCAATCACCTCGACATCGATACGTTGTCCTGGCTCGAAAGCTACCTGTCCGGTTACCGTGGTGCTGTCCTAATCGTTTCCCATGACCGCTATTTCCTCGATCAAGTCGTCAACGTCGTCTATGAATTGTCCCGGAACGTGTCGCGGAAGTTTACCGGTAATTATACGAAGTATCTCGAACAAAAAGCGGCGCTCTACGAACAGGAAATGAAACAGTTCGAACAGCAACAGGAAGATATCGCGAAGATGCAGGATTTCATCCAGCGCAACATCGCCCGGGCAACGACAACAAAACGGGCGCAAAGCGTCCGCAAACGTCTTGAAAAGGTCGACCGGATCGACCGGCCGGACGGTGACGAACGTAGTACGGTTCTGTCATTCCCGATTGAAAAGCAGAGCGGCAATGATGTGCTGCAGGTCAACCAACTCGCAGTCGGCTATGAAGAAGCCGTCTCGAAAAACATCACGTTCCGGCTGCAACGCGCGGAATCACTGGCGCTCGTCGGACCAAACGGAATCGGCAAGTCGACACTACTGAAAGTGCTCGTCGGACGGCTGAAACCGTTATTCGGAGACTACAGGTTCGGAACCGGTGTCTCGATCGGTTACTACGATCAGGAGCAGGCGGAACTGAATGACCGCAACCGGGTCATCGATGAAATTTGGAATGAATGGCCGTTGATGCGCGAACAGGAAGTCCGGTCTGTGCTTGGTCAGTTCCTCTTCAGCGGTGATGATGTCTTCAAACTCGTCCATGAATTATCGGGCGGGGAACGAGGACGTCTGGCGCTCGCAAAACTGAAGTTACGCAAAACGAATCTGCTTGTCCTCGATGAGCCGACGAACCACTTGGATCTTGATTCGAAGATGGTCCTCGAGAATGCCCTCGTCGACTACGAAGGGACCCTGCTGTTCGTTTCCCATGACCGCTACTTCATTGACCGCGTCGCGACGCGTGTCATCGAAATGAGTTCAGACGGTGTGACCGATTACCTCGGCGACTACTCGTATTACATGGAGAAAAAAGCCGAGAAAGAAGAAATCGCCCGCCTCGAAGCGGAAGAAGCGAAAGCAATCAAAGTCGCATCGACGAAGACGATTGACAAGGAAGCCCAAAAAGAAGCACGTAAAAAGAAACAGCAACTCGAACAGCTCGAGCAAGAGATTGAACGGTTGGAGAACCGGTCGGTTGAAATCGAACAGCTGTTGTGTGAACCGGAAGTCTTTAATGACATTCCGAAAGCGACCGCCCTGTCGGCAGAACGCGATCAGATCGACGTCGATTTGCTTGAGCTGATGGAACAGTGGGAGTCGTTCCACTGATGCGCTCGAAAAGTTATCTGATCAATCTGATCCAAGGATTATTGTCCGGTGTCCTCTACTTCGTCCCGATGTATGCGGACTATGTCTCGGCTTTCATTCGTCCGGATGCCTTTAATGCCGTGTACCCGTTGTTCATCCTGATTTCCTGCATGATCGGTCTTGTCATCCAGACCTGGAGCGGACTGTTCGTCAGCTTATTGTCCGGTCTGATCTGTACGTTGTTGACAATTCAGTCGTTCGTCGAACTGAACGACCCGATGATCATGATGTATTACGGTGCTGTCTCACCACTGGTCGCCTTTTTGATCAGCTGTGTCGGAATCTGGGCACTTGCCGTCCTGTTTTATTTGCTCGACGGTTTTCAGTACAGCAAACGTCATAAAATGGAGTAAGTCACAAAAAAGACGAGAGAAGCAGATAGCGCATCTGCTTTCCTCGTCTTTTTTTGCGTGATATTCGCCGCCGTTTATTTTGTCGGACGGGCAATCGTAAAGATGTCACCGATTTTCGCGTAGTCATTGCCGGCAAGACGGGCAATCGCGTTTAATCCGTCTGCATCAATCCGGAAGGACTCTTCCAGTTCATCGGCGACATGATAGCGGATGACTTCGCCAATCAATAAATCGGCTGTTTCAAGTTCGATGTGTTGCGTCAGCTTCAGCTCAAACCGGATTTTTGCTTCTGCGACCGCGGGAACATTGATCAAATCACTGTCAATCAGTGTCAGATTCGTCCGCTCCAGTTCACTTTCGCCGTAGGCAAGCGGTGCTGCCGTCTCGTTGACCGCTTCGACAATCTCTTCACTGACAATATGGATGACATATTCTTTCGTTAACAAGATATTTTTAGCCGTATCCTTCTCCCCTTGATCCGTCTTTTGAACGGCAATCAACAGTTGAGGCGGATGACTTGAGGCGACGGTAAAGAACGAAAACGGGGCAGCATTGATTGTTCCATCCGCTCCTTTTGTCGTGACGAAAGCAATCGGTCGCGGGATGATACTCCCGATCAACAATTTATAGTTTTCTTTTGGACTGAGTGACCGCGCATCAAACTTCATTGTTATAACCTCTTTCTCTGTTTACCCGAGCATGGCTGCGAGTGAATAGTCTCCAGCACCAATCAAGGCGACGCCAAGAGCGATGACGATCAGTGCCATGTTGTATTCGTACCCGTTCTGTGTCACCCAGTAACCATTTTGACCGTGCACCTTGATGATCGCAACGAGCATCGATCCGATAATCAGTGCTGCTGCAAACCATAAGAAGAGACCACCGGCAAACAGTACGCCACCGACTAGTTCCGCAAGTCCTGCCGCAAGTGCAAGTGTTTTACCCGGTTTCATGCCGATCGACTCAAACCAGCCGCCTGTCCCCTCAATCCCGTGTCCACCGAACCAGCCAAACAATTTTTGTGTGCCGTGTGCTGCAAATGTTAAGCCAATCACCAAGCGTATTAAAAATAATCCTAAATCCATCATCTTTCTCAAACTCCCTTTTACTTAATGTTTTTTAATTACTTTTAGTAACCTAAATAAGACTATAAACTATCACTTACTAAAAGTAAATAGATTTGTTTTTGTTCTTTTTGTTACATTAAGTAAAATGATTCGATTTTTTTAGTAGAAGCGGGTATACTACAAATATAGAAAGGATGAGTGCTGATGGAAGAGACATTGATTCCGACTGCCCTTTGTCCGAAAGTCGAACATGCCTTTGAAATTTTGGGCAAGAAGTGGACGGGCTTGATTTTGCGTCACTTGATGACAAAGACCTGTCGTTTCAACGAAATTCAAGATGCGATTCCGGAGTTGTCTGGTCGTATGTTAACGGAGCGCATGAAGGAACTTGAGGCGGAAGGTATTGTGATCCGGACCGTCATTCCGGAACGTCCGATTAAAATTCAATACAGTTTGACTGACAAAGGTCGTCAGCTTGAACCTGTCATTCGTTCAATCGAAGAATGGGCCGAGCTCCAAGACTGACATAAAAAGTCTCTCCACTCCGGAGAGGCTTTTTATTTTCAATTGTATTGAGAACGATTATCAATTAAACTGAAAGTGTTCACATTTTGGAGAAAGGATGATTCAGATGAATGTCATGATCGGCTTTGTCAGTATGTCCGGAAACACCGAAGATATCGTACATCTCCTGCAGTCGGAACTCGAACAAAAAGGCTGCATTGTTCATATACAGGAACTTGACCGGTTATATCCGTCCGACTTCTCTCAGTATGATGCCGTATTGCTCGGCTCCTATACATGGGGAGACGGCGATTTGCCGTATGAAGCGGAAGATTTCCTTGAAGATCTTGCCGACAGTGACTTGAACGGCTTGACAGCTGCCTCCTTTGGTTCAGGGGACCGTGATTATCCGAAATACTGCGCCGCTGTTGATCTGCTCGAACAGACGTTACAATCAGCCGGTGCGACAATTACCGCTCCTGGTCTGAAGATCGAGTTTGATCCGGATACACCGAAGAAACAAGCTGCCTGTCGTCTGTTTGCTGAAGAATTTTTTGAACGGGCACAACGATTGTATACTTAAACGAAAAACCCCGGCTGCTGTCAGCCGAGGTCTTTTTTTGCTTTCCAGCGTTTTTGGATGTACCACGGGACAATCGTCAATACGAGGAAGACGATGATTGCTCCGATGATGAGTTGCGGATCCTTCGAGACGATACTGCTCCCTAAAAAGTTATAGGCAAACGTCCCGGGAATGATTCCAATCAATGTCGCGAGGAAAAAGGATAACAAGCGGACTTTTGAAAGTCCGGCGGCATAACTGATCAAATCGAAGTTGAAGATCGGCAACAGCCGGAAAATCAGGACATAAATAAATCCATTTTTCTCGAGTTGCTGCTGAATCTGATGGATTTTTCCTGCCTGTTCCTTTTTCTTGATCAACCCATTTCCAAGCTTTTGGGCAACTAAAAAAGCGACGACTGCACCAAGTGTCGCTCCGATGACAGTGTAAAGTGTTCCGAGCCAGGCACCAAACGCCAGACCGCCGGTAATCGACAAAACGGATGCCGGGAAAAAAATCAACGGACGAATCGTATAGAGTAAGATATACAGAATCGGCGCCCACATCCCGAACGATAAGATCCAGTCCTTGATGTCGATCGGACTGAGGTTGAGATAGGAACGGCTGAACCAGATCAGTCCGCCGATCAAAAGAACAAGCACTAGAATCCTGATGAATTGTTGCTGGCGTGTCATAACATATCTCCTGTCTTTAGCAATAAACGCTCTCTCTTTATGCATTTCCCGAATTCGCTCCGTTTTACGCGTTTCACCGCTTTCGCAATGTGTGTTTCAGCTCAGACCGTTTTCGGGAACTACATAGAGATACCATGTAACTTAAGAAAGGTGATTATCATGACACAACCGATTAAAGCACTGGTCTTTGATGTCTACGGTACATTGTTTGATGTCCATTCCGTCAAAGTGAAAGCAGAGGAACTCTATCCGGAACACGGGGAAGCCATCAGTCAGGCCTGGCGTCAAAAACAGCTCGAATATTCCTTTTTACGTCAGTTGAACGGTCAGTACGTCCCGTTCAGCCAAGTGACACGTGATGCGCTCCGTTACGCCTTACTGCAACTGAAGCTCCACGTCACGGAAGAAAATATTGCAGACCTGATGGAAGTCTATTTGAAGCTCGATCATTATCCGGAAGTCGATGATGTCTTACAGCAGATGGGTGATAAACAAATCGCTGTCTTCTCGAACGGTTCACACGACATGCTTGATCCCCTGATCGAACAATCCGGTCTCGCCGGACGGTTTGACCAGATCATCAGTGTCGATGACATCAAGCAGTATAAACCGACACCCGCTTCCTATATGCATGCGCTCAATACGCTCGGTCTCAAACGGGAGGACGTGTTGTTCATGTCGTCGAACGGTTGGGACATCACCGGTGCGAAAAGTTTCGGTTTTCGGACGGCCTGGATTAACCGTTCGGGTCTGCCCGTCGAAGAGCTGAATCTCGATCCGGACAGTATTTATGATGACTTAACGGGTCTGCTGGAATGGAAATGAACAAAAGCAAAGCGATGTTTGCCTGATCATCCAGGCGAACATCGCTTTTTGTTTAATAATTGGCCAGACGGGAGTAGCCTTTTTTAAAGAGATCAAGCTTCAGTCCACCGTCTTTTTCGATAAAGAACAGGTATTCTTTTTGATCGGTATCTTTATAAAATACTTTATACAGCGTCAACGTCCGTTTTTTATTGTTTTCGCTGGCAACGACCTGGTGTTTCGAAATGACCTCTGCCTGGACTTGCTCTCCATCCAGACGATCAATCATTGGTTGGAATGATTTTTTCTCTTGTTCGGTTGCCGGTTTTCCCGGTGCAATCATAAAGAAGTCATCACTCGCTTTGTTCGTCAAACCATACTTCCGGTCGACAATCACAACATTCTTCAGCTCGCCATCGACCGTCTGATCAAAGGCGTACAGCTTTTCAATCCGTGTCTTTTCACCTTCCGCACGACCGATTTCATACAGTGGCTTTTGCTTCGTATTCGTTTCGACCGCCTTTTTATCAGGGACAAGCTCTTCTTTATAAGCGATTTGATAAGCATTGACGATTTCACGAATCTGTAAGCCGATTGCGACAATGACAAGTACACCTAATAACACGATGATGACTTTTTTCATTCCATTTTTCCCCCATGTCTTTCGAATTCCTTACTTTAAATCTAGCCCAGGTTCGGCATTCATGGCAAGTGTCGATTGGCGGCCTGCCCGGTAAGGGTGAATCGCTGCCGCTCCAATCATCGCGGCATTATCACCGCATAAGTGCATCGGCGGAATGACCAACTCGATGCCTTCACGTGAACAGGCTTCCGTCAATCCTGCCCGGAGTCCGCGGTTGGCCGCGACGCCACCCGCAACAAGCAACTGTTTGCCGCCCTTTTCTTTGACGGCACGGATCGCTTTTGTGACAAGCACTTCGACGACGCTGGCTTGAAAACTGGCAGCCAGGTCTTCCGGAATGATGACCTCTCCACGCTGTTCGGCATTATGAACCGCATTGATGACAGACGATTTGAGTCCGCTGAAGCTGAAGTCATATGACTCTTTTTCGAGCCAAATCCGCGGGAAATGGAATGTATCCTGACCGGTTTGCGCCAGTTGATCAATCCGGGGACCACCTGGATAAGGAAGTTTCAAGGTCCGTGCTACTTTATCATAGGCTTCGCCCGCTGCATCATCGCGCGTTTCACCGATGACTTCATACACGCCGTCTTCCGGCATGTAAATCAGTTCCGTGTGTCCGCCGGATGCAATCAAACAGACGAGCGGAAAGCGGAGTTCTTGTTCCAAACGGTTGGCATAGATGTGACCTGCGATGTGGTGGACACCAAGAAGCGGCTTACCGTGGGCAAATGCCAATGCTTTTGCCGCACTGACACCGACGAGTAACGCTCCGACAAGTCCCGGACCTTCCGTTACGGCAATCGCATCGATCTCATCGATTGTGACACCGGCTTCCGTTAACGCGTCATCGATGACATACGTGATGCGTTCAACATGATGACGGGACGCGACTTCCGGAACTACTCCTCCAAAACGTTTATGGCTTTCAATTTGAGAGGATACGACATTCGACAAGACGTCTGTCCCTCCGCGGACGACAGCCGCAGCTGTCTCGTCACAACTTGATTCAATCGCTAATATCAACGGCTGTGTCATCACTCGTCTCCTTCCAGTTCCAGCCAATAGATGGCTGCATCTTCATTATTATCTTGATAATATCGTTTTCTCGTTCCCGCATATAAAAAGCCCAGCTTTTCATACAACGTTCGTGCCGGCGTATTCGACACCCGTACTTCAAGTGTCATTGCCCGTAACCCTAATTGTCTCGCCTGTTCGATCAAAGCAACGAGCAGTGCTTCTCCGATTCCCATACCGCGCGCCTTTTGTTTAACGGCGACGTTCGTGATATGTCCTTCATCAGCAATATGCCATAGTCCCGCGAATCCAATGATTTCTTCTGTTTCGGCGACCAGATAATACGCATTTGGATTTTGTGTCATCTCCGCGATGAACGATTCCAAAGTCCACGGGGTCGCAAACGACTCCAGCTCCACGGCATGCACACCCGGTGCATCAACGACCGTCATTTTTCGAATCGTAACCTTAGTCATGGCGTTGTGCCTCAATCCACTTGGCTTCTGCTTCGGCGAGACGCAGATAACGCGGTTCGAACGCGTGGGTCTCAACCGGTTCACGTTTAGCACCGAGTAAGGCGAGGACACCGGCCCGTGGTGCACGGAATGCGGGATCAACGATAGTGAAGGATTGAAGTTCCGTCGTGAACTTGTCTGTATCACCTGTGATTTTCGTGTCGGTCGGCAGTGTCTTGACGAAGTCAGCTATGACCGTATGCTGTTCTTCCCCCACCAGTTGACCCTCTTCATAGAAACCGACGAAACCTGTTCCACGACGGGCATCCTGAATCGCAACGATTCGTCCGGTTGATCCGGCCGATGCTGCCATCAATTCAAGCGTCGAAACCGGGACTAAATCAATACCCAGCGTATAGGCCAGTGTCTTCGCTGTCGTTGCACCAATCCGAAGACCGGTATATGAACCCGGGCCATCAGCGATGACAATCCGTGTTAAATCACGTGGCGACCAATTAACTTCCTGCATCATCCGTTCCAGTAAAGGCATCAGTTTTGTCGCATGATTCAAAGAAGTCACATAAGAGGCTTCTGCCAAAATCTGTTGTCCGTCCGATAACGCAACAGACAGTTGCTTCGTCGATGTATCAATCGCTACGATTTTCATTGGTTTAACCCCTCACATAGTTGGATGTACTGCTCACCGATCGGTTCCAAACGAAAACGGCGTGAATCATCACCTGTCCGTTCGATCGTAATCGCAAGACGTTCTGGCGGAAGGACGTCGGCAATCAGTTCCGACCATTCGACGACCGCGACACCGTCTCCATTTAAATATTCTTCAAGACCAATATCATCGCCGCCTTCGAGACGATACACGTCCATATGATAGAGCGGTAGTCGTCCGGCATAAACTTTCATGATTGTAAACGTAGGACTGTTGACGTTGCGTGTTACCCCAAGCCCTTTCGCAAACCCTTGTGTAAACGTCGTCTTTCCTGCTCCCAAGTCACCATCCAGTGTCACGACCATTCCTTTAAAGGCACGGTGGCCCAGTTCAACGGCAAGCGTCGTCGTTTGTTCAAGACTCGTCATTTCAAGTTCCATCATCGATGTCCCTCCTCCTTTTCTCTTACTCCATTGTACCGAACAAAAAAGGCAAAAAAAAATACGAAACGCTGAACGTTTCGTAGTAAAGTTGAAGTTAAGTTTAAAATTGGTTGCGGGGGCCGGATTTGAACCGACGACCTTTGGGTTATGAGCCCAACGAGCTACCAGACTGCTCCACCCCGCGACGATAAACGTTTCGGATTTGAATTATAAAAATTGGTTGCGGGGGCCGGATTTGAACCGACGACCTTTGGGTTATGAGCCCAACGAGCTACCAGACTGCTCCACCCCGCGATGATATAACGTTTCGACAGATATTAATATAACATGTACTTTTAAAAAAGACAAGCTTTATTTCATTTTCTTGTTGTTTTTCTTAAAAGAACTTATACTGACATCATTTTTTCTAACTGGTTTTTAAAGAAAAACCGACCTGCAAAATGCAGATCGGTCTCTTACTTGCCTGGCAACGTCCTATCCTCACAGGGGGAAGCCCCCAACTACTTTCGGCGTTCAAGTGCTTAACTTCCGTGTTCGGCATGGGAACGGGTGTGACCACTTGGCTATCGTCACCAGACGACGGGCTC
>Ga0308171_1001084_pt1 | contig 41576 bp, 33 predicted proteins | sample PhyGR1_FD_202135 | JGI IMG/M metagenome (GOLD analysis project Ga0308171, IMG submission 202135) | Phyllosphere microbial communities from UC Gill Tract Community Farm, Albany, California, United States - DLSLSG.R1 | ecosystem: Host-associated > Plants > Phyllosphere > Unclassified | place: USA... | reverse complement strand
ACCAGAACACCGCGCAGGGCAAGGTGCTGACGGCCGCCTTCATGGACGCATACAACCAGATGGTCGTGGCGCTGCGCAACTACAAGGCGCAGAGCGTGCAGGGCCAGGGCCTGGGCGGCGGCGGGCGACTGGGCGTGGACGGGGGCGCGGCGCCCTCGCAGACCAAGGCGGGCGCCTCGATGTCCATGCGCCAGGCGCAGGAGCGCCTCTCCGCGCTGGGCTACAACGTGGGCACGCCGGACGGCTCGGCCGGCCCGCGCACCACCAAGGCCCTGCGCGAATTCCAGAAGGACAAGGGCATCGCGGTGACGGGCCGCCTGGACGCGGCCACGCAGGACGCGCTCTCGCGCTGACCCCAGGCCCCCAGCCCCCCGGCGCGCGGCCATTGCCCGCGCGCCGGCCGCACCGAACGGACCCGGCCCTGGCCGGGTCTTTTCGTTGGCGCCGGGCATGGCGCTACTGTTTTGATAGCTGCATGCGCTGATGGATCAAGCGCTCGCCCTCGTTGGTACCCACCATGGCCCTTCAGGCTCCGACGAGTGCGGCCCAAGCAGCGGCGAGACGCAGGCCACCCCGCACTCGCGCCAACCCACCCGCCTCCAACCAGCCCGAAGGCCCCTTCTTGCAGGGCCACGCACATCCTGCTTCGATTCCATTCCACGGACTTGGCCGAATCGATACGGACCTGATTGTTTCAAGTTGTTATATTGACCTGTGACATTCTTGTGACAGTTCGTGGGGAGATCGAGATGAAGTTGAGAACACGCATCGTGCTTCTGTGCGGCACGACGCTGCTGGGTTTGCTGGTGCTGTCGGCGGTGGCGCTGACGACGCTGTACCGGTCGATGATGAAAGACCGGATCGCGCAGCTGTCCACGCTGGTGGTGCTGGCCAACGAGGCGGCCCAGAAGGCCTACGACCTGGAGAAGGCCGGCAAGATCTCGCGCGAGGAGTCGCTCAGGCAGGCCAAGCAGGCCATCGCCAGCTTCCACAAGGGCGATCTGTATTTCTTCGTGCGGGGCTATACCGACGACGTGAACTACGTGCACCCCAACCCCAAGCGGGTCGGCATCGTGGACGAGAAGGTGGGCCGTGCCGCGGGCGAGCGTTACCGCGCCGCGCTGCAGGGCAAGACGGTGGCGATGGTGGTGGCGCCGGGCACGCGCCCGGGCGCGAAGGAGCCGGTCGAGAAGATGTACGCCATCATCAAGTTCGAGCCCTTCGACTGGATCATCGGCTTCGGCGACTACATCGACGACATCGAGGCCGCGTTCTGGCGCAACACCGCCATCCTGCTGTCCATCGGCGGCGTGCTGATGCTGGCCGTGGGCTGGCTCGCCTGGAACATGCAGCGCACGCTCATGCGCCAGCTGGGCGGCGAGCCGCAGTACGCGGCCGATGTGGTGAACCAGATCTCCACCGGCAACCTGGCGGTCGAGGTGCAGACGCGGCCGGGTGATGAGACGAGCATCCTGCACGCCATCCGTGTGATGCAGGGCAACCTGGCGCACCTGGTGCGGCAGGTGCGCGACAGCACCGGCTCCATCACGACGGCCTCGGCGGAGATCGCCTCGGGCAACGGCGATCTCTCGTCGCGCACCGAATCGCAGGCCAGCGCGCTGGAGCAGACCGCCGCGTCGATGGAGGAGCTGACTTCCACCGTGCACCAGAACGCCGAGAACGCACGCCGCGCCAACGAGCTGGCGCAGGCCGCTTCCGGCGTGGCCGCGCGGGGCGGCTCGGTGGTCGAGCAGGTGGTGGACACCATGGGCTCCATCGACCAGTCTTCGCGCAAGATCGTCGACATCATCAGCGTGATCGACGGCATCGCCTTCCAGACCAACATCCTGGCGCTGAACGCCGCGGTGGAAGCCGCCCGCGCTGGCGAGCAGGGCCGGGGCTTTGCCGTGGTGGCGTCGGAAGTGCGCAGCCTCGCGCAGCGCTCGGCCTCGGCCGCCAAGGAGATCAAGGGCCTGATCGACGATTCGGTCGCCAAGGTCAGCCTGGGCACCGGGCTCGTGCAGCAGGCCGGCCAGACGATGCGCGAGATCGTCGAAGGCGTGGGCCGCGTCACCAGCATGGTGGGCGAGATCACCGCCGCCAGCGCCGAGCAGAGCGCCGGCATCGCGCAGGTGAACCAGGCCGTCTCGCAGATGGACCAGAGCACGCAGCAGAACGCCGCGCTGGTGGAGGAGGCCCTGGCGGCGGCCCAGTCGCTGGCGCACCAGGCCCAGGCGCTGGCGCAGACGGTGGACCAGTTCCGCATTGCCGACGACGCCGCGGCGAGGGCGGTCGGTGCGCTGCCCGGCGGGGCGCTGCCGGCCTTGCGCTGAACGCGTAGCGCCGCCCGGCACGGGGCGGCGTGGCGCGGCGCGGGCGATTCAGCCGCCCACGCGCGGTGTGATGTCCAGGAAGTGGTCCAGCATGTGGAAGTGGTCCTCGAAGAACGACTCTTCCAGCGCGCCGATGCGGTCCACCGGCACCCACTGCACCTCGGCCGCGTCGTCGTCGGCCTGCACGGGCGGAAAGGCGTCGCCCTCCAGGTCGAAGTAGTGCGCGTGGGTGATGGTGCGGCCCCGCTGGCTGCGGTCGGGGTGGTCGAACACGGTTACCGCGCGCAGCGCGGAGCGCATGCGGGCTTCGGGCAGTTGCACGTGCGTTTCCTCCAGCAATTCGCGCAGGCAGGACTGCCAGACGGTTTCGCGCTGCTCGATGAAGCCGCCCGGCACCGCCAGCTGGCCCCGGCCCGGCGCCTGGCCGCGGCGGATCAGCAGCACGTGGTTCTGGCAGCGCAGCACCGCGTCCACCGTCACGAACACCGGCGGATAGGGGGCCGCCGCCCAGGACTCGCGGTAGCCGCGCAGCATGCGCCACTCTTCCTGCAGCGCGGCATAGGGCGCCTCGCCCGCGAAGGCGTGCAGGAACGACAGCGTGCTGGCGGGCATCTGGCCGGCCAGCGGTGCCAGCGCCGCGCCCACGCCCTGCGGCCCGGCGCCGAAGTAGGCGTCCCGGATGGCGGTGGCGTCGATGCTGCCTTGCCGCTCCACGGACATGAGCTCCCAGCCCGGAAAGGCGCGCAGGTAGCTGCTGGTCGCGTCCTTGAAATGCCCGACCAGGCCGATGCGCGCACCGGCGGCGCAATGCGGCTGCACCGCGTCGCGCACGGCGGCGACCCAGCGCGCCTCGTTGTAGTAGTCGCGCACCGGCAGCACGGTGAGGCGCGCCCGTTCGGATTCGGGCAGCGCGGCGCGCAGCATGCCTTCGCGCTCGCCCCAGGTGAAGGGGTTCTTGGGCGAGCGGGCCTGCCAGGCCGAGCCCATGATCACGATGACCTGGCGGGCGTTGGCGAGCGCATGCCGCAGCAGCGCCAGATGGCCGTTGTGGACCGGCTCGAAGCGGCCGATGAGGATGGCGGTGTCATGCATGCGAGGGGGACGCGGGCCTGCGGCCTGCGTGCGGTGATATCAAAAAGTGAGCAGCTGGCGCTTGTGGGATAAGCGCTGGAGGGCATTTTGACCTAAATGTGACAGCCAGGCCGGGCCGCGCCGGAGGCATGGCGGCTTCGTTCACACCTTCTCAGCGGTACACCGCCGCGATCGGCATCTGCCGTCCGTTGCCGAAGGCCTTGGCGCGGACGCGCAGGATGGGTGGGGCCTGGCGGCGCTTGTATTCGCTGCGCGCCACCATCAGCCGCACGCGCTGCAGCAGCGCCAGGCCGGCGGCGTCGCCCTGCTGCAGCTGCTGGGCGAAGGCATGGGCCGATGCGTACTCGGCCTGCGACAGGCCCTCGCCCTCGATCAGCAGCTTCAGGATCTCGTCCAGCACGGGGTAGGGCGGCAGGCTGTCCACGTCGCGCTGCCCGGGCGCCAGCTCGGCGGAGGGCTCCTTGTCGATGATGGCCTGCGGGATCAGCTCGCGGCCGGCCTGTTCGTTCACGTGGCGCGAGAGGGCGAACACTTCGGTCTTGTACAAGTCGCCGATCAGGCCCAGCCCGCCGTTGGTGTCGCCGTAGAGCGTGCAGTAGCCCACCGAGATCTCCGACTTGTTGCCGGTGGTCAGCAGCAGGTGGCCGAAGGCGTTGGAGTACTCCATGAGCGTGGTGCCGCGAATGCGCGCCTGCAGGTTCTCCAGCGGCAGGCCCTGCAGCGGCTGGGCGAAGGATGCCTCGAACTGTGCGGCGTAGCCGGCCACCAGATCGGCGATGGGGTGGGTGTGCAGTTGCACGCCCAGGTTGCGGCAGAGCGCGACCGAATCATCGACCGAGCCGCTGCTGGAGAAGTGCGAGGGCATGGTGATGCCCACCACGTTCTCCGGCCCCAGCGCCTGGGCGGCCAGCGCCAGGGTCAGCGCGCTGTCGATACCGCCGGAGCTGCCCACCACCGCCTGATGGAAGCCGCAGCGCCGCGCGTAGTCGGCCAGGCCCAGCACGATCTGCTGGCGGTAGAACTCCATTGTCGGCAGGCCCTCCAGCGGCACGGGCGGCGGTGCGCTGCCGTCCGCCAGGGCGAAGCGCCCGTCGGCCGACAGCGGCAGCGTGCGAACCTCTTCGGCGAAGCGCCGAGCCTCGAACACCACGCCGCCTTCGGGCTCGGCCGCGAACGAGGCGCCGTCATAGACGATCTGGTCATGCCCGCCTACCTGGTTGACGTAGACGATGGGCAGGCCATGCCGGCGGGCCGCGCCGCCGAAGACCTGGTGGCGCTGCTCGCGTTTGCCGATGTGGCTGGGGCTGGCATTGATGCTGATGACCACGTCCGGCGCGGCGTCGGCCATGCGCAGGAAGGGATTGTGCGCGTAGTCGGCCTGGGCGTCGTTCCAGCCGTCCTCGCAGACCATGAAGCCGACCTGCGCGCCCCCGATGCGCAGCACCTTGGCCACGTCGGGCCCCGGCTCGAAGTGGCGGCGCTCGTCGAAGATGTTGTAGGTCGGCAGCAGCTGCTTGGCATAGTGCAGCCGCACCTCGCCGGCGCGCAGCACCAGCAGGGCGTTGTGCAGGCGCTTGCCCGGGCTGCGGGTGCGGGTGGGAGCGCCCACCACCCAGTGCAGCTGCGGCAGGGCGGCCGAGGCTTCGCGCAGCGCGGCCAGGCCCGCCTCGGTGCGGTCGAGGAAGACGGCTTCGTCCAGCATGTCGCCGGGGTAGTAGCCGCACAGCGCCAGCTCGGAGAAGACGACGATGTCCGAGCGCTCGGCGGCGGCCTGCCGGGCGGCCTCGGTCATGCGCAGGACGTTGCCCTCGATGTCGCCGACGGTGAAGTTGAGCTGTGCGATGGTGATGCGGAGCATGGTGTGCGTCCTTGTGCTGGGGTGGAAGGCGTTCAGGAGGCCAGCGTGGCCGGTTGCGCCGGCAGGCTGACGTTGAACACCTGCCGCAGGTAGGCGAGGAAGGTTTCATCGTCGCAGAGCGTCTTGCCCGGGCTGTCGGAAAGCTTCGCCACCGGCTGGCCGTTGGCCCGCACGATCTTCATGACGATGTGCAGGGGCCGCAGCGCCGGGCTGTCGCCCATGTCGTTGGTCAGCTGCGTGCCGATGCCAAAGCCCAGCTGCACGCGGTCGCCGAAGTGGCGGTAGAGGGCGATGGCGCGGTCCACGTCCAGCCCGTCTGAGAACACCAGCCGCTTGGTGTGCGCGTCGATGCGCAGGCGGGCGTAGTGCGCCAGCGCCTTCTCGCCCCAGGCGACGGGGTCGCCCGAGTCGTGCCGCAGGCCGTCGAAGAGCTTGGCGAAGTAGAGATCGAAGTCGGCCAGGAAGGCGTCCATGCCCACCGTGTCGGTGAGGGCGATGCCCAGGTCGCCGCGGTATTCCTGCACCCAGTCCTCCAGCGCGGCCTGCTGGAAGTCGCGCAGCCGCACCCCGAGCGACTGGTAGGTCTGCAGGTATTCGTGCGCCATGGTGCCGATGGGCACCAGGTTCAGGTCCCGCGCCAGCAGCACGTTGCTGGTGCCCTTGAACCACTGCGGCACCTCGCGGGCCAGGGTCTGCACCACCTCGCGCTGCCATGGGCCGCTGAAGCGCCGGCGCAGGCCGAAGTCGAACATCTCGAACGGGTGGCGGCAGGCGGCCTCGCCCGCCAGGCTGCGCAGGCGGTCCAGCTTGGCGGCGAGCCGGGCGCGGCCACCCGCCAGCGCGGCAGCCTGGTCCGCGCGGCGGAAATAGAGCTCGTTGACGATGGCCAGCACGAAGATCTCGAAACCCATCACATGCACCTGCGGCCCACGCGCCACGATGGCCAGGTCATCGCCCTCGGCCCGCGCCTCGATGAAGCCGCGCTGGAACTGGAAGAGCCGCAGGAAGTCGATGAAGTCGCTCTTGATGAAACGCAGCCCGCCCAGGTAGTCGAGCTCGCCTGGCGTGAAGCGCAGCGCGCAGAGCTGATCCAGCGCCGCATTCACCTCGGGCAGCAGCTCGGCCAGCGGATAGGCCGGGCGGTTGCGGCAGACGAAGCGGTATTCGGCCTGCGTTTGCGGATGGCGGTGCAGCAGTGCCTGCCACATGGTGAATTTGTAGAGGTCGGTGTCGAGCAGGCTGGTGATGACGGGTGGCATGGTTTTGCTCATGTATTGATAGCTGAATGTGCTTATTTGGCAAGCGCTAGAGCGTGATTTGATTGGAATCTGCAAGCTGAACGCCCTGGCTGCGCATGGCGCCCAGAAAGGCTTCGTGCTGTGCCTCGAAGCCGGCCACCGGGCTCATGCAGTCGGTCAGCAGCACCATGCGGTTCGGTGCCCAGCCGGGTTGGCGACCGGGCAGGTGCGGCACCAGGTGTTCGACGGTCGAGCGCACGCAGTGGCTGCTGGCTTCGCCCGCCACGATCAGCAGGTCGGCGGTGGCAAGGGCATCCAGCAGCGGCAGGTTGAGGGCGGTGCCGGGGTCTGCGGGGTCGGGCACTTCGGCCTGGATGGCGCTGTAGTGCTCGGTCCACGGGTTCAGTCCCTTGAACACATGGCGCACCGCCCGGTGCTGCCAGGTCTGCCAGGTCCCCAGGGCCGCCAGCAGGTCGGCATGCACGCCGTGCCCCCAGCTGCCGACCTCGCAATGCACCGGCCACACCATGAGCGTGTAGCGGCCCTGGGCCTCCAGGGTGTCGAGGTAGGCGAGCACCCGGGGCAGGGCCGCCGCATCGCGCGGCGAGAAGTCTCCGGCCCGCACTTGTGCCGCAGTGATGGCGGTGAACGGCACTACCTCTGCGCCCGAGCGGGTGGACCAGAACCCCGGGTGCGCGATGTCGTAGCGCTGGTGGGAGTCGAGTGTCACCGTCATGGCGTCGATGCTGCGGCCTTGCGCTTCTAGCCAACCGGCCAGCCGCTGCATGTCGGCGTGCGCGCCCGCGACCGGCAGCGCAGGTGCGACGCGCTGGCGGTTGGTGGGAGCCCAGCCGTGCCAGTCGGCGGGAAGATCGCAGAAGTCGTTCTGCGGATCGATGACGAGCAACTGGATGGAAGGGCGGGGCATGGAGATTCTCCGTTGAGAGGGTGCACGCAGTTTAAGGATGTTAGTTCCATATTGCAACTAAGTCGTTTGATGAGCGACCTAGCCGACGTAATGGCAGCCCCAGTGCCTTCGTGTGCGGATCGGAGGGAGACGCTGTGCACGGAGACGGTGCTAAGCTTCTTCGTCCACTCTTGCACCGAACATGGCTCGTGCTGCTCCATCCCGCCCCGTCGACGTTCCCGAAGGCCCGTACCCCGTTCTCTGTACCGTGGACGTGGTGCTGCTGACGCTCGATGCCGGTGCGCTGAGGGTATTGCTGCTCCGCCGTGACCATCCGCCGTACGCCGGGGCATGGGCACTACCTGGCGGCTACATCCACCCCGAAGAAGATGTCGATGCGCGGGCGGCAGCATTTCGCGTGCTGCGGGCCAAAGCTGGCGCGGAAAGCCCTTATCTCGAGCAGTTGGCCACCTTTTCCGGGCTGGCGCGTGATCCGCGGGGCTGGTCTGTGGCCGTGGCGTACTACGCGCTTGTCCCAAGCTCGCTGCTCCCCGCGTGCGAGGCGCTACCGGGTATGCGTTGGTTATCGGTGGATGAGCTTCCCGTACTGCCGTTCGATCATGCGGAGATCGTGCGCACGGCATTGGAGCGCCTGCGCAGCAAAAGCATGTATTCGTCCCTGCCGGTGTATTTGTGCGGGGAGCGGTTCACCCTGCCGCAGCTCCAGGCCGCCTATGAGGCTGTGCTGGGCGAGAAGCTCAACAAGGTCAGCTTTCGCCGCAAGATGGAGGAGATGGCGATGCTCGAGCCCGTGGAGGGGGTCTTGCACTCGGGAGGTGCGCATCGCCCAGCCCAGCTTTACCAGCTCAAGCCCAGCTATCGCCGCAACCTGTCGCTGTTGCCGCGCGGGCTCTGAGCGGCGCTGTCCGGGCCGCCCAGAACGCGCTGGCGCCGGGCGGCATGAACGGGCTGGTGGTCGGAGCGTGGCTGCCCCGCACCGGATTATCGAAGCGCCTTGCGCGCCGCGCCTACGCCCATCACCGCAAGTATGACGAACACCACGGCCAGCACGAGGAACAGGATGAACAGGATCTTGGCGATGCCGGCAGCGCCTGCGGCAACGCCGGTGAAACCCAGGGCGCCTGCGACGAGCGAAATGATGGCGAAGATGATGGCGAACTTGAGCATGGAAACCACCTCGTTGTGATGAAGACAACCTAATGTTCGAGCTATGTGGCGACTTGCAGTGTAGGGAGAGGCTGGAGCGCCTCCGTAGGATGCAGCCTTGTTGGCAGATATGTCATCGCTCCTTGGCGCAAGCCGCTACGCCAGATAGGGCGCCCTAGCCGCACATGCTGGCGATGCCATGTTAAGAAAATAACATTGCGCCGCCACCATGACTCACTGAACCGCCCGGGTGTGCCGGTCGACGTTTGCGGTTGCTGTTGAATCGTCAGCACATCGACAAAGGAACACGAGTGCACATGGGTCACGGCGAACTGATCCACGCGGCAGCCCGTCAATGATTGTTTGAGACTCACGCTGCTGCCCGTTCGGCCGCCTGCTCATGGGGCTAATCGCGCCCGACCGTTGTTTTTCGATGGGAGTTCAGTGGCTTGACTTTTGTTATCAATGTTCTTTTTGGCCTGGCCTTAAGCTGGTTGACAGTTTGTAATGGAGTGCCGCAATGCCGCCAAATTTGAACCGCCGCTCGCTAGCAGTCGTGCTATTTTGTCTGTCGTGGTTGTTTTGCGGCTTAGGCTACGCCGCAAATGTGGCGTGGTGGAGTGACGATTATCCACTCAGCTTCATGCAGTCCAATCTGCCTTCAGGGAACAATTATACGCAAATCACCGTCACGGATATTAATGCCGGAGCGTTGGTTGCTTATGATGCGCTGATTATTGGTCACGTCAGCCCCGGGAATTCTATTACCACCGCCACCTGTTCGCAATTGCAGAGCTTTCTGTCGGCCGGTAAGGGGATGGTGTCTGAGTGGAATGGTGCGACGGTTATTTTTCCGACGGCTCCTGGTGCTTACTACCCGGCAAACATGTCTTGCGCACTTTTTTCTGGCTCGGCGATCGGCGGCGAGGATAATTATGGCTCCAACAATGCGATCGCCATATCCAATCCTGGAAGCCCCTTGGTCGCAGGCCTGGCCAACCCTTTCAGCATGCAGGGTGGGAGTGAATACGTTTATCGAATCACCGGCTATGGAGCGGAATGGAGTGTCGTTGGCACTTCAAATCTGGGAGGCGTGAACTATCCCACCGTCATGGCAGCCCGATACAATAACGCTGGCTGCGTGGCACTTTCGCCATTCGATTATTTCGACTCGGTTTACTTGAGCGGCGCTGAAGCAAAAACACTGTTGGGCAATATGTTAGGCGCGGTGCTTGGTTCGCAGGCGGGCTGTGGTCCTCGAGCTGCGGAGGTTTCTGCCAAGCCAGTGCCTTCCCAGTCCGCGACCATGCTCTGGCTGCTTTCTGCCCTTGTACTGATGGCCGCCACGCCAGCGTTGCGGCGGCGCTTGCGGCGTTGAACGGTACTACCCAGACAGCACACCACGGCGAAGTGATCTCTTTCGCCGTTGTTTGCATTGGGGCAGGCAAATGCCATTTGTCTGGATCTCGACGACGGAAGCCCCGCACCAAGAGTAGACGCAACGTGGTTGCAACAAGGCCTTGTCACTGCGATGCGTGATTCGGTGAGGTTCGCAACTTGCGGTTTTGCCGCGACTCTTGGAGCCTTCACGTCGCTGAGCGACGTGAGCCTCGCCGCAATGCCGCCGAATCCGCAGCGCGGGTTGCGGGCTTTACAGCCCGGCGGCTGCGCGCAGCGCGGAGATGTGCCGTGGCTTGTGTCTCCGGCACGGCCCTTCGGGCCTTCACATCGCTGCGCGATGTGGGCCTGCGCCGCAAGGCCGCCGAACCTGCTGGCGCAGGTTTCCGGGCTTACAGCCCGGCCGCTGCCCGCAACGCGGCGGCCTTGTCCGTCTTTTCCCAGGTGAATTCGGGTTCTTCGCGGCCGAAGTGGCCGTAGGCGGCGGTCTTTTCGTAGATCGGGCGCAGCAGGTCGAGCATCTGGATGATGCCCTTGGGGCGCAGGTCGAAGTGTTCCTGTACCAGCTTCGCGATCTGGTCGTCGGGGATCAGGCCCGTGCCTTCGGTATACACCGTCACGTTCATGGGGCGGGCCACGCCGATGGCGTAGGCCACCTGGATCTGGCACTGGCGTGCCAGGCCCGCGGCCACGATGTTCTTGGCCACGTAGCGGGCGGCATAGGCGGCCGAGCGGTCCACCTTGGTCGGGTCCTTGCCGCTGAAGGCACCGCCACCGTGTGGGCAGGCGCCGCCGTAGGTGTCGACGATGATCTTGCGGCCCGTCAGGCCGCAGTCGCCTTGCGGGCCGCCGATGACGAAGCGCCCGGTGGGGTTGATCAGGTACTTGGTGTCCTGCAGCCACTCCTTGGGCAGCACCGGCTTGATGATCTCTTCGATCACGGCTTCGATGAAGCTGGGCTTCATCGTCTTGGCGGTCTCCGACTGGTCGGGGTGGTGCTGGGTGGAGAGCACGACGGTGTCGATGCTGTGCGGCTTGCCGTCCACGTAGCGCATGGTCACCTGGCTCTTGGCGTCGGGCCGCAGGAAGGGCAGGCGGCCGTCCTTGCGCAATTGGGCCTGGCGCTCGACCAGTCGGTGCGCGTAGTAGATGGGCGCGGGCATCAGCTCGGGCGTCTCGTCGCAGGCGTAGCCGAACATCAGGCCCTGGTCGCCGGCGCCGGTGTTGAGGTGGTCGTCGCTGGCGTGGTCCACGCCCTGGGCGATGTCGTTGCTCTGCTTGTCGTAGGCGACCAGCACCGCGCAGCCTTTGTAGTCGATGCCGTAGTCGGTGTTGTCGTAGCCGATGCGCTTGATGGTGTCGCGCGCGACCTGGATGTAGTCGACGTGCGCGTTGGTGGTCACCTCGCCGGCCAGCACGACCAGGCCGGTGTTGGTCAGCGTCTCGGCCGCCACGCGGCTCAAGGGGTCCTGCTGGAAGATCGCGTCGAGGATGGCATCCGAGATCTGGTCGGCCACCTTGTCGGGATGGCCTTCGGAAACGGACTCGGACGTGAAAAGGAAATCGTTCGCCATTTGAATAAACTCCGGTGTTCAGCTTTTGGGGCGTTGCCCTCAGCTCGGGAGCCTGTGGCGAACGCTTTAGCAGTGTTGTTTTACGTCGCCCTGCAAGTTGCTCATTTAACTCAGCGACCGCGCCATTTTAATGCCATCCCTGTTTCGTTTTCTCGCGGCCTGGCCGCTGTGGCTGCTGCACGCGGTGGGCGCGGCCCTGGGCTGGGTCGTGTTCGCGGCCTCGCCCACCTACCGCCGCCGGTTCATCGACCACGCGGCGCTGGCCGGCTACCGGCTGCGCGACGTGCGGTCCGCCGTGGGCCACGCCGGCCGCATGGTGGCCGAGATGCCGCGTCTCTGGCTGCGGCCCGAGTCGCCGCCCTACCGGATCGAGGGTGCGGACTGCGTCGAGCGCGCCTGGGCGGCGGGCAAGGGGCTCGTCTTCCTCACGCCGCACATCGGGTGCTTCGAGCTGTCGGTGCAGGCCGCGGCGCAGCGCTGGAGCGGCGCGCACGGCCCGATCACCATCCTCTACCGCCCGGCGCGCCAGCCCTGGCTGGCCGAGATTCTGGAGACCGCGCGCCATCGCCCCGGCGTGGCGCCCGTGCCGACGACACTGCTGGGCGTCAAGCAGATGATCAAGGCGCTGCGCCGGGGCGAAGCCGTAGGGCTGCTGCCCGACCAGGTGCCCCCGCAGGGCATGGGCATCTGGTCGCCGTTCTTCGGCCGCCCGGCCTACACCATGACGCTGGCGGCCCGGCTGGCCCAGCAGACCGGCGCCACCGTGGTGCTGGCGCGCTGCGAACGGCTGCCCCGCGGCCAGGGTTATGTGCTGACCTTCGAAGACCTGCCCGCGCCGCTGGATGCCACCGACCTGGACACTGCCGTGCTGCAGGTCAACCAGGCCATGGAGCACACCATCCGCCAGTGCCCGCAGCAGTACCTGTGGGGCTATGGCCGCTACAAGCAGCCGCGCAACGAGGCACCGCCGCCGCCGCCGGCCCCGGGCGCCGGCAAGGCCGCTGGCGAGGCCGCCGCATGATGTCGCGGATCGCCATCGCCCTGCTGGGTGCGCTGGGCCGGCTGCCGCTGCCCGTGCTGCGGGCCATCGGTGCCGGCATCGGCCGGTTGCTGTTCGTGCTGGCCAGCGGGCGGCGCAAGGTAGCGCTGCGCAATCTGGCGCTGTGCTTTCCCGAAATGCCCGAGGCGCAGCGAAAGGCCCTGGCGCGCGAGTCGTTCGAGGTCTTCTGCCAGACCTTCCTGGACCGGGGCTGGCTCTGGGCCGGCTCCGAGGCGCTGGTGCGCAGCCGCGTGCGGCTGACCGGCGCGCTGCACGAGCTGGAGGGCGACGCGCCCACCATCGTCTTCGCGCCGCATTTCTACAGCATGGACGCGGGCGGCCTCGCGTTGCCGCTGAACACGCAACGCGAATTCACGTCGATCTTCGCCACCCACCCCGACCCGGTGCAGGACGCCTGGTTCATGGCCGGGCGCCAGCGCTTCGGCAACGTGCGCATGCTCAACCGGGCCGATGGGGTCAAGCCCATCCTGTCCACGTTGCGCAAGGGCGGCCTGCTGTACCTGCTGCCCGACATGGATTACGGCCCGAACGACTCGGTCTTCGTACCCTTCTTCGCCGTGCCGCGGGTGGCGACGATTCCGTCGCTCTCGCGCTTCGCCCGGCTGGGCCGCGCCAAGGTGGTGGCGCTCTACAGTCGCATGACGCCCGAGGGCTACGTGGCCGAGCTGACGCCCGCCTGGGAGCACTTTCCGACCGACGACGCGGTGGCGGACACCGCCCGCATGAACCGCGAGCTGGAAGCGGCCATCCTCTCGATGCCCAGCCAGTATTACTGGGTGCACCGGCGCTTCAAGACGCGGCCCGAGGGCGAGCCCTCCGTTTATGAGTGAAACCAGGCTCTGGCGCTCACGACTGAAGCGCCTTTAGCTATTGAATTAATAGCATTCGGGATGGTCTGCTAGCGCGACAGCAGGCTGGTGAGCGCCGCCGCCACGGCCTCGGGCTGCTCATGCACCACCCAGTGCGACGCCGCCGGCAGCGGCTGCACCCGCAGGTCGGGCACCCAGTCGCCGAGGCCCTCCAGCAGGCCGGGCAGCAGGGCCGGATCGTTCAGGCCCCACAGCACCTGGGTGGGCACGCGCACGGTCAGCATTTCAGGGGGCAGCTGCACGGCGGCGGCGCCCGGGTCGTCGCTGCCGGGCGGGCGCAGCGGGCTGGCGCGGTAGTAGTTGCAGGGGCCGGTCAGGCCCTGGCGCCACTGCCGGCGGTACTGCTCGCGCATGGCCGGGGTCAGCCAGTCGGGCGCGCCGCCGCCACCGGGCGTGTCGAAGAAGCCGAACAGGCGGGCGAAGTCGTTCTCGGCCAGCAGCGCCTCGGCATCGGGCCGGCACAGAAAGCGCATGTAGTCGCTGGCAGCCTGCTGGGCGGGGTTGTTCTGCAATTCGCGCACGAAGGCGCCGGGGTGGGGCGAATTCACGATCAGCAGGCGCTGCAGCAACTCGGGCCGCTGATTGGCGACGTTCCAGGCCACGGCGCCGCCCCAGTCGTGGGCGATGAGCGCGGCCAGCGGCTGGCCCGCACCGCACTCGGCGGCGATCAGCGCCACCACGTCCTGCACCAGGTGCTTGGCGCGGTAGGCCTGCGCGTCCGCCGGGCTGCTGGAGGGGCCGAAGCCGCGCAGGTGGGGCGCCACGCAGCGCCAGCCGCCGTTTTCCGGCCGGGAGAAATGTGCGAGCAGTCCGTCCCAGATGAAGGCCCCCTCGGGAAAGCCGTGCAGGAACATGAGCACGGGTCGGCCGGCTTCGCCGCTCACGCGGCAGTGCAGGGTGATGCCGTGCGGCAGGGCGTGGTCCACGGTGTCGATCATGCTGCGCTATGCTTTCTATAGCTGCCGGCGCAGATGAGACGGGCGCTGCAGGCTAATTGGATGAAGAGGGGGCGTCTCGGTCCGCGTCGTCGGCTTCCGCGTCTGCTTCCGTGTCGCCGCCCTGGGTTGCATCACCGGCGGCTGCCGCCGCGGTGCTGCCTTCCACCGGGTGCGACCACTGCCACAGCAGCTGGGCGACCTCGTCGACGCCCTGTTTCTTGAGGGCGGAGAACATCTTCACCTCGCCGCCGCCCGCCTGCAGTCGCGTGATGGACAGCACCTTGGCCTGCTCCGCGCGGGTCAGCTTGTCGGCCTTGGTCAGCAGCACGAGGAACTTCAGGCCGGCCTCGACGCGCGGGCGCACGGCCTCCAGCAGCGCCTCGTCCAGCTCGGTAAGGCCCAGGCGCGGGTCGCACAGCAGCACGATGGCCGTGAGGCCCTGGCGCGAGCGCAGGTAGTTCACCATCACCTGCTGCCAGCGCTGCTTGTCCGAACGCGACACGGCTGCATAGCCGTAACCGGGCAGGTCGGCCAGCACCGCGTCGGTCACGCCCTGCTTGCCCAGGGCGAACAGGTTGATGTGCTGCGTGCGACCCGGCTTCTTGGAGGCGAAGGCCAGCTGCTTTTGCTGGGTGAGGGTGTTGATGCAGGTGGACTTGCCGGCGTTGGAGCGGCCGACGAAGGCGATCTCGGGCACGGTGATGTCCGGCAGGTGGTGCAGCTGCGCCGCCGTGGTGAGAAAACGCGCGGTGTGCATCCAGCCCATGGCGACCTTGGCGTCGGGTGCGGGCGGAAGACTGCCAGCAACTGGCGCATGTGATGTGGTCGTCATAAATCGGGGTTTGAAGGGATACGGCGCAAAGGGTGGCGATTGTAGAATCGTGTGGTTTTCGTGCCGCAATACCACAAACAAGAAACCCTCGATATGAAGTTGCTTGCCTCCTTGCTGATGGCTGCCGCGCTGGCAGTTCCCGCCATGATGGCCCAAGCGGCAGGCGAGGCCCAGGCCCCGGCCGCTGCGGCGCAAAAGCCCGCCCAGCCGGCCAAGCCGGACCTGGTGAAGGGCGAGGCCAGCTACACCGCCGTGTGCGTGGCCTGCCATGCGGCCGACGGCAATTCCGCCATCGCGGCCAACCCCAAGCTGGCGCAGCAGCACCCTGAGTATCTGGTCAAGCAGCTGCAGGAATTCAAGTCCGGCAAGCGCAAGGACCCGGTCATGCAGGGCATGGCGGCCATGCTGTCGGACGACGACATGCGCAACGTCGCCGCCTGGCTGGCCACCAAGCCCGCCAAGGCCGGCTTCGCCAGGGACAAGGAGCTGGTCGGCCTGGGCGAGCGCATCTACCGCGGCGGCATCGCGGACCGCAACATCGCCGCCTGCGCCGGCTGCCACAGCCCGAACGGCGCCGGCATCCCGGCCCAGTACCCGCGCCTGTCGGGCCAGCATGCCGACTACACCGCCAAACAGCTGGTCGAATTCCGCGAGGGCAAGCGGGGCAACAGCCTGCAGATGACCCAGGTGGCCGCCAAGCTGAACGACCGCGAGATCAAGGCGGTGGCCGACTACATCGCCGGCCTGCGTTGATGCACGTCAAGCCGCAGGGGCTCTGCGCACGGCTTAGCGGAACCTCCCGCCGATAATCACCACCCAAGACGGGCGGGCGCATCTGAACGGATGGCCCGCCCTTGTCGTTTGGGCCCCGGCCGCTGACCCCTTCCGTTTTTCCTTTCTCCTTCATGTCCGACTCCACCCACGGCATCCGGCTCCAGTCGCGCTCGCAGGCGCTGCGTGCGGCGATCGAGCTGCTGTCGTCGATGCGATTCGCCATCGCGCTGCTGACGGTGATCTGCATCGCGTCGGTCATCGGCACCGTGCTCAAGCAGCACGAACCGGCGGTGAACTACGTGAACCAGTTCGGCCCGTTCTGGGCCGAGGTGTTCCTCGCGCTGCACCTCAATGTTGTCTACAGCGCGTGGTGGTTCCTGCTGATCCTCGCGTTTCTCGTGGTCAGCACTTCGCTCTGCGTGGCTCGCAACGCGCCGCGCTACCTGAGCGATGTGCGCAACTACAAGGAAAGCCTGCGCGAACAAAGCCTGGGCGCCTTCGCGCACCGCGCCGAAAACCACCTGCCCGAGGCGCCCGAGGTCGCCGCCCGCCGGCTGGGCGCGCTGCTGGTGTCGGGCGGCTGGAAGGTCAAGCTGCAGCAGCGCGGCGACCGGGGCTGGATGGTGGCCGCCAAGGCGGGCGCCGCCAACAAGATCGGCTACATCGCGGCGCACAGCGCCATCGTGCTGATCTGCCTGGGCGGCCTGCTGGATGGAGATTTGATCGTGCGCGCGCAGATGTGGCTGGGCGGCAAGACGCCCTATGCCGGCGGCGGCCTGATCTCCGACGTGAAGCCCGAGCATCGCCTGTCCGAGCGCAACCCCACCTTCCGCGGCAACCTGGTGGTGGCCGAGGGCACGCAGTCCAGCGTCGCCATCCTGAACCAGTCCGATGGCGTGCTGCTGCAGGAACTGCCCTTCGCCATCGAGCTGAAGAAGTTCATCGTGGAGCACTACTCCACCGGCATGCCCAAGCTGTTCGCGAGTGACATCATCATTCACGACAAGGCCACCGGCGAGGCCATGCCCGCCCGGGTGGAGGTGAACCACCCGGCCAGCTGGCGCGGCATCGAGATCTACCAGTCGAGCTTCGACGACGGCGGCTCGCAGGTCACGCTGCGGGCCCGACCGCTGGTGGCCGGCGTGCAGCCCTTCGAGGTGCAGGGTGTGATCGGAGGCAACTCGCCCCTGCCGGCCACGGCCATGGGTCAGCCGCTCACGCTCGAATACGCGGCGCTGCGGGTGCTGAACGTCGAGAACTTCAGCGGCGCGAAAGAAGCCGGTGCGGGTGGCGCCAGCGGTTCCGCCGTCGACGTGCGCAAGGTCGACCTGCGTTCGTCCATCGAGTCGCGCCTGGGGGCCGGCAACAAGACCGTCACGCCGCGCGATTTGCGCAACGTCGGGCCCAGCATCACCTACAAGCTGCGCGACGCCTCGGGCCAGGCGCGCGAGTTCAACAACTTCATGCTGCCGGTGGACACGGGCGACGGCCAGCCCGTGTATCTGTTGGGTGTGCGCGAGACGCCGTCGGAGCCGTTCCGCTACCTGCGCGTGCCGGCCGACGACCAGGGCAGCATGGACGGCTTCGTGCGCATGCGGCTGGCGCTGGCCGACGGCGCGCTGCGCGAGCAGGCCGTGAAGCGCTATGTGGCGCTGGCGGTGGACGCCTCGCGGCCCGAGCTGGCCGAGCAGCTCAGCCAGTCGGCCGTGCGGGCGCTGGCGCTGTTCGCGGGCGCATTGCCCAGCAGCGAGAAGAGCGAGCGCGCCGGCCGCGCCGTGGGCGGCCTGCAGGCGATTTCCGACTTCATGGAAGCCAACGTGCCCGAGGCCGAGCGGGCCCGTGCGGGCGAGGTGCTGGTGCGCATCCTGAACGGCACGCTGTTCGAGCTGGCGCAACTGACCCGCCAGCGCGCCGGCCAGCCGCCGTTGGAGCAGAACGCCCAGACCCAGGCCTTCATGACGCAGGCCGTGCTGTCGCTGAGCGACGCGCAGATCTACCCGGCGCTGGTGGCGTTCGAGCTGAAGGATTTCAACCAGGTGCAGGCCAGCGTCTTCCAGGTGGCCCGCGCGCCGGGCAAGAACATCGTGTACCTGGGGTGCCTGTTCCTCATCGTGGGCATCTTCGCCATGCTCTACGTGCGCGAGCGCCGCATCTGGATCTGGCTCGCGCCCGAGGGCGAGGGCGCGCATGCCACCATGGCGCTTTCCACCAACCGCAAGACGCTGGACGGCGACCGCGAGTTCGGCCAGCTGACCCGGAAACTGATCGGGGCGCCGCCCCACGGAGACACCGCATGAACACCGCCACCTCCACGACGGTCACGCTCAACGAAGGCTGGCTTGCACGCCGCACGGCCTTCGACTGGCTGTTCGCCGCCCTCGTCGCCGGGGGAGCGCTCTTTGCCCTGCAGCGCTACGGCAGCGGCATGGACGGCTACGAAAAGGGCATTTTGCTGGGCGCCATTCCGTGCACGATCTGGCTGGGCTGGTTCTGGCGGCCCTTGCGCGTGCTGGCGCTCGTGGTGGCGGGGTGCTCGTTGCTGGCCATCGGCCTCTACCAGAGCGGCGGCGCGGGCGATCTGGCGCGTGCCGACACCGTGTTCGGTCTGAAATACTTCCTGTCGAGCCAGTCCGCCATCCTGTGGATGAGCATGCTGTTCTTCATGAGCACGGTGTTCTACTGGATCGGCATGTTCTCTCGCGGGGAGGGCCAGACCATGATGCTCATCGGCTCGCGCCTGGCCTGGACGGCCATCGCCATGGCCCTGATCGGCACCATGGTGCGCTGGTACGAGAGCTACCAGATCGCGCCCGACATCGGCCACATCCCGGTCAGCAACCTGTACGAAGTGTTCGTGCTCTTTTGCTGGATGACCGCGGCCTTCTATCTCTACTACGAGGCGCAGTACAGGACCCGCGCGCTGGGCGGCTTCGTCATGCTGGTGGTGAGCGCGGCGGTGGGCTTTCTGCTCTGGTACACCGTCGTGCGCGAGGCCCATGAGATCCAGCCGCTGGTGCCGGCCCTGAAAAGCTGGTGGATGAAGCTGCATGTGCCCGCCAACTTCATCGGCTATGGCACCTTCGCCTTGGCCGCCATGGTGGCGTTCGCGTATCTGATCAAGCTGCAGGCGGGCGAAACCCGCTGGTGGCGCCTGGCGCCGCTGTGGCTGCTTGGCGTGGTGCTGTGCTTCGAGCCCATCGTGTTCCGCCAGGGCGGTGCGGACGGCAACGGCGGCGGCTACTGGATGGTCTACTTCGGCATCTCGGCCTTCGTCGTCGCCGGCATCCTGCTGGGGCGGCGCCACATCGCCGCGCGGCTGCCGGCGTTCGAGGTGCTCGACGACATGATGTACAAGTCGATCGCGGTCGGCTTCGCGTTCTTCACCATCGCCACGGTGCTGGGCGCGCTGTGGGCGGCCGAGGCCTGGGGCGGCTACTGGAGCTGGGACCCCAAGGAGACCTGGGCGCTGATCGTGTGGCTGAACTATGCCGCCTGGCTGCACATGCGACTGCTCAAGGGCCTGCGCGGCGCCGTGTCGGCCTGGTGGGCGCTGGTGGGGCTGGCGGTCACCACCTTCGCGTTCCTCGGCGTCAACATGTTCCTGAGCGGGTTGCACAGCTACGGCACGCTTTGACCCTCCCGGTGATCCAGACGGGGCCGGCCTTCGTACGATCTGAGTCCGCGCGTTGTGCCAAAAGCCGAGGGCCAGCGCAGCCCGCGCGATTCAGTTAGATTGACCGAAGTTGCCGCGCCCCTCTGCCGCCCTTCACGATCCGGAGATCGACCCATGCTGATTCCCTCCCGCCACGACGGTTTCGACCACCCGCACGCCAGCGAGATCACGCCGCGCTCCGTCTACTATGAAGGCCGGCGCGACATGCTGCGCTGGATGGCGACGGGTGCGGCTGGCGCTGCCTTGGCCTCCTGGGCGGGGCGCGAGGCACTGGCCCAGCAGGTGGCCCGCCCTGGCAAGCTGGCCGCGCTGCCGGGTGCCAAGTCCTCGGTGGCAGGTGCCATCGCCATGGACAAGCTCACCGACTACAAGGACGCGAGCACGTACAACAACTACTACGAGTTCGGCGTGGACAAGGCCGACCCGGCTCGCAACGCCCACACGCTGAAGACCTCGCCCTGGACGGTGGAGGTGGAAGGCCTGGTCAACAAGCCGCGCAAATTCGCCATCGAAGACCTGCTCAAGCTCAGCCCGCAGGAAGAGCGCATCTACCGCCTGCGCTGCGTGGAGGGCTGGTCGATGGTGATTCCCTGGGTGGGCTATTCTCTGGCCGAACTCATCAAGCGCGTGGAACCCCAGGGCAGCGCCAAGTACGTGGAATTCGTCACCCTGGCCGACAAGGCGACCATGCCTTTCGTGGGTTCGCGGGTGCTCGACTGGCCCTACACCGAGGGACTGCGCATGGACGAGGCCATGCACCCGCTGACGCTGCTGGCCTTCGGCATGTACGGCGAGGTGCTGCCCAACCAGAACGGAGCGCCCGTGCGCCTGGTGGTGCCGTGGAAGTACGGCTTCAAGAGCGCCAAGAGCCTGGTCAAGATCCGCTTCGTCGAAAAGGAACCCGGCACCGCCTGGAACAAGGCCGCCGCGCAGGAATACGGCTTTTATTCCAACGTGAATCCCAACGTCGATCACCCGCGCTGGAGCCAGGCCACCGAGCGGCGCATCGGCGAGGACGGCCTGTTCGCCAAGAAGCGCAAGACCCTGATGTTCAACGGCTACGAGCAGCAGGTCGGCCAGCTGTATGCCGGCATGGATCTGAAGAAGAACTACTGATGGACGTTCGTCGGGAAGGGCCGGATGCGGGGGGCAACCCGGGCGCTGTCGCGGCGTCGAAGGTTGGGCACCTGCAGTCGGGCGGCTGGGCATGAAAAAGTGGTTGCTCCACCCCGCCGCCAAGCCGTTGGTGTTCGCGCTCTGCCTGGGCCCGTTCGCCTGGCTCTTCTATGGCGCGCTGGCCAACCAGCTGGGCGCCAACCCGGCCGAAGCACTGATCCGCTCCACCGGCGACTGGACCCTGCGCCTGCTGTGCGTGACGCTGGCCGTGACACCGCTGCGCGTGCAGTTCGGACTGGCCCCGCTGGCGCGCTTTCGGCGCATGCTGGGGCTCTTCGTCTTCTTCTATGCCCTGCTGCACCTGCTGTGCTACAGCTGGTTCGACATGGGGTTCGATTTGGGCGAGATCGTGCTCGACGTCGCCAAGCGGCCGTTCATCCTGGTGGGCATGCTGGCCTTCGTGCTGTTGCTGGCCCTCGCCGGCACGTCGTTCAACCGGGCGATCCGCTGGCTGGGCGGCAAGCGCTGGCAGGCGCTGCACCGCGCCGTCTATGCCGTCGCCGCGCTGGCGTTGCTGCATTTCTTCTGGATGCGCGCCGGCAAGAACCACTTCGGCGAGGTCGCGATCTATGCGGCCATCATCGCGGCACTGCTGGCCTGGCGGGTCTGGCACCACGGGCGCACGAAGCGATCGAAGGCCGCGCCGCGATGATGCTATTGAAATGATAGCTATAGGCGCTTGATATATGGGCGCCGGGGGCGGATTCGACCTGAATTTCTGCGCGCATTTCAGCGGGACGGTCCGCCCCGCGCCGACGGATCGATCCGCGCAGTCGGCAGGCGGTAGGCGGCTTCGTCGAACAGGTCGATGCCGCACTGCAGGTGGTCGAGCCAGTCGAAGAAGTCTTGTATAGCCGTCCGGCCCAGGATGGGCGCCCCGTGCTGGGGTACCAGCATGGCGATGTCGAGCTGCCGCGCCATGCGGGTCCACAGCCGCAGGATCTTGTTGGACACCATGTAGCGCCGGTGGAAGCCCTCCATGCGCGGAAGGTGCGGCGCCAGGTCGGTCACCGGCACGCGGGCGTCGGCGCCGCTCGTCATCGACACGCCCAGGTCGCCCGTGAAGAGGATGCGGCTCACCGGATCGTAGAAGTGGAAGTTGCCTTCGGAGTGCAGGAAGTGCGCCGGCAGCAGCACCAGTTCATGGCGGCCCAGCGGCAGGTGTCCGCCCGCGTCGGGCACGCCGATCACCCGGTTCTCGGTCTTGCCGACCTTGGTGAAATGCGGCGCGAAGCGCTCCCAGACGCGGGATATGACCAGGCTGGCGCGGGTGCTGGTCATCCACCGGTCCAGCGAGGCGATGATGTCCGGGTCGGCGTGCGAGGCGATCAGGTAGGAGAGCTTGTGCGGCGGGAAGTGCTGGCTCATCCCGACGAACAGCTCGTTGAACGCCAGGTTGCCGCCAGGGTCGATGATCGCGCCCGTGTCGCCGTCGACGATGAGGAACTGGTTGGCCTGCACGGCCTGGCCGTTTTCCTCGATCAGGTCCGAGAACATCAGGCAGGCATGCTGCGCATCGCGGTAGAGCTCTACGGGCGGCTGGGCCATGGCGGCGGTCTTCTGGGCAGTGGAAACAGCCACTGTAGAGGTGCACCGCCGGCGCCCCCTTGATGCGCGTCAAGCGGGTGTGAAGCGCTTGCCCGAAAGCCCCGCGGGCCCGCGCACCCAGGGCGCCGTCAGGGCGTGGTCAGGCCTTGACGAGCTGCTCGCAGCGGAAGAGGTCTCTCACGGTCTCGCGCGACCGGATCAGGTGCGCGGCGTTGCCGTCCACCAGCACCTCGGCAGGGCGGGCGCGGGTGTTGTAGTTGCTGCCCATGGCGCTGCAGTAGGCACCCGCCGACAGCACCGCGAGCTGGTCGCCGGGCCGCACGGCCAGCGTGCGGTCGCGGCCGATCCAGTCGCCGCTCTCGCACACGGGGCCGACCACGTCGTAGACCTGTTCCTGCGCCACCGCATTGCCGCCCGACTGCAGGGGGACGATGGCATGGAACGCCTGGTACATGGCCGGGCGGGGCAGGTCGTTCATCGCGGCGTCGACGATGCAGAAGTTCTTCTGCTCGCCCGGCTTCACGTACAGCACCTCAGTCAGGCACACGCCGGCATTGCCCACCAGCGAGCGGCCTGGTTCGATCATGAACTGCCGGTCGCCGTAGCCCCGCGCATCTAGCTTGGCCAGCAGCTTGGCCCAGAGCGCATCGGCCTCGGGCGGCGTGTCGCCGTTGTAGTTGATGCCCAGGCCACCGCCGAAATCGAGGTGGTGCAGGGGAATGCCGGCGCCTTCGATGGCCTGCACCAGATCGAGCAGGCGGTCGGTCGCGTCGAGGTAGGGCGTCTCGTCGGTGATCTGCGAGCCGATGTGGAAGTCGATGCCCACCACCTGCAGGCCCGGCAGCGACGCGGCATGCTGGTAGGCCTGCAGCGTGCGCTCATGCGCCACGCCGAACTTGTTGCCCTTGAGGCCGGTGGAGATGTAGGGATGGGTCTTCGGGTCCACGTTCGGGTTCACGCGGATGCTGATGGGCGCCCGGGTGCCCATGGCCACCGCGACCTCGCTCAGCACGTCCAGCTCCGACTCGCTCTCCACGTTGAAGCAGCCGATGCCCGTCGCCAGCGCTTCGCGCATCTCCGCGCGCGTCTTGCCCACGCCGGAGAAGATGATCTTGCGCGGATCCCCGCCCGCCGCCAGCACGCGCTGCAGTTCGCCGCCGGAGACGATGTCGAAGCCGCAGCCCTGCTGCGCGAAGAGCTGCAGCACGGCCAGCGACGAGTTGGCCTTCATGGCATAGCAGATCTGCACCTTGCGGCCCGCGAAGCCGCGCTGATAGGCCGCCAGCGCGGACAGCATCGACGCCTTGGAATACACGTAGAGCGGGGTGCCGTGCTCGCGCGCCAGTTGGGACAGGGGCAATGCTTCGATGAACAGCGCGTCGTCGCGGTAGGCAATGTGGGGATGGCCGGGCAGGGGGGAAGGCGTCGTCATGGCTTGGAAGGCAGGGCGGAGGAGGCGGGCGCCTGGGGCGCGGGGGCTGCGGGTGGGACTGTGGCTGCAGCGGCCGCGGGCTCCTGCTGCCGTGGGAAGGGGTTCAGCGTCTGCGGCAAGGTGGCGCGCTGCGCGGCGGCCGGCTCCGTGGGCAGGAACAGCGGACCGCGCTGACCGCAACCGGCCACCGCCGCCGCGCTTGCAGCAAGGGCAATCGTCCTGACTAGAATTTGGGAAGCTCTCAACATCTTCAAATTGTAATGACGGACCTCGAATTTCTGGACCAGGCCGAGAAACTCCTTCTCACGGTGGAGCAGGCGTGCGACCGGATCAACGACGCCACCGATGCCGACCTGGATGCCCAGCGGGTCGGGGGCATGATCACCATCGTGTTCGCCAATGGCAGCCAGATCGTCATCAACCAGCAGAAGCCGCTGCACGAAATCTGGCTGGCGGCGCGTACGGGGGGCTACCACTATCGGTTCGATGGCGCCCACTGGCAGGACACCAAGGGGGGCATGGAGTTTTTCGCGGCCCTGAACGACAACGCCAGCCAGCAGGCCAGCATGCCGTTGCGATTCGACCGCTGAGCCGCTGAGCCGCTGAACTTTCGCCGGCCTGCTCCCGCCGCCGGCAAAGTCGCGTGAGAGCCGGCAAGAGGATCGGTGCGCATCCGCCGGCGGAGCGCCCTTGCTCTGGGGGCAGGTCAGTTGCGGAACAGGTCGAGGATGCGGCTGCGTTCCTCTGCCGGTGGGGGTGCGGCCGGTGCCGTGCCTGGCGCCGCAGGTGCATGGTCTTCCATCCCGACGCTGGCCACGCCATTGCGCGCATACTCATCGTAGAACCACTCGCCGCCCACGTTCGTCACGCCGGCCGGCACGGTGGGTTCGGCCACCGGCACCCCTTTCAAGGCGCGCTCCATGAAGCTGATCCAGATCGGCAGGCTCAGGCCGCCGCCGGTTTCCCGGCTTCCCAGGTTGCGCGGCGTGTCGTAGCCGATCCAGGTGACCGCGGCGATGGTGGGCTGGAAGCCCGCGAACCAGGCATCGACCGCATCGTTGGTGGTGCCGGTCTTCCCGTAGAGGTCCGGCCGCTTGAGCGTGGCCTGGGCGCGTGCGGCCGTGCCGGAGCGCGTGACCTCCTGCAGCAGGCTGTTGGTGATGAAGGCGTTGCGCGCATCGATGACGCGGGGGTTGTCGGCCGTGGCAGGCGGCTGGAAGTCCGACAGGATGCGGCCCTTGTGGTCGGTCACCCGGCTGATCAGGTATGGGTTGACGCGATAGCCGCCGTTGGCGAAAACGGAATAGGCGGACACCATCTGCATGGCCGTCGTCGAACCCGCTCCCAGCGCCATGGTGAGATAGGGTGGGTGCTTGTCGGCGTCGAAGCCGAAACGGCTCACCCATTCCTGGGCGTTCTTCGGTCCCACCGCCTGCAGGATGCGGATCGAGATCACGTTCTTCGAGCGTGCCAGCCCCGTGCGCATGGTCATGGGGCCGTCGTACTTGCCGTCGTAGTTCTTGGGTTCCCACGGCTGGCCGCCCGTGACGCCGGCGCTGAAGAAGAGCGGTGCGTCGTTGATGACCGTCGCCGGGGTGAAGCCTTTTTCCAGCGCCGCCGAATAGATGAAGGGCTTGAAGCTGGAGCCGGGCTGGCGCCACGCCTGGGTCACGTGGTTGAACTTGTTCTTGTCGAAATCAAAGCCGCCGACCAGCGCCTTGATGGCGCCCGAGCGGGGGTCTACCGCGACAAAGGCGCCTTCGACCTCGGGCAGCTGGGTCGCCTCCCAGGTCTTCTTGGGCGTCTGCACCACGCGGATGATGGCACCGCGGCGGATCTTGATGTTGGGCGGCGCCTTGTCGCTCAGGCCCGACTGCACCGGCTTCAGGCCGTCGCCGGTGATCTCGAAGGGCTCGCCGTTGGCTCGGGCGGCCACGATCTTCTTGGCATTGGCCTGCAGCACCACGGCCGACAGCACGTCGCCATTGTCCGGATGGCCCGCCAGCGCGTCGTCGATCGCGTCCTCGGCTTCCTGGGCGTCGTCGGGCAGGGTGACGAACTTCTCGGGGCCGCGGTAGTGCTGGCGGCGTTCGTAATCCATGATGCCCTTGCGCAGGGCGGTGTAGGCGACTTCCTGGTCGCCGGCATTGAGCGTGGTGTACACGTTCAGCCCGCGCGTATAGGCCTCGTTGCCGTACTGCGCGAAGATGAGCTGGCGCGCCATTTCCGCAACGTATTCGGCATGGATGCGCGTGCTGTCGGTGCCGGAGCGCAGCTTCAGGTCTTCCGCCTTGGCGGCAGCGGCCTGCTCGGCGGTGATGAAGCCGTTCTCCTGCATGCGCTCGATGATGTACTGCTGGCGGATGCGGGCCCGCTTGGGGTTGCTGATGGGGTTGTATGCCGATGGGGCCTTGGGCAGGCCGGCCAGCATGGCCGCTTCGGCGATGGAAATGGACTTGAGCGGCTTGCCGAAGTAGGTTTCGGCCGCCGCGGAAAAACCGTAGGCCCGGTTTCCCAGATAGATCTGGTTCATGTAGATCTCGAGGATCTGGTTCTTGGTCAGCAGATGCTCGAGCTTGAACGTCAGCAAGATCTCATAGATCTTGCGGGTGAAGGTTTTCTCGGAAGAGAGGTAGACGTTGCGCGCCACCTGCATCGTGATGGTAGACGCGCCCTGGCTTTTCACGCGCCCCAGGTTGGCCAGTGCCGCCCGGACCACGCCCTTGTAATCCACGCCGCCGTGTTCGAAGAAGCGGGCGTCCTCGATGGCCAGCACGGCGTCCGTCATGACCTTGGGAATGTCCTGGATCGGTGTCAGGTTGCGGCGTTCTTCGCCGAACTCGCCGAGCAGTGCGCCTTCGGTCGAATACACACGCAGCGGCAGCTTGGGGCGGTAGTCCGCCAGGTCGGACACGTCGGGCAGGTTGGGATAGGCCACCGCCAGCGCCACCGCGATGGTCAGCACGCCGGCAAGACCCAGGGCTGCTCCGATGCCGACGATCCAGGCCAGCACACGCAGAGGGCCACGCCACCAGGCAGTGCTGGAGGGTGGAGTGGACGGGGCTTGGGCTGGTGGCGGCATGTCGCGCTTCGTGATGGGAACCCGCCATTATAAAAAATGACCGGTGTGCGAAGGCTCGGCAAAGGACGTCCCCCTCCGACGGGCAGGATTGGGTCCCATCGCGCCACCTCTCCTGCAGGAGCATGCCAGGAATACCACTGCATGTAGGGAAAAATCGTCTGCTTTTGACAACGGCGGACTTGTTACGCAGGTGCAAAAATTTTGCCAGGGTATGGCTGACTGCTAGCATGCGGCTGGAAGTGTTAGGTAATGTTGCGCCTTCTGGGTGTTGTAACGAGGGGCTAATCTTGATCTCACTGGGGTCTTTGTTCAAACGACAGTCGGCGCCCCTGCTGGGTATAGACATAAGCTCCTCGAGTGTGAAGCTCGTGGAATTGGGCCGTGACAAAGCGGGAGCCCTCGTTCTGGAGCGCTGCGCGATGGAGCAGCTCGAGCGTGGCTGGATCACCGACGGCAACATCGAGAAGTTCGACGAGGTGGCCGAGGCCCTGCGTCGCCTGGTCAAGAAGAGCGGCACCCGTACGCGCAACGTGGCGCTGGCCCTGCCGCCTTCGGCGGTGATCACAAAGCGGCTGTCCTTGCCCGGCGGGCTGTCCGAGCAAGAGCTCGAGGTACAGGTCGAATCCGAGGCCAATCAGTACATTCCGTTTTCGCTCGATGAGGTGAGCTTGGACTTCTGCGTCATCGGCCCGACCAAAAACGCCTCGGGTGACGTGGACGTGCTGATTGCCGCGTCGCGCCGGGAAAAGGTGCAGGATCGTCAGGGACTGGCCGAGGCCGCGGGCCTGAAACCCGTCATCGTGGACATCGAATCGCATGCGGCGCGTCTGGCCGCTGGCCGCCTCATCGAGGCCCTGCCCAACCGGGGGGTGGATTCGCTGGTGGCGCTCTTCGAGGTGGGTGCGCTGACCACCAGCCTTCAGGTGATCCGCAATGAAGAAGTGCTTTACGACCGGGATCAGGCCTTTGGCGGCGCCCAACTGACGCAACTCATCGTCCGCCAGTACGGTTTCTCCCAGGAAGAAGCAGAAAGCAAGAAGCGCAGCGGCGACCTGCCGGAGGACTACCAGTCCGCCGTGCTGCGGCCGTTCGTGGAGAGCATGTCGCACGAAATCGGCCGGGCGCTGCAGTTCTTCTTCACCAGCACCCCGTACAACCGGGTCGATCACATCATGCTGGCCGGCGGCTCGGCACCCTTGCCCGGACTGACTGAGGCAGTCGTCAAGACCACGGGCTTCGCCTGCTCCGCCGTCAATCCGTTCGAGGGCATGGAGATCGGGAACGCCGTGCGATTGAAGAAGATGGTGCGTGAAGCGCCGTCCTATCTCACGTCCTGCGGACTGGCCATGCGGAGGTTCCTGCAGTGATCCTGATCAATTTGCTCCCGCATCGGGAGGCGGCGCGCAAGCGCCGGCGCGAGGCCTATCAGGCAACGATGTTCGCCTCTGCGCTGGTGGGGCTGGCAATCGCCGGGCTCATCTATTGGTGGTTCCAGATGATGATCGCCAGCCAGCAGGAGCGGAACACCTTTCTCAAGAGCGAGATCACCGTGCTGGAAGGGCAGATCAAGGAGATCGCCTCCATCGAAAGCGAGATCGCTTCGCTGCGCGCTCGCCAGAAGGCGGTGGAAGATCTCCAGGCCGACCGGAATCTGCCCGTGCACCTGCTCAACGAGCTGGTCCAGCAGTTGCCGGATGGCGTCTACATCACCAGCCTGAAGCAGGAAGGCCAGGTCGTCACCATGCAGGGCATGGCGCAGTCGAACGAGCGGGTGTCCGAGATGCTACGCAACCTGACCGACAACACGCCCTGGTTCAGCAAGCCCGAGTTGGTGGAAATCGTCGCGGCCAACGTGGCGCTGACGCCTCGTGACCAACGCCGCGCGGCCTCGTTCAACCTGCGGTTTCGCTTGATGCGTGCCTCCGACGCGCAGAAGGCCGGGGCGCCCGGCGATGCGGCCAAGCCGGCTGGAAAGTAGCAGATGGCGAAGAAGAAAGCCTCCCAGATCGATTTCGCCCGACTGCAGAGCGACCTGCAGCGGCAATTCCAGAACCTCGATCCGAAAGATCCGTCCCGCTGGCCTGTGGTCCCGCGCGCGCTGCTGTGCATTGCGATTGCCGTGGGCATTGCCACCTTTCTGTGGTTTTTCAAGCTGACGGACTACGAAGCCGAACTGGAAGCCGAGCGCGCGACCGAGCAGACCCTTCGTGCCGACTACCAGGCCAAGCTGATCAAGGCCGTGAGCCTGGATGCGCTCAAGAAGCAGAGGGAACAGATCCAGCAGTACGTGATTCAGTTGGAAAAGCAATTGCCCAGCAAGGCGGAAATGTCGGCATTGCTGTCCGACATCAACCAGGCAGGGCTGGGACGCAGCCTGCAGTTCGAGTTGTTCAGGCCGGGCCAGGTCGAGGTGCGCGACTACTACGCCGAGCTGCCCATCGCCCTGCGCGTGACGGGCAAGTACCACGACATCGGCGCGTTCGCGGCCGACATCGCCAATTTGTCGCGCATCGTGACGCTCAACAACCTGTCTCTCGCCCCCTCGGCGAAGGATGCGACCACCCTGTCGATGGACGCCACGGCCAGAACGTTCCGCTACCTCGATCCCGAGGAAATCCAGGCGCAACGCAACGCTGCGGCAGGGAAGAAAAAATGACGTCTTCAAGATGCCTGGCCCTGCTGCTGGCGGTTTCCGCCCTGGCCGGATGCAGTCAATCGGGCGAGGAGGACCTCCGCACCTGGATGAATGAATTGCGGGCCACCACCCGGCCTCGGGTGACGCCATTGACGGAGCCCAAGCAGTTCATCCCGCAGAACTATGTCGCTGACAGCGGGGCGGACCCCTTCAGCATCGCCAAGCTGACGCAGGCCTTGCGGCGCGATTCCGTGCAGTCGGTGACGAACGCCTCGCTGGTGGCGCCGGAGATGGCCCGCCGCAAGCAGCCTCTGGAGGCTTATCCCCTCGATGCGATGGCCATGGTCGGCAGTCTGAACAAGACCGGCACGCCCACGGCGCTGTTGAGCGTCGACAAACTGCTCTACCAAGTGCGGGTGGGGGATTACCTGGGGCAGAACTACGGAAAGATCGTGAAGATCACGGAAACCGGAATTCAGATTCGAGAGATCGTGCAGGACGCGTCCGGCGACTGGATAGAACGCATGACCGCATTGGACCTGCAAGAGGGAAAGAGGTAAGGAATGAATCACAACCATCGCCCGTTGCTTGGGTGCTTCCGTGTGGCGGCCGTGCTCGCCGTGGCCGCTTTCGCAACGACCTTCGCCTCTGCCCGCGGAACCATCGAATCCGTGACCGGTGTATTGCAAGGCGGCGCGGAGACGGTACGCATCGAGTTGTCCGAGCCGCTGGCTGCCGTGCCCTCGGGCTTTGCCATTCAGTCGCCAGCGCGCATCGCGCTCGATTTTCCGGGCGTCACCAACGGCACCGGCCGGACCCTGATCGAGATCAACCAAGGCAACATCAAGTCCGCCAATATTGTCGAGGCCGGTGAGCGGTCACGTCTGGTGCTCAATCTGAAGCAGCCCACCGCCTATCAGGCCCAGTTGCAGGGCAAATCGCTGCTGGTGTCCCTGGCGCCCGTGACCAGTGCGGCCAGCGTGGCGCAGGCCGCACCCACCGTGTTTGCGGAAGATCACAACAACAACGTGCTCGCACTGCGGGACCTCGACTTCCGCCGCGGCAGCGACGGCGCCGGCCGCGTCATCGTGGGCCTGGCCAACAGCCAGGTCGGCGTGGACCTGCGCCAGCAAGGCAAGTCGCTGGTGGTCGAGTTCATGCGATCTTCCCTGCCAGAGGGTCTGCGCCGCAGGCTGGACGTGACGGACTTCGGCACCCCCGTGCAAACGATCACGGCCTCGCAGCAGGGCGAGCGCGTGCGGCTGGTCATCGAGCCCACCGGCGAATGGGAGCACAGTGCCTACCAGAGCGATGGCCAGTTCGTCGTCGAGGTGCGCCAGAAGAAGGTCGACCTGAGCAAGCTCACCCAGGGCCCCGGTTACAGCGGGGAAAAGCTGTCGCTGAACTTCCAGAACATCGAGGTACGTTCGCTGCTGCAGGTGATCGCCGACTTCACCAACTTCAACATCGTCACGTCCGATACCGTGACCGGCGCGCTCACGCTGCGCCTGAAGGACGTGCCCTGGGATCAGGCGCTGCAGATCATCATGGATGCCAAGGGCCTTGGCATGCGCAAGTCGGGCACGGTGCTCTGGATCGCGCCCAAGGACGAGATCGACGAGCGCACCCGCAAGGATTACGAAGCCGCCCAGGCCATCCGCCGGCTGGAGCCGCTGCGTACCCAGGCCTACCAGTTGAATTACGCGAAGGCGGCCGACATGGTGACCCAGCTCACCACCACGACCGGGGGCAGCGGCGGTGGCGGCACGTCGGGCCAGAACAACCGATTCCTCTCAGAGCGCGGCAGTGCGTTGGCCGAACCCCGTACCAATCAGCTGTTCGTGACGGACACGCCCAGCAAGCTGGAAGAGGTGCGGCTGCTGCTGCAGACGCTCGACGTCGCGGTGCGGCAGGTGATGATCGAGGCGCGCATCGTTGAGGCCCGCGACTCTTTCGGTCGCTCGCTGGGGGTGAAACTGGGCGGCGGCGACCTGCGCGCCAACCGGGGCGGTGACGGTGGCTATGGCATCGGCGGGGGCAATCGCGTGGCACTGGGCACGGGCTATGCCAACGCGGTGAATTCGTCCGGCTTCGGCTCCGCCGTGGATGTGGGGGGCACCTTCGTCAACCTGCCGGCTTCGGTGGCGGGCGTGTCGTCGGTGGGGACCTTCGCGCTGTCGATATTCAACTCTGCCGCCAACCGCTTTTTGTCCCTGGAACTGTCGGCCATGGAGGCTGACGGGGAGGGCAAGATCGTGTCGAGCCCCCGCCTCATCACCGCCGACCAGACCAAGGCGCTCATCGAGCAAGGCACGGAGTATCCGTATTCGGTCACTGCGCCGAACGGCGCGACCACTGTTGCCTTCAAGAAGGCTGTGCTCAAGCTCGAAGTGATTCCTCAGATCACCCCTGAGGGCAACATCATCCTCGACCTCGACGTGAACAAGGACAGCCGAGGCGAGAGCACGACGCAGGGCGTTGCCATCGATACCAAGCACATCAAGACCCAGGTGCTGGTCGAAAACGGCGGCACGGTGGTGATCGGCGGTATCTTCGAGATGGAAGAAACCAATCAGGAAAATAAGATTCCGGTGCTGGGCGATGTGCCGGTGGTCGGAAACCTGTTCAAGAATCGGACCAAGGCGTCGACCAAACGAGAAATGCTGGTGTTCATCACGCCGAAGGTGATTTCAGACAAGGGTCCGGTCCGTTGAGGGAAGCAAGGTAATGAATATGAACAAAATGCTGAAATTCTTTTGGGCGCTTGCCTATGTGGTGCTGGCCAGCTGCGGCGGCGGTGGTGGCAGCGGCGGCGGTTCTGGCAGCGGCGGCTCGGGAGGCGGCACCACCACGCCCGCCATTTCAGTCAGCGTGGCGTTGACCAATGCCGCGGGCCAGGTGGTGACCAGCATCACCGCCGGCAATGCTTACCAAGCGAAAGCGACTGTCAAAGACGCTTCCGGCGTGGCGGTGGCCAATCGCACGGTGACTTTCAGCATCAACAACACGGCGATTGCTGTGCTGTCTCAAACGACTGCGCTGACCGATGCGTCGGGTGTGGCGGCGATTTCCATCAGTGCGGCCTCGTTCACGGCATCGGGTGCGGCAACGCTGACCGCGTCAGTGGACTTGCCCTCCACTACGGGGACGAATGTCACGGGTCAGGGAACGGTCGATTTCGCGGTTGCTGCCGCCGGACTGACTCTTTCTCCGATCTCCATCGCCACCTCCAGTTTGGCGGCCGGGGGTAACACGCAACTTTCCGTGACGGCCCTGGTCAACAACGCCCCCCTGACCGGAACTCCGGTGAATGTGGCGTTTTCAGTCTCTTGTGGCCGGATCAATGGTTCCGAGGCCTCCGGTGGTGGCGTCAGCGTGGCAACCAACGGAAGTGGTGTCGCCGCTGCCAATTACACCTCCGTCAATGCCGATGGCTCCCTGTGCAGCGGCAACGTCAATATCACCGCGACCAGTGCGGGCGCCGCAGCGCGAGTGGCCACCATCACCGTGGCCGCTCCCATTGCCAACGCCATTTCCTTCGTGTCGGCGCAGCCGAATCAGATCTTCGTGGCGGGCTCGGGCAATGCTGAGCAAGCCGTGATCACCTTCAAGGTGCTGGCTGCGTCCAATACCCCCCTCGCTGGCGTCAGCGTGTTGTTCAACATCGTGGAGAACCCCGGCGGCGTGGGGTTGAATGCCTCGGGTGCTACGGGGCCCGTGACAGTGACGACTGACCAGTCCGGCTTGGTGTCGATTTCCGTGTTCTCCGGCACCATTCCAGGCCCGGTGAAGGTTCGGGCGGCTCTCACGTCGAGCCCTTCTGTCTTTGCGGAGACTCAAGCTCTGACGATCGCGTCGGGACCCCCATCGCAGCGATTCATGAGTCTTTCTGCCAGCAGCCACAACATCGAAGGCTGGGCAGTTGACGGAACGCCTACGACGCTGACGGTTCGCATCGCTGATCGCCAGGGCAATGCTGTGGTGGATGGTACGACCGTCAACTTCACCGCAGAAGGAGGTCAAGTCGCCAACAGCTGCACGACGGTCACAGTGAACAAGATCTCTTCGTGTTCCGTGGATTTCCGTACGCAGAATCCCAGGACTGTGGGGGGGCGCGTTTCCGTGATGGCCTACTTGGCTGGCGAAAAAGACTATGACGACCTGAACGGCAACAACATCTTCGATGCAGGGGATGTCATGAAGCAGCAGGGTGATGCTTTTCGCGACGACAACGAGAACAATGCCTTCGATGCGGGTGAGTTTGTCGTGTCGCGGGGCGGTAGCCTGGCATGTGCAGGTTCAGGTGGCGCATTCGCATCGCGCGAGAACACTTGCAATGCAGGGCTGACCACGACGGTTCGTCAAACCGCCGTCATCCTGTTTGCTTCTTCGTCGCCAGCGGTAGCCGACCTGGCTGCCAATCCCGGCGGCATCACTTTCCGCTTGGGAAGTGCGGACAACCCGCTTCTGTCCATGCCCGTAGGCACGGTGGTCTCGGCGACGAGCAATGCCGATGGTTGCACGGTGGGGGAAGTGGGTGGATCGCCCGTTGTCAATACGCCGGCGACGCCTGGGGTGCCTCTCGAGGATCTCAAAACTCGGGTCTCCATTGGCCTGAAGGGCTGTGCCGCCGGCCAAACAGTGAACGTGAAAATTACCTCCCCGGGTGGGCTAACCACGTCCTTCGGCGTTACGCTGTAGTTTTCGGCCACAGCGCTCAGGGAGAATGTGTATGAACACCTGTTCTCCTTGCCGATGTTGACGACAGCCAGGCGGTGGTTGTCCAAGATGGACGCCAGCCTCTTGCTCCCTTCCAGCTCCTGTCCTCCCCCTTTGAAGGTGAAGGCACGTTCGGGTGGGGCCGCCTGATCAGCCCGCTCGATTGGATACGCTATTGTTGAACCGCAAGCCTGAAGACCCTTCTGACGTTCTCATCAGTTTGGGCGATAGAAGCTACAACATTGTGATTGGGGCGGGGCGATTGCATGCAGCCTCGACGTTCGGTGGGTTGCCTCCCGCACAGGCCGCGATGGTCGTCACGAACGAAACCGTCGCGCCGCTGTATGCGCAGAAGCTGTTGGCTGCGCTCCAGCCGCACTATCCGCGCGTGCATGTGGTCACGCTGCCCGACGGCGAAGCCCACAAGGACTGGCAAACCCTCAACCTCATCTTCGACGCCCTGCTGTCCCACGGCTGCGACCGCAAGACGGTGCTCTTCGCCCTGGGCGGCGGTGTCATCGGTGACATGACCGGCTTTGCCGCCGCCTCCTACATGCGGGGTGTGCCCTTCGTGCAGGTGCCGACCACCTTGCTCGCCCAGGTCGATTCCTCAGTGGGTGGCAAGACGGCGATCAACCACCCCTTGGGCAAGAACATGATCGGCGCGTTCTACCAGCCGCAACTGGTGGTCTGCGATCTGGACACCCTGAGCACGCTTCCCGCGCGCGAGTTCAGTGCGGGACTGGCCGAGGTCATCAAGTACGGGCCGATCGCGGACATGGAGTTCATGGCCTGGCTCGAGGAGAACATCGAGGCAGTGCGCGCTGGTGACCACGCCGCGCTGGCGTATGCCGTGCGCCGCAGCTGCGAGATCAAGGCCCACGTGGTCGGTGTCGATGAGCGCGAATCCGGCCTGCGTGCCATCCTGAACTTCGGCCACACTTTTGGCCACGCCATCGAGGCCGGCATGGGCTACGGCACCTGGCTGCATGGTGAAGGCGTCGGCGCGGGCATGGTGATGGCGGTGGAGCTGTCGCATCGGCTCGGCCTGGTGGATGCGCCGTTCGTGCGGCGGCTGCGCCTGCTGATCGAGCGGGCCGGACTGCCGGTGCGTGGTCCGGTGCTCGATGAGCAGGACAACGCCGGCCGATACCTGGCCTGGATGCGGGGCGACAAGAAATCGGAAGCCGGTGAGATTCGCTTCGTGCTGATCGACGGACCTGGGCGGGCCGTGATGCGATCGGCTCCGGATGCCTTGGTGCGCGAGGTTATCGACGCGTGCTGCGCATGACCGCCGTGCCAGGCGGTGGCGCGATGGCAGCGTTCACGGCGCCCCCGATGGCCCTGGCCGTTTGCTATGAATTAGATAGCTTTATGTGCCTGAGGTGCCAGCGCTGGCGCCTGAATCGACCATGAATCCTGCTCTGGCTCCCTACGCGTGCGATCCGGCTCGCACCCGTGGCCGCCGCCATGCGGAGGTTGCCGCGCCGACGCGGACCGAGTACCAGCGCGACCGCGACCGCATCGTGCATTCGTCGGCCTTCCGGCGGCTGGTCTACAAGACGCAGGTGTTCCTCAACCACGAGGGCGACATGTTCCGCACGCGGTTGACGCACTCGCTGGAAGTGGCGCAACTGGCCCGATCCATCGCCCGGTCGCTCAGCATCAACGAAGATCTGGTGGAGGCGATCTCTCTCGCCCACGACCTGGGCCATACCCCGTTCGGCCATGCCGGGCAGGATGCGCTCAACGAATGCATGGCGGCCTTCGGCGGCTTCGAGCACAACCTGCAGAGCCTGCGGGTGGTCGATACGCTCGAAGAGCGCTACCCCGACTACGACGGCCTGAACCTGACTTTCGAGACGCGCGAAGGCATTCTCAAGCACTGCTCGCGCCGGCATGCCGAGCTGATCGAGGCGCGTGAGCCCGGCGGCGTGGGCCAGCGTTTCCTGTTGCGCCAGCAACCCGGCCTGGAGGCGCAACTCTGCAATCTCGCCGACGAGATCGCCTACAACGCCCACGACATCGACGACGGCGTGCGCTCGGGTCTCATCACGCTGGACCAGTTGCAGCAGGTACCGCTCTTCGATCGGTTCCGCCGTCAGGCGCTGGCTGCCCACCCGCACCTGGGCGAGCCGCAGTCCCGACGCCGCTGGCTGAACGAGGCCATCCGCCGCATGCTGAGCGCGCAGGTGTACGACGTGATCGACACGACCCGTGCGGCGTTGGCTGCGCGGGCTCCCGCCGACGCGGATGCTGTGCGCCAGTCGCCCGGCCCGCTGGTGGGCTTCAGTGACGGCATGCGCGCCGAGTCGCAAGCGCTCAAGCGGTTCTTGTTCAGCCAGCTCTACCGCCATCCGCAGGTGATGGAAACCACCGGGCATGCGCAGCAGATCGTGCGGGATCTGTTCGGCATCTACATGGCCCGTCCCGAGGAAATGAAGCCCGCCTTCGCTGCCCGCGCCCGTGCCGGGACGGGCAGCGGCGAAGCATCGATCCAGGCGCGGGTGGTGGCGGACTTCATCGCCGGCATGACGGATCGATTCGCCGGGCGGGAGCACGAGCGGCTGACGGGCCTGCAATTGCTGGGACACTGACAGCATCGAAACCCAGCCCGGTCGGTGGTGGCGAGCGCCTGTGCGACCGCGTGGGCGGGCCCCTCGCCGGTGCGGCATGCCCGCCACCCTTGCACGGAGCAGGGGAGGGGGCCGCGCGGCCTGGCAGGGCGATGCTGTCCCCGTGGCAGGTCCACAGGACCGTACATCCTTAAAATGATGAGCCGTGGCACGCGCAGCCGGGGCCACAGGCCACATGTCCCGAGCACGGCCGGTCCGCTGGATGCTCCGATAGCCCTGCATGGCGGCGCGCAGCTTTCCCTTCTTTCCGAACGCCCCACGTTCTCCTCTCTCCACACAACATGACCACCCTCCCGCCATCGTCCACGGGCTCCGAAGCCGATCCTGCCGCGTCGCCCGAGGCGCCCCACCTCCGCGCATCCAGCGATCGCGTCGTGGTGGAAGACATGGTGCGCTGGCTGGAGCGTGCGGTGGTCGGCCTGAACCTGTGCCCCTTCGCCAAAGGTGTGCACGCCAAGGGGCAGATCCACTATGCCGTCAGCGCCGCGACCGATGCGCGGGAACTGTTGCAGGACCTGCAGCGCGAACTGGAAACGCTGGCCGAGATGTCGCCGGAAAAGCGGGACACCACCCTGTTGATGGCGCCTGACTGCATGGCGGATTTTCTCGACTTCAACGACTTCCTGGCGCTGGCCGACGACCTGGTGGAGGCGATGGACCTGGGCGGCATCCTGCAGGTGGCGTCGTTCCATCCGCAATTCCAGTTCGAGGGCACGTCGCCCGACGACGTGACCAACAGCACCAACCGCGCGCCGTATCCGACGCTGCACCTGCTGCGCGAAGACAGCATCGACCGCGCGGTCGAAGTCTTTCCCGAAGCCGAGGCCATCTTCGAGCGCAACATGGAGGTGCTGGAAGCACTGGGCGCCGACGGCTGGGCAGCGCTGGACGTGGGCGCGCGGCGTGGCTGCCCGGCCCACGGGCCAGCGGGCAGCACCGACACGGGGGCGGACCCGGAAACAGGCCACACCGGGGTGCGCGCATGAAGGCAACTCGTTCGTCCTCCCTGAGCCGCCCAGGCGGCAACCCTGGCCGGTTCGCCGATACGAAGTCTGCTCGTGCCGATCACGATGCGGCGCTTCAGGCGGAACTGCGCCCCGGGCAATCGATCGATCTGCTGAAGGAGCTGCACATCCTCACCCGGGACGGCCGGTTGAACCAGGACTCGCGCCGCAAGCTCAAGCAGGTCAATCACCTGTTCCAGTTCATCGAGCCGCTGCTGCAGGAACTGGCCGCGCCGGTCGCTGCTGCTGCTGCTGCTGCTGCTGCTGCTGCTGCCGCCGGCCCCACGCTGGCAGACCACGGCGCCGGCAAGTCCTATCTGGGCTTCATCCTCTACGACCTTTACTTCAAGGCACTGGGGCGAGGCCATATCTACGGAATCGAGACCCGGGCGGAGCTGGTCGATCGCTCGCGGGTGCTGGCGCGGCAATTGGGCTTCGAGCGCATGTCGTTTCTCAACCTCTCGGTGGCCGAATCCACCGATGCGGCTGAACTGCCTGAGCAGGTCGACGTGGTCACCGCATTGCATGCCTGCGATACCGCCACCGACGACGCGATCGCCTTCGGTCTGCAGAAGCAGGCCCGCGCCATGGTGCTGGTGCCTTGTTGCCAGGCCGAAGTGGCCGCATGCCTGCGCCAGGGCAAGGCGCTGCAACTGGCACGCACGCCGCTGGCCGAGCTGTGGCGCCATCCACTGCACACCCGCGAGATGGGCAGCCAGATCACCAATGTGCTGCGCTGCCTGTATCTGGAGGCCAGCGGCTACCAGGTCACCGTGACCGAATTGGTGGGCTGGGAACACAGCATGAAGAACGAGCTCATCGTCGCCCGCTACACCGGCCAGAAAAAGCGCAGCGCGACGGACCGCTTGCGGGCGATCCTCGCGGAGTTCGGGCTGGAGCAGACGATGGGGCGGCGCTTCGGTGTGACAGCGCCTTCCGCGGCTGAGGCAACCTCAGGCTGAGCCGGCTGGACCCGGCGCCTTGGCGGGTTCTGGAGAGCGCGGCGGCTCGCGTGACCTAAAACCTTTTCTTGCCTGGGTGGACGCTGACTCCGATCTTTGAATACACGTTGACCTATCGGGGACAGGCGAATCTGAGAAAAATGGGGGTCAGAGCGCGTTTTCGCTAGCATGGTGCTTTCCCATCACACCATCCCACCATGGCTCGCCTGCCTCGCCTGACCCTCCCGGGTCATCCCCACCACGTCATCCAGCGCGGCAACAACCGGCAACGCATCTTCCACGACCGGCAGGACTTCGAAACCATGCTGGCGCTCATGGTGGAACAGGCCGGTCGCTGCCAGGTGGCCGTGCACGCCTATGTGCTGATGGACAACCACTTCCACCTTCTGGCCACACCGCAAACGGCCGAGGGCTTGCCGCAGATGATGCAGGCCGTGGGGCGCAGCTATGTGCGGTATTTCAATGACCGCCACGGGCGCACGGGCACGTTGTGGGAAGGGCGATATCGGTCCACGGTGGTGCAGTCCGACCGCTATCTCTTGGCCTGCATGGTCTATCTGGATCTCAACCCCGTCCGGGCCGGAATCGTCAGCCAGCCGATCGACTACCCCTGGTCCAGCCACGCCCATGCGCTCGGACTTCGCAACGACCGGCTGGTGACGCCGCATGCGCTGTTCTGGGCCATGGGCAACACCCCGTTTGCCCGTGAAGCCGCCTATGCCGAGCTGGTGCGTGCTGGCATAGGCAACGCGGATCAGACCGCCATCACATCATCCGCACTGACGGGCTGGGTGCTGGGGGAGAGTGCGTTCATCGAGGCCATTCAGCAACAGACCAAACGGCGTGTGACCAAGACGTCGCCGGGCCGGCCGAGGAGGGCGGAGTCTACCAACGTGGCTGGTACGGAATTAGCAAGGGAGATCGACCCGCGCCGCAAGAGCTGACGAGATGCCTGAGGCTTTGATGGAGGCAATGGCCGTTTGATCTGTCCCCAATTAAATCCCAACGACAGTAGCGTACGAATCTATTGGTATCTGACCCCAATTAATCTACTTGCGTGCCTCTGCTGCAATGCACTACGCTTGCGGTCCCTGCGAATCTTTATACCGAGGAGTGCGCCATGACGACGGCCGCCGAAATTCTGCACCTGCAACAGCACGGTCTGTATTCATCCAGCAACGAGCACGACGCGTGCGGTCTGGGCTTCGTGGCCCATATCAAGGGGGTGAAGCGTCACGACATCGTGACCCAGGCACTGAAGATCCTCGAGAACATCGACCACCGCGGCGCCGTGGGTGCCGACAAGCTGATGGGCGATGGCGCGGGCATCCTGATCCAGATCCCCGACGCGCTTTACCGCGAAGAGATGGCCAAGCAGGGCGTGCAGCTGCCGCCCGCCGGCGAGTACGGCGTGGGCATGATCTTCCTGCCCAAGGAACATGCTTCCCGCCTCGCCTGCGAGCAGGAGATGGAGCGCGCCATCAAGGCCGAAGGCCAGGTGCTGCTGGGCTGGCGCGACGTGCCGGTGAACGTGGACATGCCCATGTCGCCTACCGTGCGCAAGAAGGAGCCCATCCTGCGCCAGGTGTTTATTGGCCGTGGCAACGACGTGATCGTGCAGGACGCGCTGGAACGCAAGCTCTACGTGATCCGCAAGACGGCGAGCGCCAACGTCCAGGCGCTCAAGCTCAAGCACAGCAAGGAATACTACGTTCCCAGCATGTCCAGCCGCACCGTGGTCTACAAGGGCCTGCTGCTGGCCGACCAGGTGGGCACGTATTACCTGGACCTGCAGGACGAACGCTGCATCTCCGCCATCGGCCTGGTGCACCAGCGCTTCTCCACCAACACCTTCCCCGAGTGGCCGCTGGCCCACCCGTATCGCTACGTGGCGCACAACGGCGAGATCAACACCGTCAAGGGCAACTACAACTGGATGAAGGCGCGCGAAGGCGTGATGGCCTCGCCCGTGTTGGCCGCCGACCTGAAGAAGCTCTACCCCATCAGCTTCGCCGACCAGTCCGACACCGCCACGTTCGACAACTGCCTCGAGTTGCTGACCATGGCCGGCTACCCCATCAGCCAGGCTGTGATGATGATGATCCCCGAGCCGTGGGAGCAACACACCACCATGGACGAGCGCCGCCGCGCCTTCTATGAATACCACGCCGCCATGATGGAGCCCTGGGACGGCCCAGCCTCCATCGTGTTCACCGACGGCCGCCAGATCGGCGCCACGCTGGACCGCAACGGCCTGCGCCCCTCGCGCTACTGCATCACCGACGACGATCTGGTGGTGATGGCCTCGGAGTCCGGCGTGCTGCCCATCCCCGAGAACAAGATCGTGCGCAAGTGGCGGCTGCAGCCCGGCAAGATGTTCCTGATCGACCTGGAACAGGGCCGCATGATCGACGACGACGAGCTGAAGGCCAACATCGTCAACACCAAGCCCTACAAGCAGTGGATCGAGAACCTGCGCATCAAGCTGGACGACGTGGGCGCCGATGCGTCGACCGCGCCTGCCGCGGCGGAGCTTCCGCTGCTGGAGCGCCAGCAGGCCTTCGGCTACACGCAGGAAGACATCAAGTTCCTGATGGCGCCCATGGCCAAGAACGGCGAAGAAGGCATCGGCTCCATGGGCAACGACAGCCCGCTGGCCGTGCTCTCGG
>Ga0308171_1001080_pt1 | contig 41683 bp, 34 predicted proteins | sample PhyGR1_FD_202135 | JGI IMG/M metagenome (GOLD analysis project Ga0308171, IMG submission 202135) | Phyllosphere microbial communities from UC Gill Tract Community Farm, Albany, California, United States - DLSLSG.R1 | ecosystem: Host-associated > Plants > Phyllosphere > Unclassified | place: USA... | reverse complement strand
CCGCGAAAAGCCCAAGACCATCAATATTTGAGGCAGGAGAACAGATCATGCGCCTCCTGAAACTCGTCCCCGACAACACGAACATCGACTTCGTCCGCCTGCGCGGCTGGGCGTTCGGGCTGACGCTTGCGCTCACCCTCCTGGCGGTCGGCGTGACGTTCGTGAAGGGCCTCAATCTGGGCGTCGACTTCGTCGGCGGCCTGATGATCGAGGAGAAATTCCCCACCCCGCCCTCGGCCGACCGGGTCCGTTCGGTCGTCGACGGCCTGGGCGTGGGCGAAGCCAATATCCAGACGGTCGGCGACGGCCGCACCATCAGCATCCGCCTGCCGGTGCCGAAGTCGAATGACGAAGGCGCGACCAACGCCGTCGTCCGCAAGGTCGAAACCGCGCTGGGCCAGCAATTCCCCGGCGCGACCTTCACCCGTTACGACACGGTGTCGGGCAAGGTATCCGGCGAGCTGATCAAGCACGGCGTGCTGGCGGTGGTGCTGGCGATCCTGGGCATCGGCCTGTTCGCCATCTTCCGCTTCGAATGGCAGTTCGGTGTGTCGACCATCGTCGCCATCGTCCACGATCTTCTCGTCACGCTGGGCTTCTTCGCGGTGACGCAGTTCGAGCTGGACCTGACGATCATCGCGGCGTTCCTGACCATCATCGGCTATTCGATCAACGACAAGATCGTCATCGACGACCGCATCCGCGAGAATATGCGACGCTATCGCAAGATGGAGATGCGCGAGATCATCAACCTGTCGGTGAACGAAACGCTGCCGCGCACGGTGATGACCTCGGTCACGATCCTGCTGGCGCTGATCGCGCTACTGCTCCTGGGCGGCCATGTGCTGCGCGGCTTCACCGCCGCGATGATCCTGGGCATCGTGGTCGGTACCTATTCGTCGATCTACGTCTCGTCCTCGCTGCTCATCACCTTGGGCCTGCGCGCCGAGCCCAATCGCGAGAAGCCCGGCACCACCGACAAGCGCAAGGTCGCCGATGCCGAGCGGATCACCCCGCGCGAGCCATGAGCGATTCGATCCGCATCACGCGCGATCCGACCGCGCCCGGCCCGATCGTCCGTGGCTTCGCCGCCACGGGCTTTCGGGTCGGCGAGATCGCCTATCCCGCGCTGCTGCTCTCGCCCGACTGGCATGAGCCATGGAGCCCGCCGTCCTTCGAGGCGCTGACGGCGGAGTCGGTCGCCGAACTGCTCGACGAAGCGCCGGAGTTCCTGTTGCTCGGCACCGGCGCGACCCTGCGCCGCGCCCCCGCCGCTTTCGTCGCCGCCTTGGAAGCCCGTGGGCTGGGCGTCGAAGTGATGGACAGCCGTGCCGCCGCCCGCGCCTGGGGCGTGCTGCGCAGCGAAGGCCGCAAGATCTGCGCGGCGCTCTACCCGCTCGACGCCTGACGCTTCGGCGCGGGCGGGGCTCCTCACCTCACGAAGCGTGATCGCGAGGACCTGATTTTGTTCGCGCGGAGGCGCGGAGGACGCGGAGGGGTTTTGCCTGATGCGCCGTCAACCTGCGATGATCGGCTGTTGGTGAGGTGGGGCATGGCCCTGTAAGAGCCATCTCTGCGCCCTCTGCGCCTCTGCGCGAACAGCCTTTAAGACCGCATGCCGACACCGTTGCGCGACACCAGTTCCGCCAGATGCGAGTGCAGCGCCGCCGCGTTGGTCGGCCAGGTGAAGTCCCGCACCGTCGCCCGCACCGCCCAGGGGTCGGGGGCCTGGTCCAGCACGTCGCGGATCGCCACCGCGAAGGCTTCCGGCTCGGCCTGGGTGATCCGTCCGGCGGTGCGGCTGGTCACCACGTCGCCCGCCCCGCCCGCTGGCGTAATGACGATCGGCGTACCGCAGGCGAGCGATTCGACCCAGGCATTGGCCAGCCCTTCGGATGCCGATGCCAGCGCCATCACGTCCGCCGCGCCCAACAGTCCGGGCAATTCGTCATGCGGGATCGCGCCGATCAGGCGTACCCGATCCGCCACCCCCAGCCGCTCGGCCCGCGCCTGCAAGGCGGCGCGATCGGCCCCCTCCCCCACGATCATCAGCGTGACGCCGGGCAGCCGCGCGACCGCGTCGATCACCACGCCATGGCCCTTGCGCGGGATCAGCGCGCCCAAGGATAGAATAAGTGGGCCGGAAATGCCCAGCCTAGCCTTGGCCTCGCCCCGGTCGATCGGCTGGAAGCGCGCCTGATCCACGCCGGTGTGATGAACCCGGATACGCCCGCGCGGGACGCCCAGTGCGGCAATGTCGTCCGCCATCGCGTCGCTGACCGCCAGCAGGCCGTCCGCCGCCGCCGCCGCCCGCGCGACCTGATGACGGGTCGCGGGCATATGGCCCCAATGGTGGATGTCCGCGCCCCGCGCCTTGATCGACACCGGCACGCCGTAGCGCCGCCCCAGCGCCACCGCCGCCGGACCGTCGGGGAAGAAGAAGGACGCGTCGATCACGTCGAAGGCCCGTTCGTCGCGCAGCCGGTCCAGCACCGGAACCAGTGCACGGATCAAAGCGGGGACATGAAATCGCCCCCCGGTTCCCGGCAGGGTGGTGAAGCGTGGACGGCTGACGTCCAGGCCGCGCCATACCTCCCGCAACGGCATGGCCGCCTGGGCGCGGAAACGATCCGATCGCGCGAGCGGCCAGACGGGCAGGCCGATCGGCGCCACCACGCGCACCCCGACGCCGGGTCGCATCGCCAGCGCCGCGGTCTGCCGCTGGACGAAGATGCCGAAATTGGGCCGTGTCGAATCGGGAAACAGGCTCGACAGGGTCAGCACGTTCAGCATGGATGCTCTTAGCCTCTACCGACCGGCAAAATGCAGGTCGATCGACACTGGTTCTGGAAGCATCGTGCCCGGATGTCTGCAACATTTGTCCGGATCCATGAGCTTTAGCCATAAGCTTCACGAAACTAACGGCAATGACGGGATTCATTCATGTCCCCGACAGATGCGTCCTGACAGATTTGGGCCGTTGGGCTATCCGATGGACGGCTTCGGGGGTGAGGACGCGATGGGGCGATTCGGACGTTGGGGTGCGGCACTGGCGCTGGTGGCGACGCTAGCGGGATGCGGTGACGGAGGCGACACGGCCACGGGATCGATGGCGACCGGCGGCGGCGCCAATTCGCCGAGCGGCACCGCGGAATCGGCCTGTTCGCTGCGCAACCGCAAGAACTGGGTCTCGGCCCAGATGAACGAATGGTATCTCTTTCCCGAGACGCTGCCCGCCTCGCTCGACCCGTCACCCTATGCGACGGTCAGCGATTATATCGACGCGCTGACCGCGACCGCGCGGGCGCAGCGCAAGGATCGGTATTTCACCTACATCACCTCCATCAGGGAGGAGGATGCCTATTATAATTCGGGCGCGGATGCGGGTTTCGGCTTTCGCCTGACCACCGATGCGACGCAAAGCAAGCTGCTGATCGCCGAGGCGTTCGAAAGCGGCGCGGCCCTGGCGGCGGGGATCGATCGTGGCACCGAAATCCGGGGGATCGGCACCACCGCCTCCGATATCCGGTCGATCCAGGCCATCGTCAGCGCCGATCCCAATAACGGCATCTCCGACGCGCTCGGCCCCGACACGGCGGGGACGACCCGCTATTTCACGGTCGCCGACCCATCGGGCGCGGTGCGCACCGTCGCGCTCACCAAGGCGACCTATACGCTGCAACCCGTATCGCCCAATTACGGGACGCAGATCATCACCGACAATGGCCAGCGCTACGGCTATATCAACCTGCGCACCTTCATCAGCACCGCAGACCCGCAGCTTCGCGCGGCCTTCGCGACCTTCAAGCAGCAGGGCATCACCCAGGTCGTCGTCGACTTCCGCTATAATGGCGGAGGGGCGGTATCGATCGCCGACCTGTTCAACAATCTGCTGGGTGGCGGGCGTCAAACCTCCGAGGTGCTGAGCTACGTCACCTTCCGCCCCAGCAAGTCCGTGGAGAATGAAACGACCTTCTTCGCGCCCCAGCCGGAATCGATCATCCCTTCGCGAGTCGCGTTCATCGGCACCGGCGGTACGGCCTCCGCGAGCGAAGGCGTGATCAACCGCGCTCTGCCCTATCTGGGGCGCAACATGGCGCTGATCGGCGCCAACACCTATGGCAAGCCGGTGGGCCAGATCGCGCGCGACAATGCCCAGTGCGACGACCGCCTTCGCGTGATCGCCTTCGCCATCCAGAACGCCAATCGGCAGGGCGACTATTATAACGGGCTGGCGGGCAACGTGCCCAATAGCTGCCGCGCGGGCGACGACCTGACCCGCCGGATGGGCGATCCGCAGGAAGCCTCGACCCGCGCCGCGCTCGACTTCTTGCAAGGTAAGAGCTGTACGCCGATCAGCGCCAGCGCCACGGGCCAGTCGGCGGGTGCTGGCCCGCGCAAGCTGGTCCAGCCCCTGCGCCCCTCCGCCGCGCAGCGGGATGTGCCGGGACTGTTCTGAAGCGCCTGTTTGATTCCTCCCCTGCAAGGGGAGGAATATGCCCTTACAGCCGCTGCGTGCCCGCATAGGCGAACAGCGCATCGCCGTCCGCCGACAGGGTGACGGTCTCCGTCCCCGTCACCGTCAGGCACTGGCCCGCCTGGAACGCGACGCCCGCGACCTCGCCGGAGCCGGTGATCGGAATCAGCCATGCCGTCCGCCCCTCGGGAAGGGCGACCGCGTGATCGCCCGCCGCCCAGCGCTCCAGCACGAATTTGGGCCCCTCGACCAGAATGTCGCGCCCCTCGCCCGCCGATCCCGGCGAGACGATCGGCTGATACGGGGTCAAATGCGCGACATCGACGCCGTCCTCCAGATGCAGCTCGCGGTCGCTGCCATAGTCATAGAGGCGATAGGTCGTCTCGCTGTTCTGCTGCACCTCAATCACGGTCAACCCGGCGCCGATCGCATGGATGGTGCCCGAGGGCGCGTAATAGAAATCGCCTTCCTTCACGGGCACCCAGTCGAGATCCGCCTCGACCGAGCCGTCCAGTGCATCGGCACGCAGTTGTTCCTTGGTCATCGGGGCCTTGGGGCCCAGCGCGATGGTCGAATCGGGCTCGGCGGTCAGGATCGTCCAGCATTCGTCCTTGCCGCGCGGCAGGCCACGGGCATGGGCCTGTTCGTCGTCGGGATGGACCTGCACCGACAGCTTCTCGCTGGTGAACAGATATTTGATGAGCAAGTCGGGCGAGGTGTCGCCGGGTTCCTGGAACCAAACCTCGCCGATCGGCGCGCCGTCGGCGGGGGCGTCCTCGAACCCCGGATACAGCTTGTGGCGGCCCCAGGGCTTTTCGACGCGGTGAGTGTGGAGCAGCGTGGCGGGCATGTTCTGTCTTTCCTTCCAAGCGGGCGACGGTGAAACCGCCGGTGGGCCGGGCCGTTCCGCCCCGCCGTCATCCCCTCTGCCATGCCGCGACCGGCCCACGCATGGCAAGCCGTTACGCCCCCGGATTCATGACGATCACCGATGCGCGGTGGGGACTGTTCCCCGCCTTCATGCTGCGCTAAGGACATGCGCGATGCGTAACCCCCGTTCCCGTGCGCTGTCGCTGGCGCTCATCGCCGCCATGGCCCTTCCGATCGCGGGTTGCGCCCGCAACCGTACCCGCACCGACCTGCCTTATGTCGCCCGCGACGTCGGCACGCTGTACACGGCCGCCAAGAACCGGCTGGACCAGCACCGCTACAAGGAGGCGGCGCTGCTGTTCGACGAGGTGGAGCGTCAGCACCCCTATTCGATCTGGGCCCGCCGCGCGCAGTTGATGAGCGCGTTTAGCTATTATCTCGGTCGCGACTATACCCAGTCGATCCAGTCGGCGCAGCGTTTCATCTCGGTTCACCCCGGCAATCGCGACGCGCCCTATGCCTATTATCTGATCGCGCTCGGCTATTACGAGCAGATCCAGGACGTGACCCGCGACCAGAAGATCACCCGCCAGGCGCTGGACGCGCTGGGCGAGTTGATGCGCCGCTATCCCAATTCGCGCTATGCCGCCGATGCGCGGCTGAAGGTCGATCTGGTCAACGATCACCTGGCGGGCAAGGAGATGGAGATAGGTCGCTTCTACGAGGATCGCCACCAGTGGCTGGCCGCGTCGATGCGCTTCCGCACCGTCATCGACAAATATCAGACGACCAGCCACACGCCCGAGGCGCTGTTGCGGCTGACCGAGGCCTATCTGGCGCTGGGCGTCCGTCCCGAAGCCGAGCGCGCCGCCGCCGTGCTGGGCGCCAATTATCCGGGCAGTGACTGGTATAACCGCGCCTACAAGCTGATGCGCGAATATCCGGTCCAGCCGATCCCCGCGATCCAGCCGGGCCAGCCCGTGGTGCCGACCGGCACGCCGGGTTCGGTTAATATCGGCCTGCCGGGCACCGGCACCGCCACCCCCAGCGCGGCGGCACCGGGCCGTCCCACCCCGACCGGCAACAACAGCTCGCCGACCGGCTGAACCCAGCACGACGCTTCCCTCCCCTCGCCCCTCTCTGAGGGGAGAGGGGAGAGGGAAAGCGGATCGTCGTTAAATATGAATACGCCTTGGCGCCCCACCCGAACAAATCGGGATCATTTTCGCGCGTGGGGGATAACATCGCGCGGCGTTTCGCTCTATATCGCCCGCCATGCTGACCGCGCTGTCCATTCGTGATGTCGTGCTGATCGAGGCGCTCGACCTCGATTTCGGCCAAGGCCTGGGCGTTCTGACCGGGGAGACCGGCGCGGGCAAATCGATCCTGCTCGATGCGCTGGGCCTGGCGCTGGGCGGACGCGGCGACAGCGGACTGGTGCGGCACGGCGCAGGCCAGGCGATCGTCACCGCCAGCTTCGAGCCCCCCGCCCCCGGCAGCCGCCTGTCCGCCATATTGGACGAAGCGGGCATCGAGATCGAACCCGGCGAACCCCTGATCGTCCGGCGACAGGTCAAGGCCGATGGCGGCAGCAGGGGCTTCGTCAACAACCAGCCCGCCTCCGCCGCCTTGCTCCGCGAGATCGCGCCCTTTCTGGTCGAGATCCATGGCCAGCATGACGATCGCGGCCTGCTGAACCCGCGCGGGCATCGGACGATGCTCGACAGTTTCGGGCGGATCGATACCCAGGCGGTGGCCGCCGCCTGGGCGCGCCTTCGCGAAGCGGAGTCGGCGCTGACCAGCGCACGCGAGGAGATCGAGACGGCGGCGCGGGACCGCGAATGGCTGGAACATGCGGTAGCCGAACTGACCAAGCTCGCCCCCGAGCCCGGCGAGGAAGAGGCGCTGGCCGACCGCCGCCGCACCATGCAGCGGTCGGAGAAGATCGCGGGCGAACTCGGCGCGATCGAGGAACATCTGCAAGGGTCGGACGGCGCACTGGCGGGCCTGCGCCAGGCCGCGCGCGTGCTGGAGCGGATCGGCGAGGATCACCCCGCGCTGGCCGACGCACTGGCGGCGATCGACCGCGCGGTGATCGAGGCGTCGCTAGCCGAGGAGCGGCTGGTCGAGGCACAACGCGAACTGGCCTATGACCCCCGCGCGCTGGAAGAGGATGAGGCGCGGCTGTTCGAATTGCGCGGCATGGCGCGCAAGCACCGGGTGCAGCCCGACGATCTGGCGGAACTGACCGAGCAGCTTCGCGGGCGTCTGGAACGGCTGGACGCTGGCGAGGAAGGCATCGGGCGGCTGGAGGCGGCGGTGGCGACGGCGCGCGCGGCCTATGACAAGGCCGCCGCGCAGGTGTCGAAGGCGCGCGCCGCCGCCGCCGAACGCCTCGACCAGTCGGTGAAGAGCGAACTCGCCCCGCTCAAGCTCGACGCCGCCCGGTTCCGCACCACCGTCGCGCCGGTCGAACCCTCAGGCTGGTCGGCGGCGGGCAAGGACCGGGTCGAGTTCGAAATCTCGACCAACCCCGGCGCGCCCTTCGCCCCCCTGATGAAGATCGCCAGCGGCGGCGAATTGTCGCGCTTCATCCTGGCGCTGAAGGTCGCACTGGCCGAGGAGGGCGGCGCGACCACGATGATCTTCGACGAGATCGATCGCGGCGTCGGCGGCGCGGTGGCCTCGGCGATCGGCGACCGGCTGCACCGGCTGGCGGGGCGGACGCAGTTGCTGGTCGTCACCCACAGTCCCCAGGTGGCGGCACGGGGGGCGGCGCATCTGCTGATCGCGAAGAGCCATGACGGCACCGTCACCCGCACCGGCGTTCGCGCGCTATGCGAGGCGGAGCGCCGCGAAGAGATCGCCCGGATGCTGTCCGGCGCGACCATCACCGACGAGGCACGTGCCCAGGCCGACCGTCTGTTGGAGTCGCAGTGACATTGATAGAAATCAATTTTATATCAGATACGGACCTGATACGCTTCTAGGACATTATGTATCCCATAGCCTGAACTTCGGATGCGCCGCATGCTTGCAAAATTCACCTCGACCGTGTTGCAAGACAATACAAACGATATGACGCAACTCGTCGCCGGACTTCAGTCCTGTCTTGCGCTGACGGACAAGCTCGATCTGGCGATGGTCGCCATCCATATCGAACAGGCCCGATCATGGCTCATCGAGCACGGTCTTGACGGCCCGGTGGGACCGGAGTCGTTTTGCGATCCTCACGCCGACCCCATCCCCTGAGCGATCGGCATGGCTGCGGCCTTTGCGGCTTGATCCAGTTATCGGTGCACCATCTTGATCCCCGAGCGGAGGGTGGACTAGCACGGTCGGCGTGAAGCCCCAGACCCCCATGCCGCAAACCGATCTCGAAGCCGCCGCAGAGCTCAACACGCTCGCCCGCGAGATCGCCCATCACAACCGCCTCTATCACAGCGAGGATGCGCCCGAGATTTCGGACGCCGATTATGACGCGCTGGTCCGCCGCAACCGGGCGATCGAGGCCGCCTTCCCGCATCTGATCCGCACCGACTCGCCCAGCACCCAGGTCGGCGCCGCCCCCGCCGCGCATCTGGCCAAGGTCGCCCATGCCCGGCCGATGACCAGCCTGGACAATGCCTTTTCGGACGAAGAGGTCGAGGAATTCGTCGGTCGCGTCCGCCGTTACCTGAAGCTGCCCGAGGACGAGCCGGTCACCCTGACCGCCGAGCCCAAGATCGACGGCCTGTCCTGCTCGCTCCGCTATGTCGATGGCCATCTGGTCCAGGCGCTGACCCGGGGGGACGGCATGATCGGCGAGGACGTGACGGAGAATGTCCGCACCATCGCCGACGTGCCCAAGTCCCTGCCCCATCCCGCCCCCGCCGTCTTCGAGGTGCGCGGCGAGGTCTATATGAGCAAGGTCGACTTCGCCGCGCTCAACGCCCGGCTGGCGCAGGAAGCGGCGGATACGAACAAGGAGGCGCGCCAGTTCGCCAATCCGCGCAACGCCGCCGCCGGGTCGCTCCGCCAGAAGAACCCCGCGATCACGGCGGGCCGCCCCTTGCGCTTCCTGGCGCATGGCTGGGGCGAGGCAAGCGAGGTCCCGGCCGAAACCCAGTTCGACATGGTCGAGACCTGGCGCCGCTGGGGCTTTCCCATCGCCGACGCCTTTGCCCGCGTACCCGATGCCGCCGCCGCTCTGGACATCTATCGCACGATCGAGGCGCAGCGCGCCGATCTGCCCTTCGATATCGACGGCGTCGTCTACAAGGTCGACCGGCTCGACTGGCAGGCGCGCCTGGGGATCGTCGGGCGGACCCCGCGCTGGGCGATCGCGCACAAATTCCCCGCCGAGCGGGCGCAGACCACGCTGGAGAAGATCGATATTCAGGTCGGCCGCACCGGCGCGCTGACTCCCGTCGCGCGGCTGGAGCCGGTGACGGTCGGCGGTGTCGTCGTGACCAATGCGACGCTGCACAATGCCGATGAGATCGAACGGCTGGGTGTACGCCCCGGCGATCGCGTGGTCCTGCAACGCGCGGGCGACGTCATCCCGCAGATCGTCGAGAACCTGACCCGTGAGACGCCCCGCGAACCCTTCGTCTTCCCCGATCACTGCCCCGAATGCGGCAGCCTCGCCACGCGCGAGGAGGGCGAGGTCGTCATCCGCTGCACCGGCGGCCTGATCTGCCCGGCGCAGCGGGTCGAGCGGCTGATCCATTTCGTTTCGCGCCATGCCTTCGATATCACCGGGCTGGGCCTGGTACGGATCGAGGAGTTCTTCCGTGACGGCCTGATCGCCTCGCCCGCCGATATCTTCCGGCTTCACCGCCACCGCGACGCCCTGATCCAGCGGGAGCGCATGTCGGAGCTGGTGGTCGACAAGCTGCTGGCGGCGATCGACGCACGGCGGCGGATTGCGCTCGACCGCTTCCTCTTCGCGCTCGGCATCCGCCATGTCGGCGAGATCACCGCGCGCGATCTGGCACGCCGCTTCGTCTCGATGGCCGGCTTCCGCGCGATGATCGACGCCGCGCTGACCGTGCGCGCCGAAACCGTCCCCGCCCTGGGCGAACCCGACCGCAAGTTCGAGTTGCGGCGGCAGCGTGCCATTGTCGCCGCGATCGACACGCCCCAGATCGGCCCCGAGGTCGCCGACGCGCTGCTCGACTTCTTCGCCGAGGAGCATAACCGCGAGGTGGTCGACGACCTCCTGCGCGAAGTCACGCCGCAGGACGTGGTGCACCAGACCCGCGAATCGGAGGTGAGCGGAAAGACCCTGGTCTTCACCGGCACGCTCGAAACCCTGTCCCGCGACGAGGCCAAGGCCCAGGCGGAGGCGCTGGGCGCGCGCGTCTCGGGTTCGGTGTCGGCCAAGACCGACCTGGTCATCGCCGGGCCGGGCGCGGGGTCGAAGCTGAAAAAGGCACAGGATCTGGGTGTGCGGGTGATCGACGAAGCCGCCTGGAACGCGCTGGTCGCCGATAGCTGATCCCCGCCGCGAAACGGGTGTCGCGGGCATAACGCCCGCGTCACCCGGTCTTTCCATGCCCTCGCCCTTGCTCGCGGCGCCCGCCCCCCGCGACGAGCCCGGCAGCCGACCGACATGGCAGGATTCGCTAGCGATTTGAGCGCGCTATACCTTGATCGCCCCGAATAGCGTTGCCAAACTGCAACGCCTGCGCACCGAGTGACTCCCCCTCTGTCGCAAGCGTGAAGATTGTAACATAATGGCAATGTTCGGAGCGCAGGGGCACGCCTAACCGAGCCGGAAACCGGCCGGACCGCGCCGCTTCGCGCGCGAAAAGGGGACTTTAGATCTATGCGTAATTCGCTTTTCCTGGGCGCGGCAGTCGTTGCGCTCGCCATTCCGGCGGCAGCGTCCGCACAGGAAACGACTGCGACCATCCGTGGTTCGGTCACCGCCAACGGCGCCCCCGTCATTGGTGCACAGGTGACGATCACGAACACGTCCAACGGTTCGGTCAGCCGCGCCACGACCGACACGAAGGGCAGCTTCCAGGCGACCGGCCTGCTGCCCGGCGGCCCCTACACGGTGGCGGTCACAGCCGATGGATATAACTCGGCGCAGGTGACCGACATCAACACGGTCGTTGCCCAGTCGTTCGAACTGCCGATCGAGTTGACCAGTGCCGATGTCGGCGGCGGCGAAGTTGTCGTGACCGCGTCGCGCCTGCCCAACGCCCGCTCGGTCAGCCAGGGCCCGGCGACCGTACTGAACGCGACTCAGATCGCCAACATCGCCACCGTCAACCGCGACATTCGCGACCTGTCGCGCCGCGATCCGTTCGCACGTCTCGACGACACCCCGACCGGGGGCCGCGCCATCTCGTTCGCTGGCCAGAACGCCCGCTACAACCGCTTCTCGGTCGATGGCGTGCCGATCACCGACAATTTTGGCCTGAATACTGACGGTCTGCCCAGCCGCCGCTCGCCAATCCCCCTGGATGCGATCGGCCAGTTCCAGGCGAAGGTCGCCCCCTATGACGTCCGCGAGGGCAACTTCCAGGGCGGCGCGATCAACATCATCCTGAAGTCGGGTACCAACAGCTTCCACGGCACGGGTTTCTACTCGCAGACCAATGACGACCTAGTCGGTAAGCGGACCAGCGCAGGGCCGGGCATCCCCACTGGTCGCGCGACCATTCCCGATTTCAAGATCGAAAATTACGGCGCCGAGCTGTCCGGCCCGATCATCAAGGACAAGCTGTTCTTCATGGTCGCGGGCGAGCGTCTGCGTGGCGGACGTCCGATCGCGGAAGGTCCAACCGACAACAATTCGGGCGCGGCGGTTCCCAATCTGAGCCAGGCGCAGGTCGACCAGATTTCGCAGATCGCCAAGAACGTCTACAATTACGATACCGGCGGGGTGCAGCGGAATTTGGGCGACAAGGACGATCGCCTGGTCGCCCGTATCGACGCCAATCTCTCGGATACGCAGCGCCTGTCGTTGACCTACACCTACGCCAACGACGCGATCAATCTGCTGAACAACACCTTCACGTCGATCACAACCGGCAGCCCGGGCTTGGGTCTGGCGTCCAACGCCTATATTCAGGGCAACCGCCTGCACACTGGCGTTGCGCAGTTGAACAGCGACTGGACCGACACCTTCTCGACCGAAGTCCGCGCTTTCTACAAGAACTACACTCGCATCCAAGAGCCGCTGCTAGGTCGTGGCTTCGCGCAGTTCCGCGTCTGTACCAATCCGACCAACAGCGTCGTCAGCGCGATCAACACCAGCGTTTCGCCGCTGGGTTGCGAGCGTAGCTCTGCAAGCGAAACCGGCTCCGATGCCGTCGTTTCCTTCGGCCCGGACAGTTCGCGCCAGACCAACCAGCTCAAGACCGAAACATGGGGTGGTCTGGTTCAGGGTCGCCTGACTTTGAACAACCACGACGTGCGCATGTTCACCGAAATCCAGTTCGTCGACGTGTTCAACGCCTTCCTGCAGAACACGGCGGGCAACTATTATTTCGACTCGATCGAGGATTTTCAGAACCGTCGCGCCAGTTCGTTCGGTTACGGCAATGCGGTCCCCTCGCTCGATCCCAACCAGGCTGCGGCCAGCTTCAATTATCAGAGCTATACCTTCGGCATCATGGACACGTGGCGGATTTCCGACACGTTCAACGTCAGCTACGGCATGCGTTATGACCTTTTTGGTCAGCACAGCCAGCCCGCCGCCAGCACCGCCTATCTGTCGCGCTACATCAACGGCGCTTATGTCAACGGCCAGGTCAAGTCTGTCGGCGGCAACATCACCAACATCTCGGGCTTCAACCTCTTCCAGCCGCGCGTCGGCTTCGACTGGAAGCCTGCGACCCGCGTCAGCATTCGTGGTGGCGTCGGCATTTTCGGCGGCGGCACTCCCGACGTTTATGTGTCGAACAGCTTCTCGAACACCGGCGTCCTGAGCAACTCGATCTCGATCAACCGCACGGCTACGGGCGGTTACTCGGGTGCAACGACCGATGTCGCGACCGGCAATGCCATCCTGAACGGCGTCACCGGCACCTCGATCCCGGGCTCGGCCAATACGCTGCTGACCAATGCCACGGTGTCGACCGCCGCGCCGGTCAACGCGATCGACCGTAACTTCCGGATGCCCTCGCAGTGGCGTGGTACGCTGACCGGCGAATATACCGCCGACCTGGGCGCGCTAGGCGACAACTGGACCTTTGGCGCGGACTTCTTCTACTCCAAGGTTCGCCAGCAGGTCTTCTTCACCGACATCCGTTCGATCCCGATCGCGATCGCCAATCCGACAGCAGCAGCGAACGTCCTGCGCACGCCGGACGGTCGCCTCCGGTATCAGAACGTGATCGACGGTGCCGCCAGCACCAACACCAACAGCGACATTCTGCTGACCAACACCGACAAGGGCCGTTCGCTGATCGCGGTCGCGCGCTTCGACAAGTCGTGGGATGCGGGCATCAGCATCTATGGCAGCTATACCTATCAGGATGTGAAGGATCAGGCGCCCGCAACCTCCTCGACCGCAGGTTCGAACTATTCCAACGGTGCGTTCGTCGACCCGAACAACGTCGCCTATGGCATTTCGAACGACCAGGTGAAGCACCAGTTCAAATATGGCTTTACCTTCGACCATGCGTTCTTCGGTGATGCCAAGACCTCGTTCGCGCTCTTCGGCGAAACCCGTCAGGGCCACCCGTTCAGCTATACCTTCCAGGACTTCGGTTCGAACCGCTCGGCGGTGTTCGGCACCACCGGTCGCTCTTCGGCAACGAGCACGGCGGGCCAGCGCTATCTGATGTACGTACCGACCGTGAACGATCCGCTGGTCCAGTACAGCTCCGCGGACTTCGCTCAGAAGGTCAACACATTCATCGACCAGTCGGGCCTGGGCAAGTATCGTGGTAAGGTCGCGCCGCGCAACGGCTTTACCTCGCCCTGGTTTACTCGCCTCGACCTGCACGTGGCGCAGGAAATCCCGACTGGCGTCGGTCGTTCGAAGCTGCAGGTGTTTGCAGATATCGAAAACTTCACCAACTTCCTGAACCGGAAGTGGGGCCAGTTGCGTGAGTACGTCTTCCCCTACAACGCGGCGGTCGTCCAGGTTCAGTGCTTGACCACGGCCGGCAACGCGACGCCGGCGGCTGGCGCAACGCCGACCGGTACGGTCGCAGCCAATGCCTCGCAGGCTTGCGCGCAGTATCGTTACTCGCCGCTGGGCGGCGCGAACGACTTCGTGAAGCCGACCGATCAGGTCTATGTGAACCAGTCGCTCTACACGATCCGCATCGGCGCGCGCTTCAGCTTCTAAAGCTGCCGCGTCCGGTCACCGGACAATCGGGGCCGCCCCTCCTTCGGGAAGGGCGGCCCCTTTTTTTGCCCTTCTCGGCACAGCCGTGTAGATGTCGCCCGGCCATGGCCACCCATTCGCCCGTCGCGTCGTTCGTCGCTTCACCTTCCGCATCCGATCAGCTTTCGGTGCGGCCGTTTTTCGAGAACAAGGCGCGCGCCTTCTGGATTCTCCAGGCGGTCGGCTGGTCCGGCTATCTGGTCCAGCGTTCGGTCGTCGGCATCTCCAACGGCTTTTCGCTGGAGAAGATCATCCCGGTGATCATCGAGGCGATCCTGGGCTATTGCATCACCCTGCTGCTCTCGACGCTCTATGGCTATTATCGCCGCTTGCCGCGGATCATGGGGGTGTTCCTGACGCTGGCGACGCTGGCGGCGGCGACGTTCCTCTATGCCGCGCTCAACGCCTTTTCCTTTTCGTTCATCACCACGACCCAGCCGGGGGTGACGGTCAGCCTGCTGATCGGCAATTTGTTCATCACCTTCAACGTGTTGGCGGGATGGTCGGCGCTCTATTTCGCGATCAACTATTATCTGATCGTCGAAAGCCAGATCGACGAGATGCGCGCGCTGGAGCTCCAGGCCTCGACCGCGCAACTGGCCATGCTGCGCTATCAGTTGAACCCACATTTCCTGTTCAACACGCTCAATTCCATCTCGACCCTGGTGCTGCTGAAACAGACCGAGCGGGCCAATGCGATGTTAAGCCGGCTGTCAGCCTTTCTCCGCTACACGCTGGCGAACGAGCCCACGGCGCATGTAACCGTGGCGCAAGAGGTTGAAACGCTGAAACTCTATCTCGAAATTGAGAAGATGCGCTTTGAGGATCGCCTGCGCCCGAGTTTCGAGATCGACCCCCGGGCCGAACGCGCGCGCCTGCCCTCGCTGCTGCTCCAGCCGCTGGTCGAGAACGCGATCAAATACGCCGTCACGCCGCAGGAGGAAGGCGCGGAAATCCGCGTCGATGTGCGACTGGTCGGGCAACGGGTGCGGATCGCCGTATCCGATACCGGCCCCGGCTTGCACGAAATCCGTCATTCCTCAAGCGTTTCGACCGGCGTTGGGCTGTCCAATATCCGTGAAAGGCTGGCCCAGGCTTATGGCCCGGACCATCGTTTCGAATCCCGCTCCGCGCCGGCTGGAGGGTTCTCGGTCGAGATCGAGATCCCCTTCCAGCTTGAGAATGTGAACAGAGAGGCCGCATGACCATCCGCACCATCCTCGTCGACGACGAGCCCCTGGCGATCCAGGGACTGGAGATCCGTCTCCAGGCGCACGAAGACGTCGAGATCATCGAGCGCTGCTCGAACGGGCGCGAGGCGATCCGCGCGATCAAGACGCACAAGCCCGACCTCGTCTTCCTCGACATCCAGATGCCCGGTTTCGACGGTTTCTCGGTGATCCAGGGCCTGATGGAGGTCGAGCCGCCGCTGTTCGTCTTCGTCACCGCCTATTCTGACCACGCCCTGCGCGCGTTCGAGGCGCAGGCGGTCGATTATCTGATGAAGCCGGTCGAGGAAGCACGCCTGGCCGACACGCTCGACCGCGTGCGCCAGCGCCTGAACGAGAAGCGCGGCGCGGGCGAGGTCGAGAAGCTGAAGGAAGTGCTCGCCGAACACGCCCCCGAGGCGGTCGCCGACTTGAATGAGGGCGGCGAGGTGGCCTCCAGCCGGTTCGAGAAGCTCATCAACATCAAGGATCGCGGCCAGATCTTCCGCGTCGATGTCGACACGATCGAGATGATCGAGGCGGCGGGCGATTACATGGTCATCAACACCGGCGACAATTCGCTGGTCCTGCGCGAGACGATGAAGGACCTGGAAAAGCGGCTCGACCCGCGCCGGTTCCAGCGGGTGCATCGCTCGACCATCGTCAATCTGGACCTGGTGAAGCAGGTGAAGCCGCACACCAATGGCGAGTGTTTCCTGCTGCTCGAGTCGGGCGCCCAGGTAAAGGTTTCGCGTAGCTATCGCGACGTGGTGGCGCGGTTCGTTCACTGAGGCCCGAGCCCACCTCCGTTCGCACTGAGCGAAGTCGAAGTGCTCGTTCCGCCTTCGGTTGGCGGTGGGCGTGGCCTTCGACTTTGCTCAGGCTGAACGGAGGGCAGGACTCATTCCGAGCCCCGTTCACGCTGAGCGACGTCCCACCGCACATCCGTCGCCCCAGCGCAGGCTGGGGCCTTTCGCGATCGATCGGACAGAGCCGGCAGAGATCCCAGCTTTCGCTGGGATGACGAAGGACTTACCGCAATCCCAGCATCTTGTGCGTCTGGAGCGTCAACCGCCAGCGCGGGCGCTCCATCACCATCGCGATGCACGCCTCACGATTGTCATCCGCGCGCGGATCATCGAGCGGCTGGAGCAGGTGGTTCGCGAAATCCCAGCCTTCGACTTCCGCCGGGTCGATCCCGACCTGCGGCCACACCAGCTTCAGTTCCTGCCCCGAACGCTGGATGACCTCCGACCCCGCCTTGGGGCTGATGCACACCCAGTCGAGTCGTGGATGCGCGGGCAGCGTCCCGTTGCTCTCGATCGCGATGAAGAAGCCCGCCGCGTGAAGCGCATCGACCAGCGCGTCGTCGACCTGGAGCATCGGCTCGCCCCCGGTCAGCACGACGAAACGTTCCGCGCGCGACTCGCCCCAGAACCCCTCGACCGCCGCGACCAGCGCATCCGCATCGGCGAAACGCCCACCGCCCAGCCCGTCGACGCCGACGAAATCGGTGTCGCAGAAGCGGCAGATGGCGCTCGCCCGGTCCTGCTCCCGGCCCGACCACAAATTGCAGCCCGCAAAGCGCACGAACACCGCGCGCCGCCCAGCCTGCACGCCCTCGCCCTGAAGCGTCAGGAACATCTCCTTGACCGCATAGCTCACAGGATCAGTCCTGCGGCTTGACCGCGTAAGCGGTGGGATCGGGAATCCCGGCCTCCTCGAACCCCTTGGAGCGCAGGCGGCAGCTATCGCACTCGCCGCAATGCAGCCCCTCGGGCGTCGGGTCGTAGCAGGACCAGCTCAGCCCCATATCGACGCCCAGCCGCGTGCCCTCGCGCACGATGTCCGCCTTGGTCATATGCTGGAGCGGGGCGTGGATCTTGAAAGGCTGGCCCTCGACGCCCGCCTTGGTCGCGATCTCGGCCAGCCCCTCGAAGGCGGCGATGAATTCGGGGCGGCAATCGGGATAGCCCGAATAGTCGAGCGCATTGACCCCGATGAACAGGTCGCGCGCGCCCGCCGCCTCGGCCCAGCCCAACGCCAGGCTGAGGAAGATGGTGTTGCGGGCGGGGACATAGGTGACCGGGATGCCCGGCTGCACCCCGTCCTTGGGCACGTCGATATCGGCGGTCAGCGCCGATCCGCCGAATGCGGACAGATCGAGCGGCAGGACGATATGCCGCTCGGCCCCCAGCGACTCGGCGACTCGTGCGGCGGCGGCAAGCTCGACCTTGTGTCGCTGGTTATAGTCCACCGACAGAGCCAGGATGCGATAGCCTGCGGCCTTGGCCGAAGCAGCGGAAATCATCGAGTCCAGCCCGCCCGAAACGAGCACGACCGCCATGGGAGCAGAAGATGTCATGATGGTGGGACCGCTACGCCGATTGTCGCGGTGTTGCAACCCGACCTACGGTGACGGCGTCGGGGAAAGGGCGGGACCGCGACCGGCCAGCCCGGTGGGCGGCGCTGGATCGCGGTCCCGAAAAGGACCTGAACCGGGCATGCTGAAACCCGGACGAGGGAGTCTCCGCTACTGCAGAGACTCGGTTATAGACTTGGGCGGGTGAAAATCGGGTTAAGCGGCTGCGGTTTAATTCTTCAGCTTCCAGCCCTTGCGCAGCAGGACGTAGCAGAGCACCGCCATCACAACGTCGATGCCCAGCACGATCACGCCGCCCAGCGTCACCGGCGAGTCGGCCAGCCCTAGAAAGCCATAGCGGAAGCCCGAGATGACATAGAAGAACGGGTTGGCGTGGCTGATCGCGCGGAAGGCGGGGGCCAGGCCGTCGACCGAATAGAAGGTGCCCGACAGCAGCGACAGCGGCACGACCACGAAATTGGTGACGGCGGCGGCATGATCGAACTTCTCCGCCCAGATCGAGGTCAGCACGCCAAGCAGCGCCAGGAACACCGATCCGAGCAGGCCGAACCAGAGGACCGCGAAGAAAGCGTGCGGCGTGACATGTACACCCGGCCAGATCGCCATAGCGACCCAGACGGTCAGCCCGACCAGCACCGCGCGCGTCACCGCGCCCCCGACCAATGCCGCCAGCAACTCGGCGGTCGACAATGGCGGCATGAGGTAATCGACGATCGTACCCTGGATCTTACCGACCAGCAGCGAGAAGCTGGCATTGGCGAAGGCATTGTTCATCATGCCCATCACGATCAGGCCCGGCGCGATGAAATCGGCGAACGGCACCTGCATCCCCGCCACCGGCACGGCGTGGCGGCCACCCAAAGCGGTGGTGAAAATGATCAGATAAAGGAGCGTGGTGACCGACGGCGCCCATATCGTCTGGAGCTGCACCTTGAAGAACCGGCGCACCTCCTTGATATAGAGGGTTCTGAGGCCGCCCCAGTTGATGTTCCGGATTACGGGCTCACCGGGGGCGGCACGCACCGCCGAGGGAATTTCTCCAATTGGGGGCTGGCTGCTCATCGCCATAGCGCGTAACCGTTGCCGTGGCCGCCCGCAACCCGGTACGATGACTGGTCGGTGCGATGATGAAGTAAGGAAAGGTTTCGAATGTCGTGGACCGATGAGCGGATCGATACGCTCAGGACGATGTGGGAAGCGGGTCAGACCGCCAGCCAGATCGCCGAAGCACTGGGCGGGGTCAGCCGCAACGCCGTGATCGGCAAGGCGCACCGGCTGGGGCTTCAGGCCCGTCCGTCGCCGGTAAAGGCCAACGAGCCCGCCGCGGCCCCTGCCGCCGAGCCGGTCGTGGCCGCACCGCCGCCGCCGCCTCCCGCGCCGGAGCCCGAACCGGTGCGCGCCGCGCCGGTCGTCGAGGACGAACCGGAGGCCGAAGCCGCGCCCGTTCGCGAGCCGCAGCCGATCCTGCGCTCGGTCGGCCCGGGCGGCTTCGTCCGCCAGTCGCCCGGCGAGCAGCAGCCCCCGCCCTCGCCCGCCCCGCCGCGCCGCCTGGTCCCCGCCAAGCCGAGCGCCGAGATCGCGGGCAAGACCTCGCTGCTCGACCTGAACGACCGCATCTGCAAATGGCCGCTGGGCCATCCGGGCGAGCCGGACTTCCACTTTTGTGGCGAGAAGGTGAATCCGGGCTTCCCCTATTGCGTCGCGCATTGCGGCCACGCCTATCAGGCGCAGCTCCCCCGCCGCGACCGTCGCCCACCGCCGCCCCTGCCCTTCGGCGGCCCGCGCGTCCGCTGATTCGGGGTCGATGAGGAAAAGCCCGCCGGTTGCGTGACCGGCGGGTTTTTTCGTGGCTGGTGTAATCCCTTGGGCTTCGACTTCGCTCAGCCTGAACGGCATGAGGGATATGGGCATGATACCCACCTCCGTTCAGGCTGAGCGAAGTCGAAGCCCACGCCCCAAGCTCGCCTCAAAGGAAAAGGGGCGCCCCCAACTGGAACCGCCCCCTCACCTCAGAACCGGAACGCTGCCGTCGCGCGCAGCGAATGCCAACGGAACTTGTCGTCCGACCGGCGGATGTCCGTCCCCGCCGTATTCGGCGCCAGCACGAACGGATTGGTCGCGGGCGCGGAACCCTGGGTCACCCGCACCCGCGTGTCGTCGTCGCGATACTGGTGGTACATATATTCCATGCCGATCGAGAAGTTGCGCCCGATCTTCTGCTCGATGCCGCCGCCGCCGAGGAAGCCGAACTGGTTGCGGTCACCGCTGAGCGCGAAGGCGTTGGCCGCATTCGACGTGGTGAAGCTGCGGTTGATCCGCGCATAGCCGCCGCCGAACGTGCCGTAGAACAGCGTCTTGTTCGCCGCATAGCCCAGACGCCCACGGACCGAGGCTTCCCAATCGATGCTGCGGGTCAAGGTGTACCAGGCGGGCGTGGTCGAAAAGCCCGAGACGCTGTCGTTGATCTCGGACTTGCCGAACTCGCCGACCGCGCCATAGACGATGTTGCCGACCTGATGGTCGATGCCGACCCGGCCATAATAGGCGATGCCGTCCTTGTCGTTGTCGCAACCGGTCGCGGCGTTCTGGGGCGACAGGACGCTGCGCGCACGGCCGTTGCAGAAGCCCGGCGAGAAGGCATTGGCCCCCGTCGGGGTCGTCACGACATCGCCGAAGCTGCCGTCCAGATTGCGGTCGAACAGCATGCGCGAACCGACATCGTTGCCCTGCACGTCATAACCGAAGCTGCCGCCGACATAGACGCCGGAAAAGGGCGCTTCGTCCGTATCGGCATAGCTGTGCTGCGCCATCGCGGGCGCGGCGAACAGCGCCGAGGCGGCGACCCCCGCCATCCAAAACTTGACCATAAAAACTCCCGTACCCTTGGCTTTAGGTTTCGGCGCAACGGGCGGGCGCGGAAGAAATATCCCGAAAACCAACATGGGCAAAGTTTTGTCGCAATTGGCCGGGGGTGCCACAACGCTGGCGCGCGGGCCTCACAGGGCCTATAGTTCCCGTTATGTCCAATGACCTGTTCGCGGGCGGTGCCCGTCCCCAGCCCGCCTATGACGCTTCCTCGATCGAGGTGCTGGAGGGGCTGGAGCCGGTCCGCCGTCGTCCGGGCATGTATATCGGCGGCACCGACGAGCGCGCGCTGCACCACCTCGCCGCCGAAGTCCTCGACAATGCGATGGACGAGGCGGTCGCGGGGCATGCCAACCGGATCGAGGTGAAACTGGAGCCGGGCAACCGCCTGACCATCGTCGACAACGGCCGCGGTATCCCGGTCGATCCGCACCCCAAATTCCCCGACAAGTCGGCCTTGGAAGTGATCCTGTCGACGCTCCACTCGGGCGGCAAGTTCACCGGCAAGGCCTATGCGACGAGCGGCGGTCTGCACGGCGTCGGCATCTCGGTGGTCAACGCGCTGTCCTCGGACACGGTGGTCGAGGTGGCGCGCGAACGGGTGCTCTATCGCCAGCGTTTCGCGCGCGGGCAGACGCTCGGCGCGCTGGAGACGGTGGGCGCCGCCCCCAACCGGCGGGGCACCAGCGTCGCCTTCACGCCCGATACCGAGATTTTCGGCCCCGAACTGAACTTCAAGCCCGCCCGGCTGCACAAGCTGGTCCGCTCCAAGGCCTATCTGTTCGCAGGGGTCGAGATACGCTGGCACTGCGCGCCCGAACTCATCACCGACGACACGCCCGCCGACGCGGTGTTCCAGTTCCCCGGCGGCCTGGCCGACCATCTGAAGGAGCAGATCGGCGGCCGCGAATGCGCCACCGCCGACTTCTTCTCCGGCAATCAGGACTTCCCCGCCGAGCAGGGCCGCGTCGAATGGGCGGTCGCCTGGCCACTGTGGAGCGACGGCAGCTATAGCTGGTATTGCAACACCATCCCGACCCCCGATGGCGGCACCCACGAACAGGGCCTGCGCCAGGCTTTGGTGCGCGGCCTCCGCGCCTTCGGCGAACTGGTGAACCAGAAAAAGGCCAAGGACATCACCGCCGACGACGTCATGGTCGGCTCCGAACTGATGCTCTCGGTCTTCATCCGCGAGCCGCAATTCCAGAGCCAGACCAAGGACCGGCTCACCAGCCCGGAAGCGGCGGGGCTGGTCGAAAAGGCGGTGCGCGACCATTTCGATCATTATCTCTCGGCCAATATGGATCGCGGCAAGGCGCTGCTCGGCTATGTGCTCGACCGGATGGATGAGCGGCTGCGCCGCAAGGCCGAGCGCGAGGTCAAGCGCAAGACCGCGACCAGCGCGCGCAAGCTGCGTCTGCCCGGCAAGCTGACCGACTGTTCGGCCGACAGCCCCGAGGGCACCGAGCTGTTCATCGTCGAGGGCGACTCGGCGGGCGGCTCGGCGAAGCAGGCGCGCGACCGCAAGACCCAGGCGATCCTGCCGATCCGCGGCAAGATCCTGAACGTCGCCAGCGCTACCTCGACCAAGATCCTCCAGAACCAGGAGATCGCCGACCTGACGCTGGCCATGGGCTGCGGCACCCGCAAGGATTGCGACCCGACCCAGCTGCGCTACGAGAAGATCGTCATCATGACCGACGCGGACGTGGACGGCGCGCATATCGCCACGCTGCTGATGACCTTCTTCTTCCAGGAAATGCCCGACCTCGTCCGGCGCGGGCACCTCTACCTCGCGCAGCCGCCGCTCTATCGCCTGACGGTCGGCGCCAAATCGCTCTATGCCCGCGACGACGCCCATCGCGCCGAGCTGGAGCGCACCGCCTTCAAGGGCAAGAAGGTCGATGTCGCGCGCTTCAAGGGTCTGGGCGAGATGAACCCCGGCCAGCTCCGCGAAACCACCATGGACCCCGCGACGCGCAGCCTGATCCGCATCACGCTGCCCCAGGAATATGAGGAGCGTGCGGGCGTGAAGGATCTGGTCGACCGGCTGATGGGCAACAACCCCGCCCACCGCTTCGCCTTCATCCAGGAAAATGCGGCGCGGCTGGACGAAGAGGTGATCGACGCCTGACCGGGCGGGTGTTGTTTCGCTTTTTGCGATCGGCTAACGTGGCATCGGGCGGCCCTTGAGCCGCCCTTTGCTATTTGAAGGAGACGTCCCGTGACCATCACCGCCCTCATGCCCGTTTACCCACGGTGCGGGGTGCGTCCGGTCCGAGGCGAGGGCGTCTACCTGTATGGCGAGAATGGCGAGCAATATCTGGATTTTGCCGCCGGGATCGCGGTGAATGCACTGGGCCATGGCCACCCGAAACTGGTCGAGGCGATCGCCAAACAGGCCGCGACGCTGATGCATGTGTCGAATCTGTATGGCAGCCCGCAGGGGGAGCATTTCGCGCAGCGGCTGGTCGATTCGACCTTTGCCGACACGGTGTTCTTCACCAATTCAGGGGCCGAGGCGGTCGAGTGCGCGATCAAGACCGCGCGTCGCTATCACTTCGCCAACGGCAATCCGCAGAAGCATACGCTGATCACGTTCAACAACGCCTTTCACGGGCGGACGCTGGGCGCGATCTCGGCGACCAACCAGCCCAAGATGCGCGACGGGTTCGAGCCGCTGCTGCCCGGCTTCGCCTATGCGCCGTTCGACGATATGGAGGCCGCGCTCGCGCTGATCGACGAGAACACCGCCGGTTTCCTGGTCGAGCCGATCCAGGGCGAAGGCGGCCTGCGCCCCGCCAGCATGGAGTTCCTGCAAGGGCTGCGCAAGGCGTGCGACGAGCATGGCCTGCTGCTGGTGCTGGACGAGGTGCAGTGCGGTTACGGCCGCACCGGCAAGTTCTTCGCGCATGAGCTGTACGGCGTGACGCCCGACATCATGGCGGTCGCCAAGGGGATCGGCGGCGGCTTCCCGCTGGGCGCGTGCCTGGCGACCGAGAACGCCGCCAAGGGCATGGTGATCGGCACGCACGGTTCGACCTATGGCGGCAACCCGCTGTCCATGGCGGCCGGTGAAGCGGTGCTCGACGTGATCCAGGAGCCGGGCTTCCTGGAGCATGTCGAGGCGATGGGCCAGCGGCTGCGTTCGACGCTGGAGCAGATGATCCCGAACTTCGATCATCTGTTCGAGGAAGTGCGCGGCCACGGCCTGATGCAGGGCCTGAAGATGAAGAGCGACAGTCGCCGTTTCGTCGCGCATTGCCGCGACAATCACGGGCTGCTGCTGGTCGCGGCGGGCGAGAATGTCATCCGCATCCTGCCCCCGCTGACCATCGACGAGAGCCACATCGCCGAGTTTGCGACGAAATTGTCGGACGCCGCCCGCGTCTACGTCCCCGCCGCCGACGATTGATCTTTGCCACCCCGGCGGCACCCACCGCCGGGGGACGGAGTATGTACCCATGACGATCCGCCACTTCCTGAACCTCGCCGACGCCGGTCCCGAGGGTGTGACCGCCATTCTGGCCGATGCACAGGCCCGCAAGGCCGCGCGCGCCGGTTTCACCAAGGGCCGTGTCGATGCCGACGCCCCGCTCGCCGGCCATGTGCTGGCGATGGTGTTCGAGAAGAACTCGACCCGCACCCGCGTCAGCTTCGACATGGCGATCCGCCAGTTGGGCGGCACGTCGATCGTGCTCGATGCGGGGACGATGCAGCTCGGGCGCGGCGAGACCATCGCCGACACCGCGCGCATCCTGTCGGGCTATACCGACGCGATCATGATCCGCACCGACGACCATGCCAAGGTCGAGGAGATGGCGCATTATGCGACCGTGCCGGTGATCAACGGCCTGACCGACCTGTCGCACCCCTGCCAGATCATGGCCGATCTGCTGACCGTGATCGAGGCGGGCAAGACCCTGTCCGGCCTGAAGGTCGCATGGCTGGGCGACGGCAACAACGTCCTGCACTCGATCGTCGAGGCGGGCGGGCTGCTCGGCTTCGACGTGGTCGCCGCCTGCCCGGACGGCTATCACCCGGAGCCCGGCACGCTGGAGCTGGGTCGGGGCCGAGCGACCTGCACCACCGATCCGCGTGCGGCGGTCGAGGGCGCGGACATCGTCGTCACCGACACCTGGATCTCGATGGGCCAGGCCCATGCCGAGGAAAAGCTGGCCGCGATGATGCCCTATCAGGTCAATGCCGACCTCATGACGCTCGCCAAGCCGGATGCGAAGTTCCTCCACTGTCTCCCTGCGCACCGCGAGGAAGAGGTGACGGGCGAGGTCATCGACGGCCCGCAATCGCTGATCTGGCCGGAGGCGGAGAACCGGCTCCACGCGCAGAAATCGGTTCTGCGCTGGTGCTTCGGCCAGATCGGTTGATCGCCGCGCGACCCATCCTATCTAAGGAAAGGCCGGCGGGTTCGTCGGCCTTTTCTCTTTCCCTGCCAGACCGGCACCATATCGCCCGGCCGCCAACCGGAGCGTAAAGGCACGAGCATGACCGACATCACCCTGCCCGAACTCGACCGTGCGATCGGTTTCACCATTCCCCAGCAGCATGCGCGCGGGCGTCTGGTGCGGCTGGGCCCGGTGCTGGACGAGATTCTGACGGCGCATGCCTATCCCCCGGCGATCGAGCGGTTGCTGGCGGAGGCGCTGACCCTGACCGCGCTGATCGGCACCACGCTGAAGGACGCGGACGGCCAGCTGACCATCCAGACGCGCAGCGATACGGGTGTGATTCAGTTGCTGGTGTGCGACTATCGCGGCGGCGAGCTTCGCGGTTATGTCCAGTTCGACGCCGACAAGCTGGCCGAGCTTCCCGCCGACCCGACGCTCTTCGCGCTGTTCGGCCAGGGCTATCTGGCGATCACCTTCGACCTGGCGGTGACCGGCGAACGCTATCAGGGCATCGTGCCGATCGACGGCGAAACGCTGTCGGCGGCGGCGGAAAGCTATTTCACCCAGTCGGAGCAGATCCCCAGCCTTTTGCGCGTCGGGATCAGCAAGGGCCCGGACGGGCGTACCGTCGCGGGCGGCCTGTTCCTCCAGCATCTGCCCGAGGGCGAGGAAGGCCGCGAGCGTCTGCACGTCAAGCTCGACCATCCCGAATGGGAGCATGTCCAGGCGCTGGGCCAGACCATGGAGGCCGAGGAACTGGCCGACGCGGCGCTGCCGCTGGAGACGTTGGTGTGGCGCCTGTTCAACGAGGAACAGGATGTCCGGGTAACCCAGGCCCCGGCGATCGTGCGCGGTTGCCGCTGCTCGGCGGATTACATCGCCAGCGTCATCACCAAATTCTCGGTCGAGGAACGTCGCGACATGGCGGACGCGGACGGCTTGATCCAGGTGGATTGCGCCTTTTGCGCCAAGAAGTTCCCGGTCCGCTACGACGCGGAAGCGACGGCATAAGCCTGTTCCTCCTCTGTAAGAGGAGGCGGCTTGCGGGGCTGACGGAGGGGGGCTGCCCCTCCACCACCAGCCTGCTGCCGGCGGCCCCCCTCCCCAAGCCAGCTTGGGGAGGAATTGGATTATAGTATCGATAACCACACGCCCGACCCGGGCGAAGGCCGGGGCCCAGTCGCGGTTTCGATGGGATGATTTGCAGGGTCAATCGACATTCACGCTAACCTTCTCCCCTGTCCAGGGGAGGGGGTTAGCGGAGCTTGCCAGCCTGCTGGCTAGCGCATCCTGGGTGAGGGGTTGAACAAGCTACAGGCTCGCGCGCTCGGCTCGCGAGCGCAGCCCCCTCACCCAGCTCCGACTAAGCCTTTGTTGCGCAAAGACTAGGCCGGATCGACATTCGAGCGGAAGGTTATCATTCCTCCCCTGTAAGGGGAGGAATGGGCGGATGTCGATCGGCCCTAAGTCTGCGCAACCCTCTCCCCTCTATAAGGGGAGAGGCAAAAGAAGGGCATGTCTGAATGTCGATCCGGCCTGGGCGACGTCGCAGCGCACTCTGACCTACGTGGCAAATGGATCCCGGCCTTCGCCGGAGTCGGGCCGGTTAGCGGAGGGTTAGCCCCCCAAAGCCTCGACCAGCGCCTTGACCTTCTGCTGCCGCCATTGCGGCAGGGGCGCGACCAGCCAATAGCCCATGCGCGAGGGCACCGCCTCGCCGGTGGCGACGACCCGCCCCTCGGCCAGATCGCGCTCGGCGAGCAGTTGCGGCACGGTCGCACGGCCCAGCCCCGCCGCGACCGCATCGATCGCCAGCCCCGCATCGGTCACGCGGACCAGCGGCGTACCCTCTTCGGGCGCGCCCGGCCAGGCGATCAGCGGCGCATCCTCCGGGCCGATCGCGATCATACCGTCCGACTCGATCGCCTCCCCCTCCAGCCCGCCGGGCCCGTCGCCCCAGCGGATGGCCAAGTCCAGATTCGCCTCGGTGAAGTCCAGCCCCTCGTCCGACGCGATCAGCGAGAAGCGCAGGTCGGGGTCGCTCGCGGCGATCGCGGCCAGGCGCGGCATCAGCCATTTCTCGGTCACGTCGCGCGGTGCGGCGATGGTCAGCGACTTGGACGACTGGCCCGCCTGCATCGCGCGGACCGCATCCTCGAATTGCAGGAAACCGGCACGAAGCGGCGCCAGACCCGCCTCCGCTTCCGGGGTCAACTCCAGGCCGCGCGTGGTGCGGCGGAACAGGACGACGCCCAGCGTATCCTCCAACGCGCGGATCTGCTGTCCCACCGCCGCCGGGGTGACGGCCAGTTCGTCGGCGGCGCGGGTGAAGCTCAGATGGCGCGCGGCGGCATCCAGCACGCGCAGGCCGTTGAGCGGAAGATGCGTCCGCTTCATGATTCCACCGCCGGGGCGACCAGCGCGAACTGGGGGATGGCCGCGTCGAAGGTCACGCCGTCCGCGCCGACCATGCGATAGCTGCCCTGCATCGCACCGCTGGTCGTCGCCAGCGGACAGCCCGAGACATAGTCATAGGACGCGCCCGGCTGGATCACCGGCTGCTCGCCGACCACGCCCTCGCCCTCGACCGAATGGCGCGCGCCGCGTCCGTCGGTAATGATCCAGCGGCGGGTGAGCAGCTGCACCGGCTGCTCGCCGTCATTCTCGATACGGACATGATAGGCCCAGAACCAGCGCCCGCGCTGCGGCTCGGACTGTTCGGGCAGATAGCTGACCGACACCCGGACCGTCACCGGCCCGGTGGTCAGCGCATGGGGGAAGAGCGCCTTCACAGACCCACGACGCGGAGTGCCTGGTCGAGATCGTCGATCAGGTCGTCCGCATCCTCCAGCCCGACATTGAGGCGCAGCATCCCCTCGCCGATCCCCATCTCGATCCGCTTCTCCTCCGCGACCCCGGCATGGGTGGTCGAGGCGGGGTGCGTCATCAGCGAGCGCGAGTCGCCGATATTGTTCGAGATGTCGATCAGCTCCAGCGCGTCGAGCAGGCCATGCGCCTGTTCGCGCCCGCCATCGAGTTCGATCGCGAAGATGCTGCCCGCCGCCTTCATCTGGCGCATGGCGAGTTCGTGCTGCGGATGGCTGGGCAGGCCGGGGCACAGGACGCGCGGCACGCGGGTCTCGAGGAACTTCGCGACCTTGATCGCCGATTCCGACTGGCGATGAATCCGCAGGTCCAGCGTCTCCAGCCCCTTCAGCACCACCCAGGCGTTGAAGGCCGACAGGGTCGGCCCGGTATTGCGGGTGAAGGGCAGCAGCGTGTTGGTGATGAAATCCTCGGTCCCGCATACCGCGCCCGCCAGCACCCGGCCCTGCCCGTCCATCATCTTGGTGGCGGAATAGGCGGTCACATCCGCGCCGAACTCCATCGGCCGCTGGAGCGCGGGCGTGGCGAAGGCATTGTCGACGACCGTGGTGATGCCACGCTCACGCGCGATGGCGCAGATCGCCTCCAGATCGGCCACGTCCATGGTCGGGTTGGCGGGCGTCTCGAAGAAGAAGACCTTGGTCTCGGGGCGCACCGCATCCAGGAACGCCTGCGGGTCGCGCGCATCGACGACGGTGGTGGCGATGCCGAACTTCGGGAGCAGCGTATCGGTCAGCCAGCGGCACGACCCGAAGGCCGCGCGCCCGCCGACCAGATGGTCGCCCGCCTGCAACTGGCAGAGCAGCACCGCCGTCATCGCCGCCATGCCCGAGGCCATGGTGCGACAGGCTTCGGCCCCTTCGAGCAGGGCGATGCGCTGTTCCAGCATCTCGACGGTCGGGTTCTGGAGGCGGGAATAGGTCATCCCCTCCTGCTCGCCCGCGAACCGCGCCGCCGCATCGCCCGCCCGGTCGTAGCAATAGCCCGAGGTCAGGAAGAGCGCCTCCGACGTCTCGCCATATTCCGACCGCGCGGTGCCGCCGCGTACGGCCTGCGTCGCGGGGCGCCACTTGGTGGTGATCGAACGGTCCTGGCCAGTCTTACGCTTCATGCCCGCCCATTTGCCGGTCCGGGAAGCGGGGTTCAAGGATATTCGGTCATTTAGCGTTACCGGAGGGCCTTGCCCCTCCACCACCGGGCTAACGCCCGGCGGTCCCCCTCCCCAAGCACAGCTTGGGGAGGAATGGGCTTCTCAAATCCTCCCCATCTCCGATGGGGAGGGGGACCGCCCGGCGCAGCCGGGTGGTGGAGGGGCAGCCCCCCGCCTTACTGCGCCTCGCGGTGATTGGTGACCTTGCCCCAGATCGGCTTGTCCACCGTGGTCAGCTTGTCGCTGGCATCGCCGGTCAGGTCGAAGAACAGGATGCGGTTCGCCCCCGCCTTCAACCACGGCCCAGGCGTATAGAGGGTGTGGACCGGCCCGATACTCCAGAAGCGACCCAGATTATGGTCGTTGAGCCACAACTGCCCCTTATGCGCGCCCCGCATGTCGAGATAGGTGTCGCCGGGCTTCGAGACGGTCATGCTCGCCTCGTAGAAGCAAGGCCCGGTGCACGGCTTGGCCGACAGCTTCAGCTTCGCGAGGTCGTCCATCGGCAGGCGGAACATCTGCCAGTCGCGCAGAGGTTGGCCCGAGAGAGTCACCGCGCCGGTGAGACCGGTCTGCTCGGTGCGGATCGCGTGGGAATAGTTCACCCGGCCGGTATTCTCGACCAGGACGTTCAGCACGGTCGGCCTGGCCCGGGCGGGCAGTTCGACCGTCTCCTGATCCAGCCGCCGGTCGAGCGTGCCGACCAAGGTCTTGTCCAGATAGACCTGGGCATAGCTGTGCATACCCTTCAACGTCAGCGGCCCCGCCGCACCAGCGGGCACGGTCACGCGGTAGAGGACATAGCCGTAATTCTGGTCCAACTCCTCGAACGTCATCGGCTGGGCCGAGCGCACCGGGGTCGGCAGATTGTCCCAGAGCGACGCGCTGCGCCGGATCGCCGAGACCGGGAAGGTCGTCGCCACCGTGGGCGCGGGCGTCGGCGCAGCGGGCTTGCCGGTCACCTCGGCGATGGCAGCGGCGATCAGGCCATATTTGTAGCGGGGATTGCCCGCCTCATCCATCGGTGCGTCATAGTCATAGCTGGTGGTGTCGGGGTGATAGTCCTTGCCGGTGTGCGAATCCGCGCCGTTCATCCAGCCGAAGGTGGTGCCGCCATGCACCATGTAGAGCGAAATCGAATAGCCGCGCTTGAGCATATAGGCCATTTCCTCGGCCTCTTTCCTGCCATCGGTCTCGTGATGCTCCTCGCCCCATTTGTCGAACCAGCCCGCCCAATATTCACCGACCATGCGCAGGCCGTCGGGGCGATACGCCTCCAGCTTGGCGACCGAGCTTTGCGCGCCCCCTGAGCCGAAATTGACGACCGACGGCAGGTTGGGCAGCGAGCCCTTGGCCAGATCGCCGCCTTGGTTGCTGGTGAACAGGATGCCGTCGGCAAACCCGGCACGCTTGTAGCTCGCCTCCAGCCCGCGCAGATAGGCTTGGTCGTCCCCGAACGCGCCATACTCATTTTCGAGCTGCACCGCGACGATCGGCCCGCCATTCTTCAAGAGCAGCGGCTTCACCTCCTGCCCCAGCCGCATCAGCCAGCGATCGACGGCGGCGGTGTATTTGGGATCGGTCGAGCGCAGCACGAGCTTGCGGTCCTTGAGCAGCCAGGCGGGATAGCCGCCCAACTCCCATTCGGCGCAGACATAGGGTCCGGGGCGCAGGATCACGTCGAGTCCTTCCGCCTGCGCATCGCGGATGAAGGCGACGATGTCGTTCTGACCGCTGAAATCATAAACACCGGGGCGCGGCTCGTGCGCGTTCCAAAAGGCATAGGTGGTGATGGTGTTCAGCCCCATCGCCTTGGCCTTGCGCAGCCGGTCGCGCCAGTAAGCGCGCGGAATGCGGACATAATGCATCTCGCCCGAGATCACCTGATGCGGCTGGCCGTTGCGCAGGAAGCCCTTGCCCTGCACCGAAAAGCTGCGGGCGGGGCCGTCATTGGCGGTGGGCGCCTGTGCGCCGAGCGGGGACAGCGCCGTCGCCGCCAGAATCCCGCCGATGATCGTGGATCGAACCGCCTGCCTCACATCACTCTCCCGAAACGCCTGATCGTGGCGGATGGGGTCGACGTCATTACCACGCCTGCCCCGCCGCTTTCCCTATGGGTGCCATGGGCGGGCGGCTTCGTCAAATTGTCAGACCATTGGACAGTGGCGCTCTCAACGCCGATCGACATTCATGCCACTTCTTCCCTTTCCTCTGGACAGGGGAGAGGGTTAGCAAGGCCTGCCAGTCTGCTGGCTAGCGCAGCTTGGGTGAGGGGTTGAGCGAGCCACCGGCTCGCGCGCTCTTCGAGCGCTCACCCCTCACCCAGCTCCGACTAAGGTTTTGCTTTGCAAAGACCAAGTCTGCGCGACCCTCTCCCCTTTATGAGGGGCAAGGGAAAAGAAGGCGTATCTGAATTCGATCCGGCCTATAGGCTCCGATGGACCCCATTGCCCCGCCCCCGCTCCGCCGCCATGACCATGGCATGCGCCGTCTGCTCGCACCCTTTCGTCGTCCGGTCCCGGCGCTGATCGCGATTCTGGTCGCGGCGCAGGCGCTGTTCTGCTGGCGGCTGACCACCCCGCACATGCTGGTGTTCGACGAAATCCATTACGTCCCCGCCGCGCGCACGCTGCTGGCGCTGGAGGGGCCGGTGAATATCGAGCATCCGCTGCTGGGTAAGGCGCTGATCGCGCTCGGCATAATGATCTTCGGCGACAATCCGCTCGGGTGGCGGGCGCTGTCGACGCTGGCGGGGACGGCGATCGTCGGGGGCGTGTTCGCGATCGTCTGGCGGATGACTGGGCGGACGCGGGCCGCCGCGATCGGGGCGGTGCTGACGGTCGTCAATTTCATGGTGCTGGTCCAGGCGCGGATCGCGATGCTCGACGGGTTCATGGCGGCCTTCGTCGTGCTGGCGGTCGCCGCGATGGGCTGGGCGATGCGGGGAACCCCCGCGCAGAGCCGGTGGCGCTGGGGGCTGGGCGCGGTGTTGCTGGGGCTGGCGGTCGGGGTGAAGTGGGCGGCGGTGCCCTATCTCGGCTATGCGGCGATCGGTTTCGTGCTGATGAAGCGGGGCGACGCCAGCCGCTGGCCGGGCCTGCGCTGGTGGTCGGCCTGGGGGCTGCTCGGGCTGGGAGCGGCCATCGCCTATGCCGCGACCTTCGCGCCCGCTTTCTTCTATGCGCGCGAGCCGATGACCTGGGCGAACCTCCTGCCCTTCCAACTGGAGATGTATGCCCGCCAGACCCAAATCCTGCCGCCGCACCATTACCAGTCGGTCTGGTGGAGCTGGCCGGTGATCGGGCGGCCGATCTGGTATTTCTACGAGGTTGCGGACGGAGCGCAGCGGGGCATCTTCCTGCTCGGCAATCCGGCGGTGATGTGGGGCGGGCTGATCGCGGTGGCGGCATGCGCGCTGGGCTGGTTACGGACACGCGAGGTGCGGCTGGGGGTCGCGGCGGGCTTGTGGATCGGCGGGTTCGCGGTCTGGGCGATCATCCCCAAGTCGCTGGGCTTCTATTATTACTACTTCCTGCCCGCGATCTGGCTGTCGGTCGCGCTGGCGGTGGCGATCGACCGGTGGCGGGTGCGGCTGAAGGATTGGGACGAGGCCTATCTGGTCGGGGCGGTGTGCCTGTTCGTCTATTTCCATCCGATCCTGACGGCGGGGGCGCTGGCGGGGCCGCGCTCCTTCCTGCGCTGGGCGTGGTTTGCGGATTGGCGGTGAGGTTCGGAGCGTGCACTTCGACTTCGCTCATTTCCCTTGAACCCCGTTCAGCCTGAGCGAAGTCGAAGACCAAAGGAATCCTCAGTACCGCCCCCACACAAACCGCGACGACAGCGCGTAATTCCACACCGCGCCGATCAACACCCCGATCAGCGCCGACACCGCCCACTCGTTCGCCCGGGCATCGTGCAGGAAGGCCGCGACGCCGACATTGGCGATCGCCCCGACCGAGCAGACCAGGCAGAAGGACACCCACCCGTCGAGCAGCGGCTTGAACCCGCGCAAGCGCCGGTCGCGATAGGTCAGCGCGTTGTTCAGGAAGAAGTTGAACGTCATGGCGGCGGCCACCGCAACGATCTGGCCGGCCAGGAAACTCGCGCCCAGAGCGACGAAGAACAGGCTGAGCACGGCCATGTGCACACCCACGCCCAGCACGCCGATGGCCGAAAACATGGCGAAGCGCACCGGCACCACCTTGCCGAAGCGGCGATCGTACAGCGCGATCAGATATTCCATCGCGACGACATGATCGAGCTTCGACTCGCCCTCGGTCCGCAGGCGGAACACATAGGGCATCTCGGCGGCGCGAAGCTGGCGCGGCGAGGCGCTCATGATATCGAGCAGGATCTTGAAGCCGATGCCCGACAGATGCGGCACCGTCGCGCGCGCGACATCGGTGCGAACCATGAAGAAGCCGCTCATCGGGTCGGACAGGTCGACGTTCAACACCCGCTGCGACAGCTTGGTCGCAAAGGCCGACTTGGCGACCCGGTCCCGATCCCAATCGCCCGTCCCGCCGCCCTCGACGAAGCGTGATCCGACGACCAGGTCGAGATCGGGTTCGGCCTGCAACCGGTCGAGCATTTTCGGCAGCAGCGTCTCGTCATGCTGGAGGTCGCCGTCGATCACCGCGACCATCGGCGCGGCGGTGGCGCACATCCCTTCGATACAGGCCGAGGACAGCCCACGCCGCCCGATCCGCTGGATCACCCGGACGCGGGGATCGACCCGTCCCAGTTCCCGCGCGGCGTCCGCCGTGCCGTCGGGGCTGTTGTCATCGACGAAGATCGCCTCCCACCGCCGCCCGGCCAGCGCCTGGTCGAGCTTGGCGATGAGCACGGGCACATTGGCGCGCTCGTTGAAGGTCGGGATGACGACCGCGAGTTCGAGGAGCGCGCTCATAGGGTTCAGAGCCGTTCGAGGATCGCGTCGGCCATGGCGCGGGTCGACAGGCTGCCACCCAGATCGCCGGTGCGCGCACCGTCGCGGATCGCTCCCGCCACCGCCGCGTCGATGCGGTCGGCGGCCTCCGCGAGGCCCAGCGAGTGGCGCAGCATCATCGCCGAGGACAGGATCGCCGCGCACGGATTGGCCTTGCCCTGTCCGGCAATGTCGGGGGCCGAGCCATGGATCGGCTCGTACAGCCCCTTGCCGGTCGCGCCAAGCGCGGCGGACGGCAGCATTCCGATCGAGCCCGCGCACATCGACGCCTGGTCGGACAGAATGTCGCCGAACAGATTGCCGGTCAGGATCACGTCGAACTGGCCCGGATCGCGCACCAGCTGCATCGCGCAATTGTCGACATACATATGGTCGAGCGCGACCTCCGGGTAATCCTTCGCCACCTCGACCACCACGTCGCGCCACAGCTGCGAGGTTTCGAGCACATTGGCCTTGTCCACCGACAACAGGCGACGGCGGCGGCGCATCGCGGTCTCGAAGCCGACACGGGCGATCCGCGCCACTTCCTCTTCGTCATAGCGCATCAGGTCATGGCCCTCGCGCAGGCCCGCCTCGGTGGTGCCGCGCCCCTTGGCGCCGAAATAGACGTCGCCGGTCAGCTCGCGCACGATCACCATGTCGATGCGCCGCGCGATCTCGGGGCGCAGCGAGCTGGCATCCTCCAGCCCCTCGAACAGGCGGGCGGGGCGCAGGTTCGCGAACAGCCCGAACGCCTTGCGCAGGCCCAGGATCGCCTGTTCGGGCCGATGCGCGCGCTCCAGATTGTCGAAGCGCGGATCGCCGACCGCGCCGAACAGCAACGCATCGGCGCGCTCCGCCACCGCCAGCGTCTCCGGGGGAAGCGGATGCCCGGCCGCCTCATAGGCCGCACCGCCGACCTTGGCCTCCTCGAAGGTCAGGCCCAGGTCCAGCGCCTCCAGCACGCGCCGCGCTTCCGCCGTTACTTCCGGCCCGATGCCGTCACCGGCGAGGATCGCGATCAATGCCATGGCTGGCCCCTTCTTATCCAAGTTCGGAGCGCCCTTTGCCTTAGCGGGCGGGCATCACGCAACCGCCCTTTTGAACCGGTCGAACAGCCGCGCACGGGCGGGCATCGGATCGTGGCGCAAACCGACCAATATGTCGCGCGCCAGGAAGTGCGCGGTGATGCGCCCGGCGGCGAAGATATCGGGCCAGTCCCCCACCCCGCCCTCGCGCAGGAAAACCGGCAGCGGGAACAGCCGCGCCTCGTAACCGAACGCCGCCCCCACCGACACCGCCGCGCCGCTCTTGGGGCTGACATAGCCGAGGTCGTCGACCCCACCGGTCACCGTGCACCGCTCCAGATCGAGCCCGAACCCCAATTGCCCCAGCAGCAGCAATTCGTACCGCACCAACGCCCCCGCCCAGCCGCGCGCGGACGGCGCCGACTCGATCGCGGTCAGCACCGCATCGAGCGCATCGTACAGGACGGGATAAGGCTGTTCCTCGGGCAACGCGGCGGCGGTCAGCGCGCACAACCACTCGATCCCGGCGGCGGCCAGCGGCTCGCCATGCAGCCCCGCCCGGCTATGCCCCGGCTCGATGGTCAGCGCCGCGAGTTGCTCCACCGTCCGCGCCCGCCACTCGCCGATGATGTCGTTGCCCGGCTGCAGAACGGGCCGCAGAGCCCGCGACCGCCCGCCCCGGACATAGCCCGGCTGTACCCCGTCCTCGCGGGTCAGGGCCCGCACGATCGCCCCATGCTCGCCATGCGGCCGGACCGACAGGATGATGGCGGGGGCGACCCGGTGCATGGGGGAGGATGTAGGGGGGATTGGGACGGGATGCCATGGATGGCGACGACATGCGCCGGAAGACATGGCCGCCGACGAACGTTATGAGCGCGGCATGGCCCGGCTGCTCCTGTTCAACAAACCCTTTGGGGTCTTATCGCAATTCACCGACCGGGGTTCTCCAACGGTCCGGTCGACCTTGTCGGACTTCATCGCGGTGAAGGGCGTCTATCCCTCCGGGAGGCTCGATCGGGACAGCGAGGGCCTGCTGCTACTATGCGATGATGGGCGGTTGCAGGCGCGGATCGCCGATCCCCGCTTCAAAATGCCCAAGACCTATCTGGTGCAGGTGGAAGGCGATCCGCAGGAGCCGGAATTGGAGCGCTTGCGGCGGGGCGTCCGGCTCAACGACGGCATGACCCTGCCCGCCGATGTCGCACGCATCGACGCGCCGGACCTGTGGCTGCGCGATCCGCCGATCCGCCAGCGCAAATCCATTCCCGACAGCTGGCTGAAGCTCACCATTCGCGAAGGCCGCAACCGGCAGGTGCGCCGCATGACGGCGGCGGTCGGCTTGCCCACCCTGAGGCTGGTCCGCTGGTCGATCGGCGACTGGTCCGTCGCCGGAATCGCGCCGGGCCAGTTCCAGGAGGTCTTCGGCCTGGGCAAGGCACCCGGCACCCTATAGCGGCTTATCGTCCCGTAACGCCTTCCAAGACATATCGGCAGGGTTCTGCACTTCCATGAATTATCGCCATTCCTTCCATGCCGGCAACAGCGCCGATGTCGTCAAGCACAGCCTGTTGATCGCCCTGGTCCGGGCCTTGCAGCAAAAACCGGGGGCACTGACGCTGATCGACACCCATGCCGGTTGCGGGCTCTACGATCTGGGCGGTGAGCAGGCGCAACGTACCGGCGAGGCCGCACAGGGCGTGGTCCGGGCCTTTGCCGACACGAACCCCTTGCTGGACGATTATCGCGCCGCCGTCCGGGCGGTGAATGTCGAAGCGGAGCCGCACCTTTACCCCGGCTCGCCGCGCTTCCTGGCACAACTCCTGCGCGCGCAGGACCTGCTGATCATCAACGAAAAGCATCCCGAGGACGCCCGTGCCCTGCGCGGCGCGATGCGCGGCACGCCGGCGGCCGTGCATGAGCGCGATGCCTATGAACTGTGGCTGGCCATGCTTCCGACCCGTACGCCGCGCGGCGTGGTGGTGGTCGATCCGCCCTATGAGCAGACCGACGAACGCGAACGCATCACGGCCACCCTTGCCGCCGCGCACCGCAAATGGGCGCATGGTGTGACGGTCATCTGGTATCCGCTGAAGGACCGCGCCACGCATCAGCGGTGGAAGTACGAGTTGCGCAAGCTCGGCATTCCGAAGTTCCTGGTCGTCGAGCATTGGTTATATGACGCCGATCAGCCCGGCATCTATAACGGCGCGGGGCTGTTCATCGTCAATCCGCCCTATGCCTTCACACAAGGCCTGCCGCCCCTGCTGGAGGCGCTCCGCGCCGCCCTGGCGCCGGAAGGGCATAGGGGCGAGATCACGGCAGATTGGCTGAACGACTGAATGGGCCGAGCCACGCCCGCTCACCGGCTATGATAGAAGTCGTACACCTGCTGTGCGACGGCTTGGCTGACCCCCGGCGCCTTTTGCAAGTCCTCCAAGCTAGCATTGCGCACCGCCCGCCCCGTGCCGAAGTGCATCAACAGCGCCTTTTTCCGCGCCGGGCCGATGCCGGGCACTTCGTCCAGCGGGCTGGCGCCCATCGCCTTGGCGCGCTTGTCCCGGTGCGCGCCAATCACGAAGCGGTGGACCTCGTCGCGTAGCCGCTGGAGGTAGAAGAGCAGCGGCGCGTTGACCGGTAGCATCCTTTCGCTGCCGTCCATCATGTGGAAGACCTCCCGCCCCTCGCGACCATGATGCGGGCCCTTGGCGACGCCGACCAGGCAGACATCCTCGATGCCCAAATCCTCCAGCACCGCCTTGGCCGCGTTGAGCTGGCCGCGCCCGCCGTCGATCAGGACCAGGTCAGGCCAGGTCGCATCGTCGCGGTCGGGATTCTCCTCCAACTGGCGGGCGAAGCGGCGGCGGAAGACTTCGCGCATCATGCCGAAATCATCGTTGGTCGCCGCCTCGTTCCCCTTGATGTTGAACTTGCGATACTGGCCCTTCTGGAAACCCTCCGGCCCCGCCACGACCATCGCGCCCAGCGCATTGGTGCCCTGGATATGGCTGTTGTCATAGACCTCGATCCGCTGCGGCGGCTCGGACAAGTCGAAGAAGTCCGCCACCTCGCGCAGCAATTTGGCCTGGGTCGTCGACTCGGCCAGCCGCCGGTCGAGCGCCTCGACCGCGTTGCGCTTGGCCTGGTCGAGCAAACGCCGACGGTCGCCGCGCTGGGGGACGTTGAGCTGCACCCTGTACCCCGCCCGCTCACCCAGCGCCTCGGTCAACAGCGCGCCTTCGGGCAGTTCGCGGTCGAGCAGGATGGTCTTGGCGGGCGGCACCTCCTCATAGAATTGGCTGAGGAAGCTGGTCAGCACCTCCTCCTCGGGCACATCGGTGGTATGCGCGGGGAAGAAGCTGCGATGGCCCCAATTCTGGCCGCCGCGGATGAAGAAGGCCTGGATGCCCATCACCCCCTCGCGACAGGCCAGCGCGAAGATGTCGGCGTCGCCCACGCCCTCCGCATTGATCGCCTGCGTGCCCTGAATGAAGGTCAGCGCCTTCAGCCGGTCGCGCAGGATCGCGGCCAGTTCGAAGTCCATCGCCTCGGCCGCCTCCTGCATCTGCTTGCCCAGCTTGGCCTGGACCTGGGTGGATTTGCCGCCGAGGAAGTTCTTCGCGTCGGCGACCAGTTCGGCATAGGCGGCCTCGTCGATTCGGCCGACACAGGGCGCCGAGCAGCGCTTGATCTGGTAGAGCAGGCACGGCCGGTCGCGCCCCTTGAAGAAGCTGTCGGTGCAGGAGCGGAGCAGGAACAGCTTTTGCAGCGCGTTCAGCGTGTTGTTGACGCTGCCTGCGCTGGCGAAGGGGCCGTAATAATTGCCGACCGCCCGCCGCGCGCCGCGATGCTTCTGGATGCGCGGGAAATCATGGTCGTTGCGGAGCAGGATGAAGGGGAAGCTCTTGTCGTCGCGCAACAGCACGTTGAACGCGGGGCGGTAGCGCTTGATCAGCTGCGCCTCGAGCAGCAGCGCCTCGGCCTCGTTGTTGGTCGTGACGATGGTCATCGACCGGGTCTGCGACACCATGCGCTGGAGCCGTTTGGGCAGGCGTTCGACCTGGGTATAGTTGGCGACGCGGTTCTTCAGCGCGCGCGCCTTGCCGACATAGAGGACATCGCCGCGCGCATCCTGCATCCGGTAGACGCCCGGGCGCATCGGCAGGGTCGCCAGCACGTTGCGGATCGCCGCCACCCCCGCCTGCAGATCGGGCGCATCGGCGCCGCGCAGGGTGAAGGTGGATTTCTCTTCGTTGAAGCGGTCGACGGGAGGCTCGGACATTGGCCCCGATTTAGGGGCGCGGGGGGCGGATGGCCAGTCCGGTGCATGGGATTGGTTCACACGAAGACGCGATGACGCGAAGCTTTTTCGTTCGCGCGGGGGCGCGGGGGACGCAGAGCAGAGTTCCCAACGGTCATCCCAGCGAAGGCTGGGATCTTGTCGTTAAAGGCCCCAGCCTGCGCTGGGGCGACGGGAGGAAAATGGCGCAAGCTCCTCCGCGCTCTCTGTGCCTCTGCGCGAACCACCTTCTTCGCGTCTTCGCGGCTTCGCGCGAACAAAAGACGGGGCGGCTCACCCCTGCGCGAAAAGCTTGGTCCCCATCACGCCGATCACGGTCAGGACCATGAAGCCCGCCTGGATCGGCGCGATCCGATCGCCGAACACGATGGCCCCACCGATCACCACGCCGATCGCGCCCAGCCCGGTCCACACCGCATAGGCGGTGCCCGCCGGAAGCCCGCGCATGGCGAGCGCGAGCAAGCCCATATTCACGAAGCTGAGGACGATCGGCACGCTCGACGCCTGCCAGGTGGCCAGCGTCGCCGCCCATTTCAGGCTGAGCGCCCAGCAAATCTCGGTGATCACGGCAATGCCCAGAATGACCCATGCCATCGGAGCGTCTCCTTGGTCACGGGCTCAAAAATGGGCATCGGCGCCGGAAACCCGGAAGAGGCGGCGATGCGGGCCTGCCTTTGAGGGGCAGGCTATGATGTGGAAATGGAGTCGGGCCCCTCCACCACCGGGCTTTGCCCGGCGGTCCCCCTCCCCAAGCGAGCTTGGGGAGGAATGGGCTTTCCCCGCCCTCCGTTCAGGCGGAGCGAAGTGGAAGCCTACGCCCTGCCCTATCCACACGCGGGGAGAGGGATTCCCTTGGGCTTCGACTTCGCTCAGCCCGAACGGACGAGTGGTGAGCTGCCCCGAAAACGACCGAACCGCGCCTCGGTCGCCCGAAGCGCGGTCCTGTCATCGGCACTCGGACCCGATCAGTTCGGGCGGCCGAGTCCCGCGATGCTGCGGTCGATCATCGCCCGGTCGGCATCGGCCGAGTGGTGCTCGGCGATCAGCAGACCGGCGGCCTTGGCGGCAGCCTCAGCGGCACGGGCGCGAACCTCGGCCAGCGCGGCGCGCTCGGCCGCGGCGATCTTGTCCTCGGCCATCTTGGCGCGACGCTCCATCAGCGCCTCGGCATCGGCCTTGGCCTTGCTGAGCAGCTGGCCCGCCTCATGCTGGGCCTGGACGCGCATCGCCTCGGCATCGGCATGGGCCGCCTTCGCCTTGGCTTCATACTCCGCCTTCAGCGTCTCGGCTTCCTGGCGCAGTTTGGTCGCTTCGTCGAGCTGGGCGCGGATACCGGCGATCTTCTGGTCGAGCGAACGACCGATCATCGCCGGGACCTTCTTCACCAGCATCCCGATCAGCACGACCAAAGCGGCGAGCGCCACCCAGCCGGTCGAATCGAAACCCAGCGCGGTCGGGCTGGCGGCGTGATGCTCGGCTTCGGCAGGCGCGACCGTGTTCCCGGTCAGGCCGTCGCCCTCGCGGACCGGACGCGGCGTCATGCCTTCTGCCGACGCCGCATCCGCCAGGTTCTGCGCCACCAGCGCATCGCCATTGGTCAGCACGCCGTTCGCGGAATGATTAGCCATGCGCGCTCACCTTTCGCACCGCGTCGGCCGCCGCATCCTCGCCCACATGGACGCCGGACAGCTTGGCGACGAGATCGCGCGCGGCTTCCGCCGCCACGGACTGAAGATTGGCCATCGCCTCGGCCTTGGCATTGGCGATCGCCAGGTCGTGATGACCCAGCCGCTCGGCCAGGTCGGCATCGGCCGCCTTGACCTGCGCCTCGAAGGCATGGGTG